>Ga0307515_10002764_pt1 | contig 37461 bp, 41 predicted proteins | sample 17_EM_MG_FD_194513 | JGI IMG/M metagenome (GOLD analysis project Ga0307515, IMG submission 194513) | Populus trichocarpa ectomycorrhiza microbial communities from riparian zone in the Pacific Northwest, United States - 17_EM | ecosystem: Host-associated > Plants > Roots > Unclassified | place... | reverse complement strand
CTAGTCTGGACGCTTCTCATTTTTGGAGTGAAATGTTGTACCTATTCATCATCGTTGTGTATACAGTTGCAGTGCAAATGCAGCCAAGGATTTACGAGTTCAATCTGGGCACATTATTTGACCGGCCAACTCTGACTACCGAAGTCCGGAATGCCGGAATGATTGGTGGTGCATGTGGGACCATCCATCAACCTGGCATAGCCCACGCGTCCACACGTCCACGCATAGCCCATGCAGATCAAGTTCATAGAACCAGAGCAGACCTCGTGCCAAACGCGCTTGGAACACTTGCAATAACCAATGTGAGTTGAAATACTAATGCAGGGCCTGCATCTCAAGCTCTAGCTCTTGGAGATAGGAGCGAAGTTAGTGCAACATGAATTGGTAATTAAGGGACAGGGGTGATCCGGATCCGGCAATCTAATCAATGAGTGTGGAACGTCTAGGGTTCCTGGGATGAGTGATTGACCACTGGAGGGTACAATGAGCAGAAGAGCAGAAGCATAATATAAGAGATAAACATGCAGAAAAAGAAATAGGATCCCCAAGTAGATGCACAACATGACAGGATCAGGCCAGGAACTACGATGGAAGAGAGGTCATCCGAACACTTTCCACCTTCTCCATAAGGCCCTTTACGCGCCGACCTAATTTCTCTCCCTCCCGTTTACGTTCCCAAAGTTGGTGCGCGGCAGTCTTCCGCTGAGGAATCCACCCTTTCTTGTTCGCCGCAGCCTCCAAGCTTTGTAGGTCCACCAGTTTAGGCGAAGCGGAATAATCTAGGAGTTCCCGGTACAGGAGCTTGGTTTCCGTTGAGAGTGCTCGTAAAGAAGCCTCCTTCTTGACTGTAACTGGGGATTCTTCGTGCACCCTTGGCCTTGTGGCTGTGAGTGTGGCCTTCTTCCCGTTGACCTTTTGGTGAGGTTTGTTGGGAGACGTAGGAGGGGCGTCATCATCCGAGCCTGTATCAGGAACGAGCGGCGGTGTTGAGGATGGGACATAGAACTTGGACGGGACGTCGAGTGGTGGGAGCGAACGCAATTCCCGCAGCATATCTTGTCCCTTGAGGTACCCATTCTCTGTACGCAAGAAACGCACAGTGCCCCTCAGACTTTCAATCTGCTCTAGGAGGTGGGGAGTCTCAAGGTTGCCTTCGACTTGAACAATCTCGGTTTCGAGGGAATGCTGGGCGCCAGAAGCTACATCAGGTGTGTCAGTCTCCAGCCTGCTGCCAGCAGTTACACGTACTTTGTCGCTCGGGATTAGCTAAACTCTGCTTCAACTTAGCGTTGTCCTGGTGCAACGCCTCCATCTCCGCCTGGAGCGTCTCCATAGCCTCCTCGTACATCTTGACTTGCTTCTTCTCGTTCTTCAATTGCTCCTCCATATCCGCTACCGTTTCGGCCTGCTTTCGGTGTGCCTCCATCCGTCGTTCCATAACTTGAATCTTGACAGCCGTCTCCTGGATGGTCTGCTCGCGAGCTTTGATGGTCCGCACAAGCTCTTGCATTTCCTCATTGAGCTTGATTACCTTGTGCTCCGCTTCCACATTCAAGGCGGTCGCACTCTTAATAGCTTCAACACGCTTCACCCAAGGAGACTTGCCCGAAACTGCGAAGAACACGTCAGTTCTGGACATTGAACAATTCGAGATGAAAATACGGACTTCTTGTCACGCTATCTGATTCGAGCGCCGTGGCAGCAGCAGCGTTCGCTTCCTTGATCAACGCAGCAAGAGCTTGAGTTGGAACCTCCCAAATGCCCTCGGCAGCAGGCGCACTTCCACCATTGATCTCTTGCACCGCCTCCCTAACACAAGCGCTTATCTTGGAGATATAGAAGACCTCCTTCTTTTCCTTGACGCTGGAAATGTAATCACCGATGAGTTGGGCGAGCCGGACACCGAAGTTGACAATTCCGGCAGAACTGGTGCTCAATTGGTTGAGTTTGGATAATACAGGGGTCCTCAGAGCGGCAGATTCGTGGATCAGGTCCTCGATGCGTTTGAGGAGTTTCTTCCCTAGTCCGCGCACGGCCCGGGTTTGGTCGAGCAAGCGTTGGATAGGCTGAACAAGTTCTACCTGAACGTCCGTGTCGCCGCGTTCGACTTCCTGGTCTATTAAACCAATGATAAGTCCTGGGTTTCTTCTCCGTTGGGCGTTACTCACCTTCATCTTCGAGGACAGCTTGTACGTGACTTTTAGCAAGACCAACGGCAGCAGCAAAGAAGTCGATATCATGGTCAACGGCCGCAACCAAATCGAGTTCCTTTTCGCCGAGATCATAGTCATATCCGGCAAATTGAGTCTCAGCCAGGTGATCAAACTGGGCGAGCATTCTGTGGCTTCGTTAGTCGTAGCCTGTGACACCCATAATACACTGTTACGCACTTGCCAATATCAGTGACGCACTCCAGGGTCCTGAACTCCTCCCTCCTTAACAAATCGATATGGATATCGATTCGCTTCTCCATAGGAGCAAGCTCGCCATATAACCGTCCCATGGTAAGGAAGGTGTCAGGATCGCATCTCCTCAGTACCGCTGCGAACCTCTTGCAAAGTGCCGAGAAGTGAGATATCCGACCGCGCATCTATATGTCGTTCATGTCAGTGATTGTGAAGCTGGGATGATGGACAATTTTACATCGCAAGTTCCGACTAGCCCCTCAGTGACGGTGCCGTTTAAGGACTCCGGTAAGCCATTCATCTGCGCGACGGATGCATTAATTATATCCGCCTTGAACGCGATACGCTGGAAGAACAGATAGGCGTTGGTGGCGTCGCTGTCTGACTCGAGGTACATTTGAGGCAAGTAAGGCTACATTTCACGATCCTCAGTTAGGACGGGATGGAGGGAAAGGTACTCCATACCTGGACGATGCTGAGCAGCTCCTTGCCCTCCTTCGCTTCCCATTTCCGAAGTTCCAGGTCAATATTCTTCGCCTGGTTCTTGGATGCCGTTGACTGCAACTTGAGGTTGAGAGACAAGACGGTGGCGGTTTGCGAAGCAGCCATCGCAGATTCGGTCTGAGCATTCTGAGTTTGCATGCGGAGATTCTCCAGTTCACTAGAAAACGACGTAAATTTCACACTCTCGTACACGGAGTTCGAAAGACGTACCTGGTAAGCTGAGAAACCAATTCTCGGAATTGTGAGATCGTGCTCTCATAATCTAATAGGGCATCCTCGAGGCTCTCAATCCTTCGAGCTTGTTCGCGGAGCTCCGTATCTTTCTCATCTATCTGGATGTCAAAATATGCGCATCCAACTGGTGGTCGACCTACTGATTTCCTCCTGGAGGGCCTTCTCAGTCTCCACGTGGTTCTCTTCAAGCTCATCGTTGAGTTCCTTGAGCGCTTCCAAATCTTCGATAGCGATTCGCATTTCTTCAATTTTCTACACGGACTGTCAGTCAGTACTGTGATAGTCGTCACGGTGGGGGGCGTACCTCTTGCATCGTGAGATTGCGTTCTGTCAGTCTCTCGAGCATGTCCTCAGCACCGAGGGTCGCGTCAAGCTGCTCTTTGAGATTTTCAATTTGAGCATCGGCGTTGACCAACTTCTGGAGCGTGGCGTCGTAGTCGGCTGGGAACTCCGTCAGAGGGCAATATAAGCGTTAACCAACCGTTGCTTACATTGTATTTCTTCAGAGGCAGCTAGTTCTCGTTCCAGTTCTTGGATCTTTCTCCGCTGTTCGTGCTCAACCTCTTGCGACATGTCTCGTAACCTGTGGATAAAGTAAATATTGCAATAAAATCCCTCATGGTCTTGCTTCCGTACTTCATTAAAGCCTCTTTCAACCGCTCATTTTGCCGTTCAAGCTGAATATACGCCAATGTTGACTTGACTCCTGATCCGTCCTCGCTTTCCAGCGCGCCTTCCAGCGCACCATTACCCTCCTTCAGCACCTTTAGCTCAACTTCGGCTTCTGCAAGCCTCTCCTTGATAGTTTCAAGTTCGGTCTCTGCATTCTCAGCTCGATCTTCAGCCATCTCCTTATCCAGCATAGACATTTCAAGCTGCTCGCCGGCCTCGACGAGCTTAACTTCAGCCTGCTCGCGTTCGGCAACTGCATCCTTCAACTCTCGTTCGGTAGTTGAAAGGTCTTGCTTAAACTTGTTCAATGCGGCCGTGAGCCTTGGTCGGGCTTCGATGAACTGTTTCGCCTCGTCCATACGACTCTCGAGTTCTCGTATCCGCTCCTCATCAACTCTCCGCTGCGCCTCCAGTACGCGGAGTTTGGCACGAAGCTCTTGCTCCTCGGAAGGTACGGGTTGTGGGGGTGGTAGCACAGGTTCAGGCATAGGAGGGGGCTTATCATCTTCTGGAGAGTCCGGAGGTGGTGGGGTAGTTTCACGGAGTTGTGGGAGAGTCTGTCGCATGAGCATGGGCGAAGGCGGTTTGGGAGAAGGCGGTTTCTGTGCTGGAGGGGCGGACCTGAGAGCGGAGAATCCAGAGTTGGCACGCTTCGGTGTGGGAGGTGGTCCTACAGTGTTTGGTTTCCGATCTTCCAGGGTTCCCGTGGGGGACTCTGTTAATCGTGGAGACGAAGGAATAGTTCCACGAGAGAGGGTGGTAGAGAGTCGCGAGGTAGCTAGAGATCTTGACATTGATGTCGGTCGTGTGGTCGATGGGCCAGCAGTAGGCTTTGCGGGACTACCTGAGCGCGAAGAATCTGTCGACAGCGACGGTTTGGTGCCAGATCCTTGTCTGGCAAGGTTTAAACCAGATTGAGATGCACTGACACTAGTGGTACGTCTGTGGCTGACAGACGGTCTGCCTGCACGCTGAGAGGTGGACGTGGAGGGTGTTGGGGGCACGATGGGCTACTGGCCGTAAGCATTGATGTAAAATCGGGTTTCACGAAAATTACCCACTGCGTCTTGTATCACTTGCACCTGGCTACGCTTGACGAATATTCCATAGCCCGGCTTGCACTCGAAGTACTTCTGTCCTTGAACACTCCCATCGTTTTTGCCCTTCTTCTCATATAGTTCTATTCCAACCCACTTGCCAACTTGGAAGTGTGTGCTCCCACAGAATTTAACGGTTCCTCGGCCTGCAACGGTCTCGACGAGCGTGCCCACCTGGAGGTCCGCCATGTCGAGGCAGTCGGGGTTATTGAGGACTCAATATCTTGACAAATGGGCCCTCAGGAGTGCTACTACACGAGGCTCCACGCGATATGCTGCTGCCGGGGTGTAAGTCGAAGCAGGTGGGAGTTCAAGTTATGGACACCATCCTCAAGCAACGTGTTGAGGGCGACAGTATCAACTTATAGGTAAATAAGGTCTATTTACACTTATTGACTGACTACCACTAAAATCTCGGAGTTCGAACTGAAGCCCCTATCCTGAGGAAAGGACCGTATGCAAGGGTCATGCCTTAGACCACTTGATATTGCCTTGACCGTGGCGGAGCTGTCCACGAATCTTTGCCGGTGCATGGAGCTTGGTATAAACACGGAGTCCTAGCGTTAAGGGGACACTCTCGTCCTGAACCACAATCGTCAATACTATCCCACGTTGCTGTTCGATGGTTCTTACCTCGTCGTTTAGAGGTTGGGCCAGATCAGGAGTTTCGATCTTCAGCATACGGTGTTCAGCTGGGTGGACTCCTTTGGTTGCACAGGCCGCGCACAAGTCGTAATCAGGGCACGCGGAGCTACGGAAAACACGACACCGTCAGTGATGCGCATGCACAGGTTGCATACGAAAAGGACCCACTCAAGACACTTGTACCTCACCCCGACGATTGGGTCCATTTTGCACCCGTCGCAAAGAAAACAATGGTGAACAGGCTCGTCGTCTCCTTGGACTTTGGTATCCTCTGCCTCTTTGACCACGGTTTCGTCGCCACCTACTTCCGCATCCTCCGCGTCCTCTTCTTCTGGCTCGGTTGGGTCTTTAATCACGACCATAACATGATCAGCGGGGTGGTTCGTCGCACAGGTTTCGCACAAGCCGTAATCAGGGCATGCAGGGCTACGGAAGACATGATATCGTCAGTGAAAGAATATATCGATGACACGGGAGAAGTCCCACTCAAGACACTTGTACCGCGTGCCGACGATCGGTTGCACTCGGCATCCGTTGCAATAGAAGCCATCATGAACGTTCCCGTCGCTCCCAGCTACACTACCGTCGTCCTCAACACCCCCCTCCTCGTCTGCTTGGACCTCAGCATTCCCTGCCTTTGCGCCCTCACCTTTTGCGCCCACTTCCCCCGTCTTGAACATGGCCTTGCGTTTCCGGTCTTCGTCGCTCTTAGCCTTACCGGTCATTAACTCAAGTTCGGTTAAGTCGTGACCTGCAAAGGTGCTAAGCGGCAGCGGGAGGGACTCCGTGTGCTCGCTGGTCGCAGGAAGTTAGCAGACGGAGTACCAAACCTTGACAGCGAGGGACACACAGCGGACGGAAGTCTGAGGAAAACAGTTAGAAAGGGGGTGGCTCGGATCGGAGGGAACGCACTGATTGCGAGAGATTGGCCAATAGAATGGGCTGCTGCGACTCGTTGGAACTTCCTGTTGTCGATGGGCTTGCTCTTTTCAGGCTGATAAAGTATTGGTGCAAGTACTCTGATTGTAGGGGTACCTACTTTAGTGTCCGTTTGCTCGTCTTCGCTCTCCTCATCATCCTGCTGGATCAGAGCATCAAGACGCACCTGTATTGGAGTTCATCTCTCATTTAATATCTATGCAAATGGCGTGGCATATAAGGACTCACATGGACGACATATTCACCGGCCTCCAGCGGTACCTCTAGACTGACGCTCCTACACCAAAAGGTCGTCTTGACCGAACTGGCAACTGGCTCCTTCCGCCCTTTCTTGAACACGACAAAGTCAAACTGCCAACTGCTCGATCCAGCCAAACCCCTGAAGTACCGAGCGTCGAGCTGCTGGAGAACGATGACTACTGGGCTGGAAGAGGGAAGCGAGAGCGTGACTGTAGGATATTCTTAGTTCTAGACGTGGCGACGCAGAGTAGAGGTGAACCCACAAGAAACATCTCCGTAAGAGAATGGACGATTGCCCCGGCGCAACTCAAGCCACAGGGATGAGGTCCTCCAAGTGGAATCAAAGAGTCTCGTGGATTCAAGGCTGCCCCAGTGTTTCAAAAAGTCGCCATCTATGAGGACCGCAAATCAGAATGTTTCACGCAGACGCCCGAGATCGAGACTCACATTCCATGATAAATACCCCATCATTTCCGGGCTGGTGATTCAGTATTTGAAGAAGCGGAAGCCATCCCGTTGTCCACTCCTTTGATCCATCACTCCAAGGACCGGTCCACTCGCCTTTACCCCACGGGTTCCGAATGACGAGAAACTTTTTTCCATTGTATTCTTTGGTCTTGAGGATGGAGTATGCGTGGTCAGGAATGAGACCATGAACCGTTACGTTGCACTTTCCGCTGCGCGTAGAGTCGATATTAGGGAGGAAGCACCCGAAGAGGTGGTGCTGCTGCGGCTCGTTGAGGAGTTCGGTCCAAAGGCGTTGAGGGTCGAGAATGTCCTGGAGAACGATTAGACGTATAGGTATGTGAGGTTCGGAAGGCGTACGAATATTGGGATTTCGCTACAGATGCCCCCAGTGAGATCCTCAATCGCCTCCCTCGCTTTGCCTCCACTCAAGGCAGCATAATCACCATGTAATTTTGCATAGGCCTTTTCTATAAGTGGGACCCAAGTCTCTCCTTCCTCCATAGACCGGGCAAAGTACAGACACTTCCGGCCCTTACGAGCAGTGTCGTTATAGAGTTCTTGGTTATAATGGTAAAGCCTTTGCCCTTCATCAGTGAGTTCCGGGAACTTGGGATTAGTGACAAAGACGAGGCTAGAAGTGCCGATAAGCGTGAGATGACGGTGATGAGAGAATAGCCGTACTCGTCAATAATGACATCCGTCCAGTACCCATCGCGGAAGAAGACGAAGCCGTACACGCCAACTACTTCATCGCGCTCGACACAGATACGGTCCAGGAGATTCGGTATCGTTGCGACGGCAGCGAGAGCACTGAGGAACCAGCAATTGCCGAGGGAACCCTGCTCAATGTCGCTACTTGATGCACCATCCTTGAAAAAGGTCGGTGAATCGAAGAGGTCGGTGATACGCATCACGTCGGCCGGATTGAGGGGTTCGTTGTCATTGTCTGGGGACACCAGGCCATGGAGGCAAAGGCCACGATCGTTTTCGATATCCCAATCGATATCACTAGATCCAATGTTGCCATTAGGTTGAGAGAGAGGAGAGCATCGAAGTGGGTCAACTCGTCAACTCACCGATACTTCCGATTCCTTAGACGGCAATCCTTGGCAATGGCTTGAACCTTGGAACGGCAGCATTCAATAGCAGCCTCGAGCTCGCCCGTAACGAGCAGGCCAACAGCACGCTTAGGTTTCTGCGGCTTCAAGGCGAAATTTTCGGTAGTCGTCAAAGTCGCAGCGTTTTGTGCTCGACGATGGCGACGGCCACGTTTGACGCCGTCGGGTTGTTGAGTATTCTTCGTTGGGGGCATACCGGTGGGTAGACGTTGTGTGGTGTGGATCGACCGACGAAACGCGAGGGCAATGGGCCTTACTTATATCTGCCTTTTTCAGGCCCGTTCTAGTCGGCCTAAGCGCTGGAGCTTGGTCATTTGATTCGTTATTTTGTGCAGCGCCTGTTCCTGGATCTGGCCCCCTCCCCTCCAATGATGTCCGGAGGAGGTCCGCAAGTTCAATTCTTGAGTGCTCTATTTCTGTCTTCAATGCAAACTGGGCCCCTGTGCGGCGCTCCCGGAGGGGCCCAACACATAAACGACCTTAACACAGATGTGGGAAATTTGAAGTCGTGACCGCGCCGAACTTGAGAATGAAACCGGCTTCTTTTTGCGAAAGAACTGCAATCCCAGGTTCACTTTGCCATATATAATTGTTGGACAACCATCCAGTATCGGTAGCTTCACTGTGTCCATGGCTACCTCGTCTCCTATTAAAGTCCAAGTTGAGGCATCATCCAGGTCAGTCTGCCTTCGCATAATAAGTTCGTAGGTTCATTTTCTGCGTATACGTATGTGTTCTCATGTCAAATGGCAGTGGTTCCTTTAGGTATTTTCCTATGATACCGTCTGCTATCGCAGAGCGTAACATGCCTGCGGCGTTGTTGGGGCATTATGGTAGTATTCAACTAAGGCATTCCTCTACAAACTAACTATTGTTGGAGGACTAAAGGGGCATCCGCTAAAGCGCAGTCGTAGCCGTGGCCCCTCATCGTACTCGAAGAGGAGGAGGAGAACGTACGACTCAGTTCTCTGAAGCCAGTTGTCCGAATTCGTTTGGCAGTTGTCATCTGTCACTGGCCATAAGAGCCAGCACAAACACGACCATACGTTGCTGCTGAAACTTCCAAGTCTCCACAGCTGAGCAACATGGCGACCACACGACCCAAGACAGAGAACCTGTGAGCACCCTCGACGCATCTTGGGCCAGATCCCTGATCGTACTCCAAGCCTCTATCTAGACCGTACGCGGCGCTTCGCTTCAATACTTCAATTCCGGCGCATACCGCTAACCGCTGCCATCATACAGAAATTACATTCCAAGTCATTCCAAAGCCGGAGTATGCGCTCAGGTTGTTAGTCGACGATGAGGAGAGAGAACTACAGAGGATAAATAACCAGACCTGGAAACCAGCAAAGCCCCTGTATGCACCTTGTTTCTTTGACACGTGCACTTGCTAAAGTCTTTGCACATGTAGAGATGCATCTCCGACATCTCAGATGCGCGTCGAGATTCAAGTGATGGGCGATCTTCTCATGCAGGAGCAGGGTAGCGAAGAGATCGACTTTCAAGCCCTTTTCAAGGATTATTGGACCACCACATCCCACGATTTCCTAGTACAGGGTCAGTTGGAATCACCAACCAGTCCTTTCATCGCTGACCGAGAGGGCGCAGCGGACATTGATGCTGGGAAGCATAGTTACCCTCTGGAATTACACTTCTCTGCAGAAGTTACCGTTCGTCTTCTGACAATTGTCCACCGCAAGCTGCTTATACCGTTCGCATAGACGGATGATCTACGCTCTTCGCTCCTCGAACTCGAAAAATTGTTAGGTAATTACTCCCCACTGATGACAGAATCGACGGAGAAGGCTCTGAAAAAGGGTATTAAATTCAGAGCTGCATTCTCGGAGGTCGGTTGTCAGTCTCCCATAGCGAAACCATCAATGTGTTGACACATTTTAGTTGAATGAGATCGCAAAGGCTGCCTTCAGTGTTACCCAAGTCACGTTTGAGGTTTGTCCCCGCTCCTGCGCGTCAGAAGCAGAGGTGACACCCGGCTGTTCTAGCTCTTGCAGGAACAGAACAAGTACGACCAGATGCCATTAGACTTGTTGGATCGGTTGGAGCGTATTTTGTTTTTTGCGGATAAGGTCGCAGACGAGATCAGCGATGAAGAGACAGAAATCTTGAAGAAGGCAATCTCAACAATGTTCAGAGTGATAGAAAAGGTCGCAGATTGTTCGTGCGACTATGTCAAACGTGGACGGTTCGGTGAGCAGTCGGCCTTCTTGAATTTCGTAATGCTGATTCTCGCAGAGAGGACGTTGAGTGGGCTGGCCCACCCACACCGGATCGAAGAGATGAGCAAAGAGTTGACCAAGGTCATTGAAGATTTCGACCGTGCAATGAATGTTGAGGCCCTCCGCCTAGCCAGTAAGCAGTCATTGGTCTCACTTGGATGATAGTGTATCCTCAATTGTTTTGTGTAGAATCATACGAGCAAGACCCCTTGCTTAAGGAGCGGCTTAAACCTACCAGAACCAGCTATAACCACGCGCTCTGCTGTACGGAAGGCACCCGCCAATCTATCCTCAATCAAGTCGTTGCCTGGGTAGCCAGTGCATCCGGGCCGAGCAATACATACTGGATCTATGGCTTACCCGGAATCGGCAAGACATCGTTGTCTCATTCAATCTGTAAAACACTCGATGAGCGGGACCAACTTATTGGAGCGATTTTCTGCCAGAGGGATGACGCGAATTTGAGCGAGGCTAGAAACATCCTTCCAACTCTCATCTATACACTCGCTGAAAACTCGCCGACGTTTCGAAGGATTGTGGAAGAACGGCTTCGTAGTGAACCAAACCTGACAACGGAGTCGATGACAGGGGCACACTTCCTCGATTTTATCCGCTCGACGCCTAGCCAACCCAATGAGCATCCTTGCGCCTTTGTCATTGACGCGCTTGATGAGTGTGGCAACCATCAAAGTCGCCAGGACGTCCTAAAGGCCCTGACCGACGCAGCCGCACTAGCTCCGTGGCTCAAGATTCTCATCACCAGTAGACCCGAAGCCGATATCGAACGCTTCTTTCGTGGCCTTACCGACTCCCCTCATTCGTCCTATGATCTCACTGCCGACCAGAAAGCCAGTGATGATTTGCGAACCTTCGCCCGAAGCCAGTTCGCCTGGTTGGCCTCGCATCGCCGTATCCGCACGGTTTGGCCAGAAGAATCGGACTTCAGCGAACTTCTCTCTCGCGCGAACGGCCTTTTCATCTTCATCAAGACCCTTACTCTCGCACTTGAGGAATGTGAGGACGCTGAAGAGTCTTTGAAGGAAGCCTTGCAAGGCTCAGCCGGTACTGGCTTGGAGTCTCTATACAGACGCTATTCGAGTATTCTGAAAGCGCACAGCAAGATTGATGGGTTTTGGCGGATGATTGTAGTGATTATAACGACTCAATACCGCCCGCTGTGCCAAGAACCGATCGCAGAGCTGACGGGAGTGAAACCCAATCAAGTCGAAGAGTGGGTGGATGCGCTCAGCTCTTTGCTATATCGAGACGAAGGGGCCAATGGAGCAATTCGTGTCCGACATTTGTCCATTTCCGATTTCTTTCTCAGCGATCGCTGCGAGTATCAAGTCAACCTGCGAGACGCGCGCGCACAGCAGGGTATCGCCTGCCTTGAGACGATGGTAAAAGGGCTCCGTTTCAATATCTGCAATCTCGAAGATTCCCGGCTCGCCAATGCAGACATTGAAGATCTCCCATCCCGAGTGGAACAGAACGTTTCCGGCCCCTTGCAGTATAGCTGTCTTCACTGGTCGAACCATCTTTGCTCTTCAGCTACCTGCGATGAGCGCGTATTGGGAGGCTTGAAGAAATTCTTTGAGGGATTGTTCCCATTATTTTGGGTTGAAGTGTTGAGCATTATGGGGATGGTCCCAATTGGCGCTCCAAGCCTTCGAAGGTTGCTATCCTGGATCAGGGTGAGCACAACCAGCATGCTACCAGTTGCATTCCAAGCTGATTCGAATTGACTATAGGATGTGGATTCAACCCTTCTTGAGAGAATTCAGGATATTTGTCATTTCCTGATTACTTTCCATACCCCCATCTCCGTCAGCGCTCCACACACCTATATTTCGACTCGACCATTCTTGCCCTCACAATCCCCTTTATTGAGGACCTTGAGCAAAGAATTCACTAGTGCCATCAAGGTACGAGTGGGGAACCTGTCGTCATGGCCAGCACCGCCATTGGAGTGGACTGGACACGTGGGGTCCGTCTTGAGTGTGGGTTATTCCTCGAATGGGACCCGCGTTGTCACTGGATCCAGCGACAACACGATTCGGATCTGGGATACGGAATCTGGTGCTGTGGTTGGAGAGCCTCTTATAGGGCATAGTGCGGATGTGAATTCTGTTGCATACTCTCCCAATGGGCAGCACATCATCTCCGGGTCCGACGACCGCACCATTCGAATCTGGGATGCCGAGACTGGCGCTGCAGTCAGCGGTCCTCTCGACGGGCACACTAGCTCGGTGTGGTCCGTTGCTTACTCCCCTGATGGGCGGCGCATCGTCTCCGGATCCGATGACTGCACCATTCGAATCTGGGATGCGAAGACTGGCGCCTCGGTTGGCGATCATCTTATAGGGCATAAGGGCGGTGTGAAATCTGTTGCATATTCTCCCGATGGGCAGCACATCATCTCCGGATCCGACGACGGCACCATTCGAATCTGGGATGCCAAGACCGGCGCCTCAGTCGGAAATCCCCTCGATGGGCACACTGACTGGGTGTGGTCTGTTGCTTACTCTCCTGATGGGCGGCGCATCGTCTCCGGATCCGACGACTGCACCATTCGAATTTGGGATGCTGAGACCGGCGCTTCGGTTGGCGAGCATCTTATAGGGCATGATGGCGGCGTGAATGCAGTTACATACTCTCCCGATGGGCAGCTCATCATCTCCGGATCTGACGACCACACCATTCGAATCTGGGATGCCAACACTGGCGCTTCAGTCGGAAATCCTCTCGATGGGCACATTAGCTCGGTGTGGTCCGTTGCTTACTCTCCTGATGGGCGGCGCATCGTCTCCGGATCCGACGACCGCACCATTCGAATCTGGGATGCCGAGACTGGCGCTTCGGTTGGGGAGCATCCTACAGGGCATAATGGCGGCGTGAATTCTGTCACATACTCTCCTGATGGGCAGCACATCATCTCCGGATCCAACGACCACACTATTCGAATCTGGGATGCCAAAACTGGTGCCTCGGTCAGCGATCCTCTCGATGGGCACACTGCTTCGGTGTGGTCCGTTGCTTACTCCCCTGATGGGCGAAGTATCATCTCCGGATCCAAGGACCAGACCATTCGAATCTGGGACACCGAGACTGGCGCTTCGGTCGGCAATCCTCTCGAGGGGCACACTAACGGGGTGATGTCAGTCGCTTGCTCTCTTGATGGGCGGCGCATCATCTCTGGATCCTCCGACCACACCCTTCGAATCTGGGATGCCGAGACCGGCGCTTCAGTTGGCGAGGTTCTTATAGGGCATAAGGGCGGTGTGAGATCTATTGCATACTCTCCCGATGGGCAGCACATCATCTCCGGATCTGACGACCACACTATTCGAATCTGGAATGCCAACACTGGCGCTTCAGTCGGAAATCCTTTCGATGGGCACACTGGGGTGGTATGGTCCGTTGCTTACTCTCCTGACGGGCGGCGTATCGTCTCCGGATCCGACGACTGCACCATTCGAATCTGGGATGCGAAAACTGGCGCTTCGGTTGGCGAGCGTCTTATAGGGCATAAGGGCGGTGTGAAATCTGTTGCATACTCCCCTGATGGGCAGTATATCATCTCCGGATCCGACGACCTCACCATTCGAATCTGGGATACCGGGACTGGCGCTTCAGTCGCGAATCCTCTCGATGGGCACACTGACTGGGTGTGGTCCGTTGCTTACTCCCCTGATGGGCGACGCATCGTCTCCGGATCCGACGACTGCACCATTAGAACTTGGGATTCTGAGGTTAGTACAGAAGCCGCCAAGCTTCGTGAGTGGCATACCTACCCGGTTCAGTCTATTGATTACTCTTCTGACGTACAGCACGCCGTCTCTTGTAACCCAATGCATGCTGAATTTTTGGCAGCGCCCGACATGGATGGTTGGGTCAGGGACTCAGAGGGTGGATTACTCTACTGGGTACCCCGCGACTGTCGTGTAGGCCTTCATTCACCTGCCCTCATGACAATCCCCCTTGCATCTCATGTTCGTTCCGTTTCCCTTGACTTTGATGACTTTGCCTTTGGGACCTCATGGACTCGAATGTTCAAAAATGCACCTTCTTAGCCTTTTTTGTCGCTGAATATCTGCATGTAGTTTAGCCTTAGTTACTCTTTCGGTTATTGAAGTTCTGACCATCATCATTGATCGAGACATGACACCGCTGAGTTGCTTATCACGGGGAACCCTTCCAGAGGCGCCAAATAGAGCTCTGGAATAGTCAAGAGTCTGGAGTCAACCGCACCTGCAGCGCTCCTCTCACACCACACGGGCAATCGTCCTCAACGCCAACCAGCCCAAGCGCATCACCGTGCTCACCCCCCTTCGACGAGGGCCGGACAAGCTGTACAATGTGCACGGCCATATTGTCACACAAGCGAGGTGCAAGTTCCGGATCAAGAAACCGTCTATTATATATTGATAGTGAGGCGACGTTGCCTGCGATGGTGATACTCCCCCCAGAGAAGTGCTAGGCCACAGTGACTGGTGGATACGAACGGGAGCTTCACCAGCACTAGTACCACTACTGGTCGCTGATCTCGATCGGGTTTTCAAGAAGGGACAGGAGGTGGAACGAAGGTGGACACCAGTCCATATCGATAATAGGGTTGCAGTTTGTAAACTAGCTAGTAGTGACTTAAATTCGAGATGCATACGCCGAATTCCGGGAGAGCTACGGAATTGAGAAGACCAGGAGGTACATGCGACTCGAGAGAACGAAGGTGGAAATGAATTGCGCGAACTACTACATGCTATCTAGGAATGATGGAGTGTTCGTATCTGCATTGGGGAGTGGGCGGAAAGGATAGGGAGAAGGATGGGAGGCGGGCGTATCCGAAACAGTCTGGGTAAAGGACTTCACCGTGTCATGCCGATCCGTTTATCTGTTTGAGCCGGTAATTTGGCGATCTGACTGCTTTGTCGAACCACCTGAGGTTAACCATTACAAGAAGATCGATGAGGTGCTCGTAAGCAAGCGCGAGGCCTATATTGGACCTCCAGAACAACATGCCAGAACTGACGGGAAAGCTGGGGAGGTGTGCGTGCTCGCTAGCCTGAGTTTCGTGCATGAAGATGTGAGTGGTCCCGCATGAAATGCGCCTTTCCACCCCAACATCTGGCTTTATACTAGGCCACAAAACAGATAGAGTCTGTGGCAGCAGTCGAAGGCGTCCAGAGAGTGGCCGTCCAGAGAGTGGCCGCCTCACTCGTCAATGCCCCGATACTGATCTCTCAGTCCTGCCATTGGAATGTCGGACCTACACAAGGGTGACCGCTTCCCAATCGGCTGCGCAATCGTAGCAGAAGGCATATACCGTGCACTCATTGGGTCAGATATTGGCTGCGGCATTGCGCTCTACTCATTTCGACGTCTCCCTCCCCATTGGACGTTTGAAAAATTCGCATCGAAGCTCTACAACCGCCACCCCGATGGATCATGGCATGGTAGTCCCCGCGATTGGCTTGCCCGATATGGAGTTACTCGAGACACCGAATTCAACGAGTCGCTTAGAACTGTTGGCGCAAGGAATCACTTCGCAGACGCATGCATATGCAAGGTAGAGAGAATCGTTGATAGCAAAGTGTGTGAATCGATCGGGTTTTGCGAGGGAGAGGTGTACCGATTGCGTGTGTTACTCAAGGTTATGACCCAGAGCAGTCAATAAGGTCCCATTATTGTTGATGGCATAGTTCATACTAGCTCCCGTAGCCTAGGGTCGTCCATCCTCCGGTCGTCCACGCGAACCCGTACTTCATATCCGGGTAAACGAGTTCCAAACATACCTCGACCAGCACGACCACGCAGTCAAATGGGCGCAGGCAAATCGTGTCAAGTATCAATAGTCCGAATCCGCTCGAAGCCGAGGAAGGAGAGGATACCGACAGCAGAAGTGGGTGAGCCCAAGACAACCCGATGTAGATCCCCGTGAGGCACTAGAGGAGCTGCTCGACGTCACGCATAATGAGGTAGTGCGACAGGGCTGGATGTCGGAATATTAGTGTTCTCGTCATAAGAGGTACGTACGGTTTGGGTTTCCCTATGGTTACTGGGTATCGGTCATATGCAGGGTTACAAACCCATTTCCGTACATTCTGGCACTAGTTTCATATGTGGCTCGGCTATTGCTCCTATATAAGTAATCCATCGTAGAAGCAGATAGAAAAAGGGATTTTTATTGTCCGTCACTGGACTGAAAATAGACAGCCGCAAGAGGTGTGGATCCATCGAAAGGGTGTTGCACCCAGTGATTAAGGATACCTTGCCCTAGGAGCGCGGCGATTTCAGTTGGGTTCTTCAGGCACCTAGCTGGGGACGGTCATACCAACGGTGTGTATTTGCCTTTGAATTCCTTTGTACTGGGTGACTCAGTTCTTTCCCCATGGAGCGGATCGCCTCCACCCTCACATCGCGCACATGACATTCTTCCGCCACGCCCGCACCCAGGCTACCCTGCGCCTGACCTGACTACCACATTTATGAACCCTCATGTCATCTGCACCGATCCACAACACCTCATTGAGGAACGGCCCGAAGCGTACAAGTCGATTCAGGTCGGCGATGTCGCCGAGGGTGTTTGTGTGGTGAGGCTGGGGATCCGACTCCGGCCTGAGTGCCAGGGAACGCGAGAGGGAGACGGTTGCGAGGACGACGGGCTTGGGATGATGAGGCGGAGGTATGCGTGTAGACTTGTTCGAGGCTGGATTTTTGGATTGTGAGGCTGGGAGGCATAACATCGGTGAGAATGGAAGAAGTCACCGGTAAGTCACCGGTGTCAGATTCATGGCAGCTATCAGATTACAATGTGACAAATGGTCCTTTAAATATGGATACAAAGAGGATCGCAAACAACCACCGCCTCCTACTCGCCGTTCGCTCTCCATCTCTCAGAAAATACGGAAAAACTAAATGAAATTTCTACTCTTCTCGATTCTGGATCTACGGGCTATTTCATCGACTCTCCCCTCGCTATCGACAATCAACTTCCACTCGAAAACCTCAAGAAACCTCTTCGGCTCACGTTCAGTCGCCTCTCAAGGCTCAATTTTCCAGCCCACAACTCTCAACATCTATTTTCCGTTGCGGTACTCAACATCGCATCCAGTTCCTCTTGACTCCATTGGACCAATCTGTCACTGTGACCCTAGATGACCACACCAAGACATGAGAACCGTCGTAGATGCCCAAAAACAAGCGAGGAGGACTGAAAACCAAAGCCCTTAGTCAAAATGTCACGGGATATGCACCCGTAGGAAAGGGAAACAAACCGTAGACATTAGAATTTCGAAGTTGAACTGGAATTTATTATAATTTTATCAACGATACGACTACAGTGCCCCTAAGAATCTACTCTAGGAGTCAGAATTTTACTTATCTGACATGTAATCTTCCTGGAGCCGTTATCTATTCTGACAGCGGTGACTTACTGCTCACCTCCAATCTGACAGACGTCAGGTCCCCCACTGGAACGCCGGATCATTTGCCTCAAGTATGCGATACCCACGAACAATTGTTTCAATAGTGAATGACAGGTGAATACCGAATTGACCGGATTCTAGAACGCGTAGTTAGGTCATCATAGGGTGACTTCCTAGCTGACTCGTCAAGGTTGGTACACGACTTGCGCCCCTTGCTCATACTTGTGAAATCAATGTTCTACTTAATTCCTACGGCACCGATGTATGCCGTGTATGGGCAAGATATCCGCTGGCGGTGCATGCTCCGCCGACACTGAAATCTCAACGATGCGTTTATGATGTAGGAAGTACGCCTTTCAGGTGGGCCGTGCGTGCATGTGCGAGTGTCTAATTCGGACGTTCCTTCTCTCTTTGCTCTTCGCGTCTTCAGGCCTGCCCACATTTCATGTTTCCCTCTCACGATGAGCAGAAGAAGATGCCACTGAGTGAGCAGAACGAGCCTGGGTAACTCAAGTAACGTCTTCAGGACCGGCTCGAGCCGATCAAAACCAAAGCTTGTACTTCTTTCGAACGACGCCAGCTCCGACGACGCCAGACCTACGCATAAGCCTTATGCATGTACCCTGGCTGTTTTCTGTGCGCGGCTGCGTGTTCACGCGGCCAGCAAAGCAACGACGGCGAAGGGAATAGGCGTATGGGACCGCGAGCGAGCACTCGTAATTCTTTTCTCGTGATGGGGCGAAATCCGGTGTAGTTGGTTGACCACGTCGCAGTGAGGGAGTTCAAGTTTTCATTTCTGGTTGGGAAGTGGCCTTGCAGCCATTGGCCGTAGATCGGAAAAACAGGACGAAAGCCGGTTCCTGCAGTCCTCCCTGAGCGAGCTCCAAGGTATTCCAAAGGCCACCATCTCTACCCAATTCCGGCACCATAAGCTTTTGACTCTCGACAAGATCCGCGGTGATTTCACTGTCCGTCTCGATATCTGATATCTGCATGTGTTAATAATCGATACCTGTGTTGATAACCGACTCACATCTGCAGCGCAGCCAGGGCAATCCGGCTGGTCGCCTTGCCTCGGTTCCGGCCCGAGAGCCTAAGTCAACGGCGAGGCCAATGGATTATAGCCGCGAGTCGCGAAGAATGGGAATACGCCGGTTGTGGCATGAGGGGCGAACTTATCTGGCGGGAGGAGCGTGGATCAGTTGTCCAGCTAGTAGTTGTAATACATACGAAGGTACTGTTCCAAGATGCTGTTGGCCCGTTCTACCTGACCGTTGGCTGAGGAGCGGTGGCCTGACGTGGAGTGTAGGCGCAATCGAAGAAGGGGGCCAAGCGAGTGGAAGAAGTGAGAGGCGAATTCCGATCCACGGTCAGAGGACACATGGAGAGGATGCCATGCTTTGAGAACAAATAGGAAACGAATGCACCTGTAACGTCTGGGGCAGTAACAGTGTCTGTAGTTGGAATGAAATCGCCTTCCTTGGACAGGGTCAATAACCACCAGGACAGTGGTGAAACCGTTAGACGCAAGCAACTGCTCGATAAAGTCCATACTGATAGAGTGCCATGGGCGCCCCGGGACCGGTAAAGGCTGCAGCAAGCCGTAAGGACGATGGTGAGAGTTTGTTGCAAGCGCACAGGGCGCACTGTAAGACGAATCTCTTGCAGTCCATACGCATGCTGGGCCAAACGTAGTCACTCCAGTGTTTTGTGGTAACCGAAGTGACTTGCTGTTGGGTGGTCACGCTTCGCCTGGAGGTCGCGAGTACGAGTTTTCCTTGCTTGAGTCGATACTATGGCACGTATACACAGCGGTCCATCAGCAATAAACCAAAGAGAGACAAGGAAAAGCGTGGGGAGGGACTTCCCTTGAGGCAGATGTCGAGTTCCCTACTAGAGCGGGGATCGACCGATAACCCAGCCAAGATATCGAGGATCAGGACGGAACAGTCGACAAGGGCAGCAGCGTCCACGCGACGTCACGCAGCTGAGTAGCGCGGAACGAAGTAGCGAGTTGTTCTTGCGTGAAGATGGGGCGCAAGTTTTGCGGGCTCGCTAGTGTATAGACCCTATCCACCTTGTAAGGTAGAAATCCGCTCGCCGAGTATAAGAATCCGGTTTCTCACCAAGTGTCCCGGGCCTAAAGCGAATAGCCATGTTAAAGGCAGAGTGGAATCCCGACCAGCTCGCTTGACGACGCATAGGAATTTCTGTCGAAGAGGAGTACTCCAGATTCTTGTGGTCCGTGATCACGTCGATCCGATGGTGACGAGACTCGAGATAATGTCGCCAGGTCTTGAAAGCTTCAAGGATGGCGAGCAGCTCCTTGTTGTGGGTGTCGTAGTTGAACTCGGCACCAGGTAAGGTGCGAGTGAAGAACGCGAGGGGGTGAACTTGACCACCCTCAGTGCGTACCGAGAGAATACCGGCGGTGGTGTAATCAGAGGCGTCTGTCCCGACTACTGGAAGGGACGGGTCGAAATCGGGGAGGATGTGTGCCGAAATAAAGGCCGTTTTGAGGAGTTGAAACGCTCACATTGTGGAGACCAGAACCACGGGGCGTCCTTGTGTGTAAGCCGAGTCAGTGGGACGGTGATATCGGAGTACGAGGCGATAAATCGTCTGTAGAACCCAAATACGATTGGATGTCCTTATCTTTCGTGGTGTCGGCCAGTCGCGGATGACTTGGATCTTCGAGGTGTCCATTCGAAGGCCACCAAGGCCAATAACGATACAGAGACAGTCCGTCGTGTCCGCGCTGAAAGCGTACGTCTCGACTTTGGTGTATAGGTTGCTTGCACGAAGGAGTCGCAAGATCTCGCGTACATGTTTGAGGTGCTTGTCTGGGTTGTCAGAAGATCAGGATGTCATCGAGGTAGACAACCACACACACGTCCAAAATATCCTTGAAAACTTCGATGCAGGGGCGTTCGTAAGGCCGTAGTGCATGACCCAAAACTCGTACGATCCATATCGAGTTCGGAACAGTCTTCCATTCATCGCCGTCTATGCGCACGAGATTGTAGGCGCCGCGAAGATCGAGCTTGGAGAAGACGCGGACGGAGTGAAGACCGTCTAATATATCAGGGATAAGCGGGAGCAGATACCTATCCTTTTTGGTGATTTGTTGAGAGCGCGGTCATCTACAGTGACGCGGAGAGAACCGCCCTTCTACTTGATAAAAGGACGAGTAGGCCAGTGGAGGACTGAGAAGGACTCCTCCAAGAACTCCCGAAGAGCCAATTGTTCGACTTCGGAGAGGGAGTATATCGGACGGTACGGAGGAGTAGTGTGGTCCACAAGGTCGATATGGTGGTCGTCGAGGCGTCGAGGCGGAAGGGTAGTACCCTTCCTTTACTGAGAACGCCGAGGACGTCGTGGTAGTCTTGCAGGATCTGAGGCCAGGAGTTGTACGTATTCGGCGGCGAGCACGTCATCGACGCGGCGGAATCTGTAAGGGGATGGCAGTGCGAACGAATAACTCTCGTTCGATGGGCGGAATCCGTGCCCCAGCAGCGAGTAGCTCGGCAGACTGGGAGGGTTCTGGAATCAGCAAGGCGTAAGGTGAGCGTACTGGGGTGCTGTAGCTGAGTTCAAAGATGAAGCACTCAGCAAAGGAAGGGCGCGAAGACGTCGAACAAGGTGTGTCGATGAGTGCGCGAACGGAGAACTCGTTACATTCGTGGGATGCAGGCCCCACAGGGCATCTGGATAAGTTGTCGAGTAAACTGAATTATGAATCCGTAGCCAGGAGCAGAGCCATCAGCAAATTCTAGATTCTCAGATTTTTCAAGCTCAAAAAAAAAATGCAACGCGACGCAGCGCAATGGAGCCACGTTTCGAGCTCTATCTACAATCATTGATTTTGGGAGGCTACAGACTCTTCAAGCTGACGAGCCGAGTCTCGAACCGTCGCATCTCGAGTCTGGTGTCTGATCGGAGCCGAAATTAGCTCCTCGTCAGCGGCAGCGGCGGCGCCCGTGGCTCCTCATCGTACTCGAGGAGGAGGAAGAGAACATACGACTCAGTCCTCTGAAGCCAGTTGTCCGGAGAGGTGGAGGGAGCGAAATTCGTTTGGCAGCTGTCATTTGTCACCGACCACACGTTGCTGCTGCACACCCACGTCTCCGCAAGTGATCAACATGGCGACTTCACGATCCACGAAAGAGAACCTGTGAGCATCCTCGACGCATCGCGCGCCAGATCGCTGATCATACTCCAAGCCTCTATCTAGACCGTAGGCGGCGCTTCGTTTCAATTCCGACGCATACCGCTGATCTCAGCCATCATACAGAAATTACACTCCGAGTCATTCCAAAGTTGAAGTATACCCTCAGGTTGTTAGTCGACAATAGGGAGAGAGAATTACTGAGGGTAAACAACCAGACCTGGGAACCAACGAAGCCCCTGTATGCCCCTTGTTTCTTTGATACGTCCACTTGCTAAAGTCTATGCATATGTAGAGATACATCTCCGACATCCCAGATACATGTCGAGATCCAAGTGAAGAGGGCTCATCTCTCATTGGGGAGGAAAGAACAGGGTAGAACAGAGGTTGATTGTCATGCACTTTTCAATGATTATTGGAACACCACAGCCCACGAGTTCCTAGTACAGGGTCAGTTGGAATCACCAACTAGTCCTTTCATCGCTGACCGAGAGGGTGCAGCGGACATTGTTGCTGGGAAACATAGTTGTTCCCTGGAATTGCAATTCTCTGCAGAAGTTACCGTTCGTCTTCTGACAATTGTCCACCGCAGGCTGCTTATACTGTTCGCATAGACGGATGATCTGCGCTCCTCGCTCCGTGAACTCGAAAAATTGTTAGGGAATTACTCCCCACTGATGACAGAATCGACGGAGAAGGCTCTGGAAAAGGGTATTAAATTCGGAGCTGCATTCTCGGAGGTTGGTTCTCAGTCTTCCCATATCGAAAGCATCAAGGCGTTGACACATTTTAGTTGAATGAGATCGCAAAGGCTGCCTTCAGTGTTACCCAAGTCACGTTTGAGGTTTGTTCCCGCTCCTGCGCGTCAGAAGCAGAGGTGACACCCCGCCGTTCTAGCTTTTGCAGGAACAGAACAAGTACGACCAGATGCCATTAGACTTGTTGGATCGGTTGGAGCGCATTTTGTTTTTTGCGGACAAGGTCGCAGATGAGATCAGCGATGAAGAGACAGAAATCTTGAAGAAGACGATCTCAAAATTGTTCAAGGTGATGGAAAAGGTCGCAGAGTGTTCGTGCGACTATGTCAAACGTGGGCGTTTTGGTGAGCAGTCGGCCTGTTCTAATTTCGCAATGCTGATGATCGCAGAGAGGACGTTGAGTGGGCTGGCCCACCCGCCCCGGATTGAAGAAATGAGCAAAGAGTTGACCAAGGTCATTGAAGATTTCGACCGTGCAATGGATGTTGAGACCCTCCGCCTAGCTAAGGAGTCCAGTAAGCATTGACCTCAATCTAATGATCGTGTATTCTCACTTGTTTCGTGTAGAATTAGTCCAGCAAGACCTCTGGCTTAAGGAGCGGCTTAAACCTACCAGCGCTGGCTATGACCGGGCGCTCTGCTGTATGGAAGGCACTCGCCAATCTATCCTCGATCAAGTCATTGCCTGGGCAGCCAATGGATCGGAGCCGAGCAATACCTACTGGATCCACGGCTTGCCCGGAATCGGCAAGACATCGTTGTCTCATTCAATCTGTAAAACACTCGATGAGCGAAATCAACTCATTGGAGCGTTCTTTTGCCAGAGAGATGACACGAATTCGAACGAGCCAAGGAACATCCTTCCAACTCTCATCTATAAACTCGCTGAAAACTCGCCGCCGTTTCGAAGGATTGTGGCAGAACGACTTCGTAGTAAACCAAACCTGACTGCGAAGTCAATGACAGACACACACTTCCTCGATTTCATTCGCTCGATGCCTGACCAATCCAATGAGCATCCTTACGCCTTTGTCATTGATGCACTTGATGAGTGTGGCAACAATCGAAGTCGCCAAGACCTCCTAAAGGCCCTGACCGACGCAGCCGCACTAGCTCCGTGGCTCAAGATCATCATCACCAGTAGACCCGAAGCCGATATCGAACGCTTCTTTCGTGGTCTTACCGACTCCCCTCATTCGTCCTATGATCTCACTGCTGACCAGAAAGCCAGTGATGATTTACGAACCTTCGCTCGAAGCCAGTTCGCCTTGGTGGCCTCGCATTGGCGTATCCGCACGGCTTGGCCAAAAGAATCGGACTTCAACGAGCTTATCTCTCGCGCGAATGGCCTTTTCATCTTTATCAAGACTCTTACTCTCGCACTTGAGGAATGTGAGGACGTTGAAGAGTCTTTGAAGGAAGCCCTGCAAGACTCAGCCGGTACGGGCTTGGAGTCTCTATACGGACTCTATTCGAGTATCCTGAGAGCGCACAGCAAGATTGGTGGGTTTTGGCGGATGATTGTAGTGATTATAACAGCTCAATACCGCCCACTGTGCGAAGAGTCGATTGCAAAGCTGACAGGAGTGAGACCCAATCTAGTCGAAAAGTGGGTGGATGCGCTCAGCTCTTTGCTATATCGAGACGAAGGGGCCAATGGAGCAATTCGTGTCCGACATTTGTCCATTTCCGATTTCTTTCTCAGCGATCGCTGCGAGTATCAAGTCAACCTGCGAGAGGCGCACGCGCAGCAGGGTACCGCCTGCCTCGAGACAATGGTAAACCCTGTAAAAGGCCTCCGTTTCAATATCTGCAATCTCGAAGATTCCCGGACCGCCAATGCAGACATTAGAGATCTCCCATCCCGAGTGAAGCAGAATGTTTCCGACCCCTTGCAGTATAGCTGTCTCCACTGGTCGAACCATCTTTGCTCTTCAGCTACCCGCGATGAGCGACTATTGGTGTTGGGAGGCTTGAAGGAGTTCTTTGGGGGACTGTACCCATTATTTTGGGTTGAGGTGTTGAGCATTATGGGGATGGTCCCAATTGGCGCACAAAGCATTCGCAGATTGCTATCCTGGATCAAGGTGAGTACAACCAGCATGCAACCAGTTCGTATTCCAAGCTGATCCGAATTGGCTGTAGGATGTGGATTCAACGCTTCTTGAAAGAATTCAGGATATTCGTCATTTCCTGATCACTTTTCACACCCCCATCTCCATCAGCGCTCCACACATCTATATTTCGACTCGACCATTCTTGCCCTCAGAATCCCCTTTATCGAGGACCTTGAGCAGAGAATTCACTAGTGCCATCAAGGTACAAGTGGGAAACCTGTCGTCATGGCCAGCACCGCCATTGAAGTGGACTGGACACGCGGGAAGCATCATGAGTGTGTGTTATTCACCGGATGGGACCCGCGTTGTCACTGGATCCTACGACAAGACGATTCGAATCTGGGATGCAGAATCTGGTGCTGTTGTTGGCGAGCATCTTACAGGGCATAGTGGCAGTGTGAATTCTGTTGCATACTCTCCCGATGGGCAGCACATCATCTCCGGATCCGACGACCGCACCATTCGAATCTGGGATGCCAACACTGGCGCTTCAGTCGGAAATCCTCTCTATGGGCACACTGCCAGGGTGTGGTCTGTTGCTTACTCTCCTGATGGACGGCGCATCGTCTCCGGATCCGACGACCGCACCATTCGAATCTGGGATGCCGAGACCGGTGCTTCGGTTGGCGACCACCTTACAGGGCATAATGGCGATGTTAAATCTATTGCATACTCTCCCGATGGGCAGCGCATCATCTCCGGATCCAGCGACTGCACCATTAGAATCTGGGATGCCGAGACTGGCGCTTCAGTCGGAAATCCTCTCATGGGGCACACTGGCGGGGTGTGGTCTGTTGCTTACTCCCCTGATGGGCAGCGCATCGTCTCCGGATCCTACGACCACACCGTTCGAATCTGGGATGCCGAGACTGGCGCTTCAGTCGGAAATCCTCTCAAGGGGCACACTGACTGGGTGCGGTCTGTTGCTTACTCTCCTGATGCGCAGCGCATCGTCTCCGGATCCTTCGACCGCACCATTAGAATTTGGGATGCCAAGACTGGCGCTTCAGTCAGAAATCCTCTCGATGGGCACACTCACTGGGTGTGCTCTGTTGCTTACTCTCCTGATGGACGGTGCATCGTCTCCGGATCCTACGACCGCACCATTCGAATCTGGGATGCTGAGACCGGGGCTTCGGTTGGCGAGCATCTTATTGGGCACAATGGCGGTGTGAACTCTGTCACGTGCTCTCCCGATGGACAGCACATCATCTCCGGATCCGACGACCGCACCATTCGAATCTGGGATGCTAAGAACGGCACTTCAGTCGGAAATCCTCTCGATGGGCACACTAGACAGGTGTGGTCCGTTGCTTACTCTCCTGATGGACGGCGCATCGTCTCCGGATCCGAAGACCGCACCATTCGAATCTGGGATGCTGAGACTGGTGCTTCGGTTGGCGAGCATCTGACAGGGCATAATGGCGGTGTAAATTATGTTACATACTCTCCCGATGGGCGCCAATTTATTTCCGGATCTGACGAACACACCACTCGAATCTGGGATGCCGAGACTGGCACTTCAGTCGGAAATCCTCTCGATGGGCACACTGACCGGGTGTGGTCTGTTGCTTACTCCCCTGATGGGCGGCGCATTGTCTCCGGATCCGAAGACCGCACCATTCGAATCTGGGATGCTGAGACTGGTGCTTCAGTTGGCGAGCATCTGATACGGCATAACTCCGGTGTGAGATCTGTTGCATACTCACCCGATGGGCAGCACATCATCTCCGGATCCGGCGACCGCACCATTCGAATCTGGGATGCCAAGACTGGCGCTTCAGTCGGGAATCCCCTGTATGGGCACACTGACCTGGTGTTGTCTGTTGCTTACTCCCCTGATGGGCAGCGCATCGTCTCCGGATCCTCCGACCACGCCATTCGAATCTGGGATGCCGAGACTGGCGCTTCGGTCGGCGATCCTCTCAAGGGGCACACTAGCTGGGTGCGGTCCGTCGCTTACTCTCCTGATGGGCAGCGCATCATCTCCGGATCCGATGACCGCACCATTAGAATGTGGGATTCTGAGGTTAGTACAGAAGCCGCTATGCTTCATGAGCAGCATACCTACCCGGTTCAGTCTATTGATTACTCTTCTGACGTACAGCACGGTGTCTCTTGTAACCCAATGCATGCTCGTTTTTTTGCAAAGCCCGACATGGATGGTTGGGTCAGGGACTCAGAGGGTGGCTTACTCTACTGGGTGCCCCACGACTGTCGTGCAGGCTTGCATTCACCTGCCCTCCTGACAATCCCCTTTACATCTCGCCATCGTTCCGTTTCTCTTGACTTTGATGACTTTGCCTTTGGAGCCTCATGGACTCGAATATTCGAAAATGCACCTTCTTAGCCTTTTTTGTCGCTGAACAGTCGCATGTAATTTAGCCTTAGTTGCTCTTTCGGTTATTGAAGTTCCAACCACCATTAATTATTGATCGAGACATGACACCGCTAAGTTGGTCATCACAGAAAGTCCTTCCAGAGACGCCAAATAGAGCTCTGGAATAGTCAAGAGTCTAGAGTCAACCGACCCTGTAGCGCTCCTCTATGTATTGGAGAAGCTGCCGACGTCACGCTTACTGCAGTGATGCGGCAGGGCTGGATTGGACAGCCGCAAGAGGTGTGGATCCATCGATAAGGTGTTGTACCTAGTGATCAAGGATTTATACCTTGCGCCGGATTTTAGTTGGAATTTTCAGCCGTCTGAGGACGGTCAAATCAACGGTCTGTATTCGACTTTAAAATCCCGTCTTGCTTGGTGACCACTACTCACTAAACCAATGCAATCGATGGCGCCCATGGAGCGGGTCGCCTCCATCCTGGCAACGCGCACATTCTTCGGCCACGACCACACCCGGGCTACCTTGCGCCTGACCTTACTACCCACATCTATGAACTTTCATGTCATCTGCACCGATCTACAACTCCTCATTGAGGAACGGCCTGAAGCGTACAAGTCGATTCATGGCAGGCCGTTGTGAGCAATGTCGAAGAGAAACGGATCGCCGAGGGTATTTGTGTACAAGAATGGGGCTGAGTGCTAGGAGTGCTAGGAAACGCGAGAGGGAGAAGGCTGCGCCGAATCGGGCTGCCACCCTGCCCCAGAATCGACGGACGAAACGGATTATTGGGGGACACACCCGAAGCAGTCGGGCTCGCTCACACCAATTCTCCCTGCAATATGTCATGCGTCACAGGTGTGACATCAAGTCCGCACAGCCCATGTGTGCAGTCGAGCTCATGTACAAACCTCACCGGCATCAGCCGGACACACAAGCAACGTAAGCAATATTAATTTCAGGGCAAGAAGTGTATTGCCACACATTAACAACATTGACAACAGCAACGACAACTCAATCGAGAATCGAGGGGAGACCATAATCATGTGCCATATAATCCATAGCTTGGGGGTTGTGAGTGGGAAAAGGACGGAATAATGTGATATATAATCCCGAAGAGATGGAGCGAAGAGATGGGGATGGAGTAGGGCGGAAGGCGGTCGGATACAAGAAAGCATATTTGTGAGAAGACAGGTGAGAAGGTGGTATCGCACCCAATGTTCCACTTTTACGAGATCCCTCCTGGTGAAACAAGGCGAGGTGAGGCACAGGACGAGACGAGCGCGACGAGCAAAGCGGATGCCATATGTAAACAGAGAGGCGAAAGTACGAGTATGAGGTATAGGGATACGTTTTGTGCGTTCGAGTGGTGTTGTACAAGATCTAGATGAATCGGCCGCAGTCAATAATGAAACCTGGTACAGTACGCATAGGGGCTCGTATTAGTCAGATTTGGAACTGGTCGTATGCCTCCTACTCCTGCGTCCCCTGCCCCTCGCACGACCCCTGTGTTTGTCGACGAAATTGGCCTCTTTGTCCTGGTCCTCGCTCGCGATCAGTCTCTTGAGTCGAAGCGCAAGACATCCGGCACCCAAGAGACCGCTCACACTCACGAGGCCCTGGTGAGACGAGTGGGGGAGCAGGAGGGTAGCAAGGAAGACTAGGAAGACACCCAAGGTGGATGGGTGGGAGAAGGCTATTCGCCTTTAAAACGCCTTTTACTTGGGGACCATCACTCACTAAGCCAACGCATTCGATAGCACACCCCATGGAACGGGTCACCTCCACCCTCGCAACGCGCACATTCTTCGGCCACGCGCACTGACATCGTGGCCACCAGGCTACCCTGCGCCTGACCTGACTACCACATTATGAACACTTATGACATCTGTACCTATCCACAACTCCTCATTGAGGAACGGCCCGAAGCGTACAAGTCGATTCATTGCAGGCCATTGTGAGCGATGTCGAGGAGTCGAGGGTGTTTGTATGTTGAGGCCGGGGAACCGACCGGAAGCGGGCTGAGTGCCAGGGAACGCGAGAGGGAGAATGCTGCAATCCTATTGGGCTGAAAATCGGGATGATGAGGCGTGGGAATTAGTGTAAACGTTTATGTGGAGTAGCTCTCTTGCTCGAAGCTCGATTTTTTAGACTTGAGGTGCTGTCAGATTGGAAGTCACCGGTAAGTCACCGGTGTCAAAGTACATTGTGACTTGCATTAGGACAAATAATTCTATACAAGACCAAGTCTCTCAACTGGACCCCAACACGTTCGAGGACCAGGAACAACCACACCCTTCTTGCCACCACCTTCGACGACGGTCCTGGATGACGACTCACTGAGGCGAATCATAAACAACACCGAGTCACTCATTTATTCAGAACGATAACTACTCGACCCATCCTCCTCTTCCATCTCGGACTCTCCCCAGTCGGCAACTCGGCACCTCATCGGCAACCTAGCAGCCATCAGAGCTGCATCCTCCTTCCGGCTTCCGGACGTTCCCCGGAAAGGGAACTCTGGGGATGGGGGATGAATCTCGGGCGCGTATGGATATGCGCACAACGATCCGGCAGCGACACAAACTCTTGAGCCCATTCAACGAACTCGCTTCGATGTTCCAATCCCGGCCAGTCATGGAAGCCGATCAGCAGGTGGTCAAGGCATCGAGGATCGCCTCGTTCTTGTATCGTCGCATGTACTGGAAGCGTTCCTTGTCCTCGAGACACGATCGACCTTCAGTTCCTCACTCTATTACGGACAGCAGGGCCTAATACCCTCGATCGGCCCGTACTACCTACCCTTTGTATCTAGCAGATGGCTTGTGGTAGTAGGCAGGCACCTCTGCGAGAAAGTAATGCTCAATGCCGCCTCCTTCTACTCGCCGTCCGCTCTCCCTCTCTCAGAAAATACGGAAAACCTAAATGAAATTCTACGCTTCTCGATTCTGGATCTACGGTCTATTTCATCGACCCTCGCCTCGCTATCGACAATCAACTTCCACTCGAAAACCTCAAGAAACCTCTTCGGCTCACCCTGTTCGATGGTTCGGTCGCCTCTCAAGGCTCAATTTTCCAGCCCACAACTCTCTACATCTATTTTCCGTTGCGGTACTCCACACTGCATCCAGTTCCTCTTGACTCCATTGGACCAATCTGTCACTGTGACCCTAGATGACCACACCAGACATGAGAACCGTCGTACATGCCCAAAAACAAGCGAGGAAGACTGAAAACCAAAGCCCCTTAGTCAAAATGTCACAGGATATGCACCCGTAGGAAAGGGAAACAAACCTTAGACGTTAGAATTTCGACGTTGAACCTGATTTTATTATAATTTTTATCAACGATACGACTACAACGCCCCTAAGAATCTACTCTAGGAGTCAGAATTTTACTTCTCTGACATGTAATCTCCCTGGAGCCGGTATCTATTCTGACAGCGGTGACTTACTGGTGACCCCCAATCTGACAGACGTCAGGTCGCCCACTGGAACGCCGGATCATTTGCCTCAAGTATGCGATACCCCCGAACAATTGTTTCAATAGTGGGGACAGGTGAATACCGAATTGACCGAATTCTAGAACGCGTAGTTAGGTTATCATAGGGTGACTTCCTAGCTGACTCGTCAAGGTTGGTACACAACTTGCGCCCCTTGCTCATACTTGCAAAATCAATGTTCTACTTAATTCCTACGGCACCGATGTACGCTGTGTATGGGCAAGATATCCGCTGGCGGTGCTCCGTCGATACTGAAATCTCAACGATGCGATTGTGATGTAGGAAGTACGCCTTTCAGGTGGGCCGTGCGTGCGTGTGCGAGTGTCAAATTCGGACGTTCCTTCTCTCTTTGCTCTTCGCGTCTTCAGGCCTGCCCACATTCCATGTTTCTCTCTCACGATGAGCAGAAGAAGATGCCACTGAGTGAGCAGGACGAGCCTGGGTGACTCAAGTAACGTCTTCAGGACCGGCTCGAGCCGATCAAAACTAAAGCTTGTACTTCTTTCGAGCGACGCCAGCTCCGACGACACCAGACCTACGCATAAGCCTTATGCATGTACCCTGGCTGTTTCTGTGCGCGACTGCGTGTTCACGCGGCCATCAAAGTAACGACCTCGAAGGGAGTAGGCGTATGGGACCGTGAGCAAGCACTCGGGATGGGGAGAAATCTGGTGTAGTTGGTTGACCACGTCGCAGTGAGGGAGTTCAAGTCCATGTCTGGTTGGGGAGTGTCCCATGATCGGAAATACAGGACGAAAGCCGGATCCTGCAGTCCTCCCTGAGTGCCTCGGGTCTCACGGCGCCATAAGCTTTTGGCTCTCGACAAGATCCGCGGTGATTTTACTGTCCGTCTCGATCCCTGATATCTGCATTTGTTAATAATTGATACCTGTGTTTATAACCGACTCACATCCGCAGCGCAGCCATGGGGATCCGGCTGGTCGCCTTGCCTCGGTTCTGTCCCGAGAGCCTGAGTCAACGGCGAGGCCAATGGGTTATAGCCGCGAGTCGCGAAGAATGGGAATACGCCGGTTGTGGCATGAGGGGCGAGCTCATCTGGCGGGAGGACCGTGGATCAGTTGTCCAGCCGTAGTTGTAATACATACGAAGGTACTGTTCCAAGATGCTGTTGGCCCGTTCTGCCTGACCTTTGGCTGAGGGGCGGTGGCCAGACGTGGAGTGTAGGCGCATTCGAAGAAGGGGGCCGAGTGAGAGGAAGACGTGAGAGGCGAATTCCGATCCACGGTCAGAGGACACATGGAGAGGGATGCCATGCTTTGATAACACATAGGAAATGAGTGCATCTGTAACGTCCAGGGCAGTAACAGTGTCTGTAGTTGGAATGAAAACATCTCCTTGGACAGGGGTTCAATAACCACCAGCATAGCGGCGAAACCGTTAAACGCGGGTAACTGCTCGATAAATTCCATACTGATACATTGCCATGGGCGGTCCGGGACCAGTAAAGGCTGCAGCAAGCCGTAAGGACGATGGCGAGAGAGTTTGTTGCAAGCGCACAGGGCGCACTGTAAGACTAACTTCTTGCAGTCCGTGCACATGCTGGGCCAAACGTATTCACTCCAGTGTTTTGTGGTAACCGAAGTGACCTGCTGTTGGGTGGTCATGCTTCGCCTGGAGGCCGCGAGTACGGTGTTTTCCTTGCTCGGGTCGGTACTATGGCACGTATACACAGCGGTCCATCAGCAGTAACCAAAGAGAGACAAGGAAAAGCGCGGGGGGGGACTTCCCTTGAGGCAGATGTCGAGTTCCATACTAGAGAGGGGATCGACGGATAACCCAGCCGAGATATCGAGGATCGGGACGGAACAGTCGACAAGGGCAGCAGCGTCCACGCGACGTCGCGCAGCTGAGTAGCACGGAACGAAGTAGCGAGTTGTTCTTGCGTGAAGATGGGGCGCAAGTTTTGCGGGCTCGCTAGTGTATAGACCCTACCCCCCCCCTTGTAAGATAGAAATCCACTCGCCAAGTATGAGAATCTGGTTTCTCACAAAGTGTCCCGGGCCTCAAGCGAATAGCCATGTCGGAGTGGAATCCCGACCAGCTCGCTTGACGACGCATAGGAATCTCTGTCGAAGAGAAGTACTCCGGATTCTTGTGGTCTGTGATCACGTCGATCCGATGGTGACGAGACGCGAGATAATGTCGCCAGGTCTTGAAAGCTTCGAAGATGGCGAGCAGCTCCTTGTTGTGAGTGTCGTAGTTGAGCTCGGCACCAGATAAGGTGCGAGTGAAGAACGCGAGGGGATGAACTTGACCATCCTTAGTGCGTACCGAGAGAATACCGGCGGTGGTGTAATCAGAGGCGTCTGTCCCGACTACTGGAGGAAGGGACAGGTCGAAATCGTGGAGGATGTGTGCCGAACTAAGGCGATTTGAGGAGTTGAAGGGCCCATATTGCGGAGACAAGACCCACGGGGCGTCCTTGTGTGTAAGCCGAGTCAGTGGGGCGGTGATATCGGAGTACGAGGCGATAAACCGTCTGTAGAAGTCTGCGAAACCCAAATACAATTGGACGTCCTTACCTTTTTGTGGTGTCGGCCAGTCGCGGGTGATTTGGATCTTCGAGGTGTCCATTCGAAGGCCGCCAGGGTCAATCACGACATGCTGATAGTGCACGTATCGGCTTTGGCGTATAGGTTGCTTACACGAAGGCGTCGCAAGACCTCGCGTACATGTTTGATGTGCTTGTTTGGGTTGTCAGAGTAGATCAGGGTGTCATCGGTAGACAACCACACACACGTCCAAAATATCCTTGAAAACTTCGATGCAGTGGCGTTTGTAAGGTCGTAGTGCATGACCCGAAACCCGAACGATCGAGTTCGAGTTCAGAACGTAGTCTTCCATTCATCGCCGGCTATGCGCACGAGATTGTAGGCGTCTCGAAGATCGAACTTGGGACAGAGCGAAGACGGTCTAATATATCAGAGATAAGCGGGAGCGGATACCTATCCTGTTTGGTGATTTTGTTGAGCGCGTGGTCATCTACAGCGAGGCGGAGAGAACCGCCCTTCTACTTGATAAAAGGACGAGTAGGCCAGTGGAAGACTGAGAAGAACTCCTCCAAGAACTCCCGAAGAGTCAATTGTTCGACTTAGTCGACTTAGGAAAGGGAGTATATCGGACCGTACGGAGGAGTAGTGTAGTCCATAAGGTCGATATGGTGGTCGTGGGGGCGCCGAGGCGGAAGGGTAGTACCCTTTCTTTACTGAAAACGCCGAGGACGTCGTGGTAGTCTTGCAGGATCTGAGGCCAGGAGTTCTGCGTATTCGGCGGCGAGCACGTCATCGACGAGGGCGAAATCTGCAAGGGGATGGCAGCGCGAACGAATCATAACTCTCGTTCGATGGGCGGAATCCGTGCCCCAGCAGCGAGTAGCTCGACAGACTGGGAGGGTTCTGGAATCAGCGAGGCGCTAGGTGAGCGTGCTGGGGTGCTGTAGCTGAGTTCAAAGGTGAAGCACTCAGCTCAGGAAGTGCGCGAAGACGTCGAACAAGGTGTGTCGACGAGCGAGCGAGCGGAGAACTCGTTACATTCGTGGGCTGCATCCACAGTGTCAGGCCCCACAGGGCATCTGGATAAGTTGGCGAGTAAACCGAATTATGAATTCGTAGGCAGGAGCAGAGCCGTCGAGCAAATATTATAGTCCCAGATTTTTCAAGCTTGTAAAAAAGCAACGCGACGGAGCGAAGTAGAGTCATGTTTCGAGCTCTATCTACAATCATTGGTTTTGGGAGGCTACAGACTCTTCAAGCTGACGGGCTGAGTTTCGAACCGTCGCATCTCGAGTCTGGCGTCTGATCGAAACCGAAATTAGCTCCTCGTCAGCGGCAGCGGCGGCGCCCGTGGCCCCCCATCGTACTCGAGGAGGAGGGAGCGAACGTACGAGTCAGTCCTCTGATGCCAGTTGTCCGGAGAGGTGGAGGAAGCGAAATTCGTTCGACAGCTGTCATTTGTCGCCAGCCACACGTTGCTGCTGCACGCCCAAGTCTCCACAGGTGATCAACATGGCGACTTCACGATCCAAGAAAGAGAACCTGTGAGCATCCTCGACGCATCGCGCGCCAGATCGCTGATCATACTCCAAGCCTCTATCTTTTTTTCTTTTTTTTTTTTGTGGGTCAGGGAGGTCGCTCTGCGACCGACCCATGAGCAAGCTTCTGTGGACCAGTGCCCCATCACCCGGCACGACCTGTTCTCTAGAACTCTCCCTACTGTCACCCGCAGGAATCTGGTTTAAGACCCCGTTGTCTGTTGGAGACACCAATACATCCTGCCACACGGCGCGAGACTCAGAGGCCGGGAGTGTGGGGGTCGCCGACGGTGTAGTGCCGCGGAATACCCACTAAACCTGCAGGGGGCCTCCTGTCCGACATAGGCAAGGTGGTCCCCGCTCTCGGGTGAGCAGGGACGCCGTACCGGACCGCCCCTAAAGAGTTTCAAGTCCCCCCTGGGGCCCTGTCACCAACTCACCAGAGTGAGATCAAGGGCCCAGCTATCCCGCGCCTTGCAGCAGGAGTAAAACCTACATCCAGAGGGCACAGGAAGGGTTATGAGACCATGGGAATGGGGCACATGCGGGCTAGGAGCGCCCATACGGAGCCTGCCCAGCCCAGCCTGAGACTTAAACCTGTCGAGTTATACTTCACGGGGGGCTCCCGGGGGGAGCTGGGGGTTTTCCCGTCATTGCCACAGACACACAGCTATTCTCGGGGCTCCGCTGACACTCACTGGGTTTAGCCGTCATTGACCTTACTAATGTGGAGCCCCAAGGCATTACGGCGGACCTAAGGTACCCTCAGGGTGTAAACTAAGACAGGACTGCTACTTGGTTGACCCTAGACCGCCCTTTAACATGCCAGATACCTTAGGCACAACCTTTTGACTCCCGCCCCTCATTACACGGAGTTCTACCTAGGCTACTGCTTAGGGGAGGGCGGGCCGGTCTCGGGTAAACAGGGAGTCCCCTTTTTCGCATCACCGCAATTGGCTGTCCGCTCTTCTTGGCCGGAGTACACCAAAGCTTCTGGGGGTCACGGCGACCTACGGGAATTACACTGCTCAATGCACGACCCTGCCCGATCTAGTGACCAGGCTTTGCTAGGTCCACAGGCCTGCAGCCACAGAGGGAACCCGGCCTTCATAGGCACACTTTAGTCCTCACCCCCCAGTGGTGCCTGAGATAGCAATACCCCTACTCTCCCGTTGGTGCGTCTTACCACCACACGTTCCGGCCTAGGCTGGCCCACCAAAGGCCCCAGCCAATTTAAGGATCCCAAAGGATTTATCCACGTTACGGCACTGCCCCTGTCGCCACTCCCAGAGGACTGACCCTACCTTCGCTGCGCACCCGTGGCTAGGGAGGGCTGTTAAAGCCAGGCCCCAGACATTAGAAACCCACCCTTCCAAGCCTCTATCTAGACTGTAGGCGGCGCTTCGCTTCAATTCCGACGCATACCGCTGATCTCAGCCATCATACAGAAATTACACTCCAAGTCATTCCAAAGTTGAAGTATACCCTCAGGTTGTTAGTTGACAATAGGGAGAGAGAATTACTGAGGGTAAACGACCAGACCTGGGAACCAACGAAGCCCCTGTATGCACCTTGTTTCTTTGATACGTGCACTTTCTAAAGTCTGTGCATATGATATGTAGAGATGCATCTCCGACATCCCAGATGCATGTCGAGATCCAAGTGAAGAGGGCTCATCTCTCATTGGGGAGGAAAGAACAGGGCACCACAAGGATCGACTGTCAAGCACTTTTCAATGACTATTGGAACACCACAGACCACGAGTTCCTAGTACAAGGTCGGTTGGAATCACCAACTAGTCCTTTCATCACTGACCGAGAGGGTGCAGTGGACATAGTTGCTGGGAAACATAGTTGTTCCCTGGAATTGCAATTCTCTGCAGAAGTTACCGTTCATCTTCTGACAATTGTCCACCGCAAGCTGCTTACTGTTCGCATAGACGGATGATCTGCGCTCCTCGCTCCGTGAACTCGAAAGATTGTTAGGGAATTACTCCCCACTGATGACAGAATCGACAGAGAAGGCGCTGGAAAAGGGTATTAAATTCGGAGCTGCATTCTCGGAGGTTGGTTCTCGTCTTCCCATATCGAAAGCATCAAGGCGTTGACACATTTTAGTTGAATGAGATCGCAAAGGCCGCCTTCAGTGTTACCCAAGTCACGTTTGAGGTTTGTTCCTGCTCCTGCGCATCAGAACCAGAGGTGACACCCGGCCGTTCTAGCTTTTGCAGGAACAGAACAAGTACGACCAGATGCCATTAGACTTGTTGGATCGGCTGGAGCGCATTTTGTTTTTCGCGGACAAGGTCGCAGATGAGATCAGCGACGAAGAGACAGAAATCTTGAAGAAGACAATCTCAAAATTGTTCAAGGTGATGGAGAAGGTCGCAGAGTGTTCGTGCGACTATGTCAAATGTGAGGAAAAGGGACTATTCTCACTGTGAATAGGCAGTGCTCGCAGTGGTCTCTGGTTCTGGGTGTCGTGTTGACTTCGGTGAGCTCCTCGATATACTTTCAGGTCAGGTTCTAGTTCGCAGCACT
>Ga0307515_10002763_pt1 | contig 37465 bp, 36 predicted proteins | sample 17_EM_MG_FD_194513 | JGI IMG/M metagenome (GOLD analysis project Ga0307515, IMG submission 194513) | Populus trichocarpa ectomycorrhiza microbial communities from riparian zone in the Pacific Northwest, United States - 17_EM | ecosystem: Host-associated > Plants > Roots > Unclassified | place... | reverse complement strand
AGACTTAGGCTTAGGACCAGAGCCGTCTGCACGAAAAATTATGTGAAAGACAGGGATTAGATCCCTGCTCGGCGGTAAATCTGCGTGGCAACGGGAGCACCACATCAAACTTGCTTCCCAACTAGGTTTAGCGCCGAGCGGACAGGGGTTTTCATCACGCATGACGTAGGTTTTCATCACCATCGCTCTCAACTGGGTTTAGCGCCGGAGTTTTCATCTCACATCATGTGAGTTTTCATCACCATCGCTGTCAACTGGGTTTAGCTCCGCGTCGTACGTGAGTTTTGTCACGACCTTACGCGACGCGTAACTCATAGAGAAGCTGCTTTTTGGTCAGTAATACAAGTATATTTGACGCGTGGTACTATGATGTCCTATGGACCTACGCATTGACTAGATTACTATGATACACATGCGATTGTGCGGTGCATACAACAAACTTGAAAGCAAGCTGACAGATACAGTTCATTGCACGCTCCCAAGGAAGCTCTGAAGTACACTCATGATTGCACTCGATTGCACACTACCAGCCTGCTTGACTGTACGCTCCCAGGTACACCAAGTATGTTCTCAAATACACTCCCGGGCATGCTCTCAAGGACTCCCAATTGCACTCGATGGCACACTCCCGGCCTGCTTGACTGTGTGCTCCCAAGTAAGCTCTCAACCATACTCTTGACCACGCTCTCAAATACACTCCCAATTGCACTCAAAGACACGCTCCCAGCCTGCTTGACTATATGCTCCCATGTAATATATGCTCCAAGTAAGCTCTCAAGTATACATCCCAGCACGATCTCCAGTACCCTCCCAATAGTACTCGAGACCCCAGGCACAGGAAGGGGTGAGGCTGGTGGGGTATGGCGGACGGTGATTGGCGGACGGTGAACAGCGGACGGCGTGTGGTGGGTGGCGTGTGGCAGGAGGCAGGTGGTGTATGTTGACCTAAATCATGACGTCGGTCGATATGTTAGTCCGAACCTTATCTTTAGCGGGGCCACCATGACAAGATCTCACGATGCCTCAAGACTAAGCGATACAGTTCACCCGGATGCTGACAAAGTAAGCTGAGAATTTGCAAACCGTCCCACTGCACCGTCTGGAACAAGTCTTAGTAGATGGCCGAGTGTGGAACCGTGTGGGGCAAAGAGTATGCTGCGGTGGGTGAAAAAAGGGGTGGAGCTGCGCCAGTAGTGATGATATGAATATGCCAAGGCAGCTAACCGCAACTAGACTAGTTGCAAGTATGTGTCTGTGGACAAACACTTGTAACTAAGCATAAACATGAATGCTTCATAGATCCACGCAATTTGTGCGGTTCCTCACACACTCTTGCCGAGCCTTCATAGGTCCACGCAATTTGTGCAGTTTCTCACGACCGGGTAACCCTATCACATCCTCTCACCCTCTTCTTACGCCGCTTGAGCCAGAACTGCTCTTTCTCAAGAATTCCCTTTGGATGCCGCGAGAGGTGCGGCGGAGTGTTGATGATGGGCTCTCTGCTTTCTAGCTCCGTCATTTCACCACAGCGCACTCCATAATTGCAGTTGATCAGTGCACGCAGTATTCTATAGATTTCAAGTATACCTACATATACAGCGGAGAGATAAGTCAAGCGAGCCGGATCCATGCCCAATGAGTGCAAATATGGCTACCGAAGTAGTTCCGAATGGGTTACCGGACGAGTCGAAATATGGCTACCGGAACTGTTCCGAACAGGATACCGAATGAGCCGAAATAGGGCAACCAAGTAGTTTCGAACGGGGTACCGAACGAGTGGAAATCCGGCTACCGAATAGGTCCCGAAGACGATTGACAATGACCACCAATCATTCCGAATAGTTTACCGAATGGTATCACAAGACAAAGTTGAGATTGAGGACACTGGGACCTCGTACGACAGTAGAGAATTGCATGGGTACTTGAGGGGGCTGAGGTAAAACAACTGCGCTAATGGCAGTATCGGAAGGAAATCGGTAAGAGTGGAGGGATTTTGACTTCCAGGAGTATAGAAGGAAAGCAAGAGAATCGAACGCCATGCAGTGGTATAGGGTTCTCGAGATGCAGCCAATTTTGTATGTATTGACTTGTAACAGCTTGGTACTAGTTGATGGAATCAAAGGCTATGTTCTACAGTAAGAACAAGCGGTTCACAACCTCCCTGATGGTCTCCAATAAGCTAACGACTATCCAGTATACAAGCGACGAGATCTTAATCGTACTGTAGTGAATTCAGAAGCATATTAGCAAATATAACTCAAGCATATATTCCAGAGAAAGCGACGTAGTAATGAGATTATACTTAATTAAATTGAACACTTCCGCCGTCATAACACATTCCAAGTATAGATGCTGTTCGAAGCCCCTCCCATTGTCGAAGCTAAACATATCCTAGACGCAATCTGGCGCCACTACCCTGTTCACTAAAGGAGCTCAAAAGTAGCCGCTGTTGTCTGTGTCAACTTATAAGGCAGATGGATACTCGATTGATACTGTGGACAATGTTGAAAATATCAGTATCATACAATCAGGAAAACACTTGAATTAGGAACGAACTAACTCTGTTGCGCTAAGTCAGGCTCCGTACAAAGTCAGGTGTCGGTGGCAACACAAGAACGGACTGAAGCCAGATACTTCAACTTGAGGAATAACAGAGGTAGTTGTACACGTGTAATCCCTTTGTATACCAGAACAGTACAGAATCAAGATGCTGCGACACGAGCAATCATAAAGTGCAACAACATAGATACACATAGAGCCTGATGAATGAGCGAGGGGAAATGGTGACAGCTATAGTGCTGTCGAGATGTGAGATGAGAGATGGTAGTTTTTACCCCTGAATGTGCCACAAGATAAACTCTGACCAATCGGGACCCTAAGTTTCATGCTTCGTCAACCAATCACAATAGGACTTGCTCAATGCCTTCATATATGTTAATATGCAGTTGCTACTGACTGCCATTGTAATATAAACTGTAATTAGTAAATCGTTCTGTAGCTCTGAAATCGAGGTGCATTTTAATCTGCAGAGTAGATAATTCATAACAGTCCGTCCAATAATCTACTGGCGATCTGTCTCAACTAATATGTAATCAGCTTTTGAAAAAGGGGTTTCATATTCAGATCCTCATCATTCCTAGCATTTGTTCGATTCCAATTGTTTTACCGAGTACTCAATTGTACATTACCGACTGCAGTCTCACCAACGATATCATCTACAGATCAATTGAACATGTCCAATGTCGGGGGACGCCCACGCAAATATGCCACCGAAGTTGAAAGGAAAGCTGCACATAAAGAACAGCAAGCCGCCTATAGGCAACGACAGGCTATGAAGAAGTTAGCAAAAGATGCAAAGAGTACTCTGCAATAACCTGTAGTTGGAAGTGCTTTAGCTAATGTACCACGCTGAATAGACGCACCTGAGCCAGCTCCAGTAGCCTCAGAGAAGCAACCACCAGTCGCACCTGTACACCCAAGAGCTCCTACGCTCAGCACACGCGAATCTAGAACACCAGTCCTTCCGCAAGTCACAGATGCTACCAAGGCAGTACAGGGTCACCTGCAAAGACCGGTTGGTAGCAGGCCTTTATATCGGGAATCTAGTGTCGCATCCTCTTCAGCAACCTCAATATCGCGGACAACAAGCAAAACAGTACAAGCGAGCGACAGCGAAGAACGGATGTATAATCCTATTGATAGTGTTGATGCTGTGTCAGAGCTAACGAGAATAATGGGTGAGTTGCCAATTCCAAACCAAATAATTCCATCAAACTCTAACTGTTATATAGGGGAATGGCCAATATTAGGAAAAGAAAAGGATCGAACGAGCCGCGGCCAAGAGTACTTGCAGGAAGACCCCAATGAACAAAATTACAGTCCAGAAGGATTACTTACAAGTGAGGACAACCATATCTGTTATCCAAGAAGATCCTAATATGTCCTAGAGTCTTCTAGCACAAGTCCAATCATGTTTGGGATCCATGAGCAAAGTTCGAGCCCTATCAGAAGCCCGATAGGAAGTCCAATATTCAGTTCTAGCCTGGTCAGGAGTCCAATAATCAGTTCAAGCTCGGTAGGAAGTCCAATATTCAGTTCTAGCCCCGTCAGAAGCTCGCAAGGAAGTCCAATATTTGCAACAGACGCTTGTATTTCAGACAATGATGAACCGACCGATCGTTCGATCTTTACTCTAGACCACTCCCCCATGCCAGCAGTTGGAACGTTAAGGTCGCCACTGGGATCTCTGTCAAATGCTACAATTAGCGGTGACAACTCTCTGGATGAGGACTCCGAAGATGATCTGGACTACATCTTGGGGAATGAATTGTCGTCAACGAGCGGTGAAGAAGATCATATGGAAGATCCAGATTCCGAGGATTCTCAGCACAGCGCTTTGGAGGAGGCTGAAAGAGACCACAATGCAGCAATAGTAAACATCCCGAGAACTGAAGCACTCGCCAAAACGTCTGCATTTCTAGTCAAAAACCTACTCCAATTTCAAGGTTGTATGGAACATGGAGTTACCTCAGCTGAACATCAAAAAAGGAGGACCCACCGTGAACACCTGACAACGACAAAAGCAGACGATGACATGGCCAGCATTCCTCAGCCTCAGATTCATCCCACTACGAAGGAATGCACTATGTCGATGATTACGTCAAAAGCTGGCACATTATTGGAATGTGGCCAAATGAACCATATTTTTGAGCCAGGAAAGTTGCTTGATCCAACACGTTCAAAGGTCAGCAATCCGAGTAAGGTGTTTCGTGCTCTATGCACTGGCACTATATCTAGCGAAGAATCAGCTCCAGATACATGCTCTGAGTCAGACATTCCAGTTTGCTTGTCACTTGCCTTATCCTCAGCAGCCAATGATGACTTGCGTTTCATGCAGGTCAATACCGTGTATGATATTGACAGCGTTGTCTGTGTTTCTTCATCATTATCTGTCGCAAAACGAGGTCTCCGGTTCATTTCCTACCCTATCCAACCAAATAACATCAAGTCTGATCTCCACATCAAGTTAGATGTGACTGTCTCTGAGGGGGTGACACAATCACTCAAGATTCACAAAATACCTCACTTTCAACTGGGATTCACAGAAGGGTTTTTCAACCTGTCACTATTGGTCTTCTTCCCTCGCTTATATCGGAAAAATCAGCAAAGCACATTTCCCCGGGAAGATATAATCAGAGAGTTTATGGATATTATACTGCTTCCTAGTATACGCCGGGTGGTTCCAAATAATGTCTCACAACACTATCCATTTAACTTCGAGCATGGAAAAGCTAAAGCCAAAGCCGATTCTCTCGAGCCTCAGTCCAAGGTCGATTACAAAGCCAGGACGCAGCTACTGCAATACTTCATAGCTCCCCAGTATCTTGAACAGATCTGGGAGACTTGTCAACTCCTCACAGATGAACTGGAATGTCATCACTTCAGGGATATGAAGTTGCTGATTAATGGCAAAAACCTGAAGCTGAAGACCAAGAGTACGGGTGCTCTGCTTTGTTTTGAAGAATTTCGAAGCCTGTGGGATATGAACCTGGACGTCCAGTTTCTCAACCCTCGTCTATCCTGGATTGACTATGGAAAGGAATGTCTCAGTTCCAAAGATGGCGATACCTATCTCTGGCGGACTTGCTGCCTCCAGTCGATCGCAATTCAGCAGCGGAAGGCTTCCGGCATGAAAAAAGGTGGATTCAAAGTGAGCCATTACTTTTGGGGTTTGACTGCGGATGCTGGCAATATGACGATCGAGCCAACAAACTCTAAAAATCCAATGCGCAGAGCAGGCCTAATGTACTCGCAGTACTATTCATCCACCAAGGAGATCTTAGATGCAGGCAAGACATATCCCTTCGACAATGACGCTCTGGAATATCTCGCTGTGGACACCAAAATTAGCGACATGCAAAAGTCTGCTGGAGCAGCAATTCCCTTCCAACGGCCTGTGTTACAGCGTGCATATATAACTTCGAGAGACCGATGTCTTCATTCCCTAGGTTGCACCAGAGGTACAATGATCGCAAATCGTATCACTTATGGAGTCCGAGAAGAGCACAGAGTGACTTTCGAGCTCTTATATGAATGGATAGTACCTGAACTCCAACGTACTTTGTTAGAACCCGAGCAGCCCCTCTCGGACCAGAATTTGCACTCTGCAATGATGCCTCCATACTTTATCATTCCTACACAAACTACTAGGAAGTTCATGTTGTTCAACATCCTTCGTTTTGCATATCCATTTGAGTGGGTTCTTTCGATGAACAAGCCTGACGATATACCTTACGATACCACACTATTCTTATTCGCCATGCTGAAAATGTTGAGAGCATGTGCTGGTGCCGACCTGCTCGTGGATAAATCCGCCATTTGGAGAAGAATGGTATCCAAGGAAGATGGCTCCCGGTACTTTGGCCTTGGCTTGCGCGACTCTCTAAATAGATATGGATTCGGATGGATCGCAACGGATCGCATAGATTGGAACAAATTCCAGTTTCTGCCTGAGGTAGCACCCACTCTATTTAACGACCGCCAGCTTGTATCCATGTATAAGAAGAGGGTAAATTTGGTGGGATCATTGACTCAGACAATACGTGAGGTAGAGGAATCGCTCTCTCTACTGCAACATATTCAGAACGGACAACTGCGATCAGCTGCTGTTAACCAAAGGCAAACGAAATCTCATGCCTATCATCTTATCTTCGACTGGTACAATCATGAGCTAATCTATGCATTCCGTCGAGATATCTGGTGCAACTTTGCGGACACTCAGATGCGTTGGGATCCCGAAGAGAGGAAATCATGCAGAAGTGGTTCCGTAGCCCTTACCGTCTCCAATCTCAAGCGCTACACTCACCCAGAGAAGTATCCATGGAGGTTTGCCAAACACAGCAATAGGTACCCCCTCAATGCAGTAGCCAAACTCCGGTATATCTGGGACTTCAATGATGGTGAAGTTAGACGTTGGGATAGGAAGGGTTGGCGAACCTTGTTCCAGTCATGCCACAACAACATCACCTCCGTATTGGGCCCAGAGAGTGCTAAGTGCTGGAACGACCGCTTCTTCGCAACATTTCTCAGGTACAACTGGATCTTTCCCCACCCGCCTGCCAATTCCTTCAATCAAACAACCAAAGGCAGTTACCTTTGGCACAGCGCAGTCCATGAGAGTGTTAAAGGTCCTCTGAACATGATCCAGGATGATGAGATGCACGACGTCTGCGACCTAACTCTAGGAAAGTGGAATTCGGGATGTACACCAGGTGCCTATATACGGGGAAGACCACCTGCTCTCCCGTACCTTAGGTTTTGTCGAGTAAAAAAACAGGTCTTTGATACAGTTAAAAATGAGTCTCGGCCGTTGACGATCAATAGCGGCAGGTGGTTTGAGCCTTGAAAGGGATTGCGCTGCTGAACAGTTGCTGCAATTGAATGGGGTGCTATAGTCGAACGGGTGTCGTGTAATTTGTGATAGATACTCCTTGGCGTTTGGTTGTTTCTTTGGTCTATACCCGGGGTTATGGCGTTGGCGTTGGCGGTGACTGAGGATTTACAAGCTACGGCTGCTCTCCAAGTTATGGGGCTTCATTGTAGATATTGGTTTGAATTGGAGGATATTGGTTTGAATTGGAGCAAAGGTCGCTCAGAAGCATAGTCTATGCAAGGTTAAGCTTATGGAATTCAAAAACATATAGATAGACGAGCAGTACCTAGACTGTTAGATAAGTCTACCATACACCTTAGCAACAATATTCCTGCCCAATGCCTTCAGAGTAGTGCTGGCAGGTTAGCAAACATATGACAAGCAATGTTATAGAGTTGAGATGTTCTAATATATAATGCTCTCGCCTAGATAGACAATCGCTACAACACAACCAGTACTATCAATTGAATTATCAGAAGAATCACCGCCACCCCTAGGGGCTTCAAACACTCGATACTTAAACTTGACCTATATGCACTTGTAAGCCAATGACAACCGGGCATGGATATACTACCTACTGTTAGAAAGATTGTAACCTAGGAATGTAACAATCTAAATACCTAAAACCTGAAAATCGAAAACTCACAACAAATCCATAAAACGAAAATCAGAAACTCACGAGATAAAAGAAACAAACTAGTGCACTCGCTCTTCCCCCGCATGTACTTTATTGTATCATATACAGACATTTTCAGCGCTAGAACAGGCACGGAAGCAAAACCGAAACGAAACAGTAAACGAACCATAAACAGAGGTGCCAAACCATAAACAGAGGTGCCACCTCGGAGGAGCGGAGGTCATCACTCCACCTGAACTCTCCCAAACGCTGCGGTGGCCCCCAAATGATGTGGAGGGGGTTTATGGGGAGTGTTCTGGTGAGTTCTGGAAGCGGCGAGCAATTTGGAAGACTTGCTCAGGGTGGTAGTCGATATAGGCTTTGGATGGTCTTCGTGCGCAGGCCGCGTTCGCCGAGTGTGGAGGCCCCATAGTGAGCAGTTGTTCCAATGCTGGGAAGGGCGTGATTCCTCATACCGCGCAGAAGTGGACAAAGTCGTTTCTTGGTGTGGTGTATGTGCACCGAGTCTGGGAGCTGAGTCCCCACAAGATATCGTGCGGCTTGGGGGGGGAGGTTGCAATCTTCGTACCAAGTGTCGGCACATTGTTTGCGATTGGTTGAGGACTTGTTTCTATTGTAAATTTGGGCAGAGGTTAGCGATTTTTCTTGTTTCCCATCGTGAAAGCGCATCGTCAAGAGCGTTTTCTTGGGTCAGGATCCACACGCAGTGGAGCTCGATATCGTGAAGTGCTAGGTGCATGGTTATTTGCCGGAGTGGGCTGATTGCCTGGTCTTTGATGCTTCCTTTTGTAAGTGCTGCCACGACTGCCTCATTGTCGCAGTGTAGTTTGATGGTACAGGCTGTGGACTCGATTGTCCAGGTGCGTAGTGCGTGAAGAACGGCGTACATTTCTTTAAAGTTGATGTGTTTGGCTTTGTGCCTCTGTGGGACCATAGTACTGAAGAGCTGGGCTGATGAGCGTATGCTAGACAGAGTTTCTCCTGGTCTGAGAAAGTAGCCCCCGATTCCTTGCTGTCCAGATGCGTCTGTCCATAACTGAGCGTGGGCAGTGTAGTAGTCGGATTCCGTTCCATTGCGGAGGAACACCTGGCACCAGGTGAGGTCTTTCTTGATTTCTGATGAGATTCGTATGTGGTGGTTCGAGGTGTCGATGTAAGGGTGTCGTAGAGTCGGCGAAGGAAGGGGCGGCTATCTGGTACCACTTTGGGGGCAAACGACAAGAAGCCCACAGTCGTTTCCAGGTTTCTGTGTTACTGAGTGGTGTTCAAGTGTGGAGTTGACCAGTGCCATCGCTTTTTGGTGCTTGTCCTGCGGTAGGCGTGCGTCCATCACTTCTGTGTCGATCTCGATGCCGAGGGATTTGATGCAGTGTCCTTCTTCGTTCTTTTCCTCCTTGACTCGAAATCCCAGGTTGCTGCAGATCTGACTGAAGTCTACTTTGTACTTGTTTAGTGTGTCGGAGAGTATTGCGAATTGCGGAAAGATGGCGAGGAAGTCTTCAAGGTAGTGGAGCATATGTTCCCAGCCCCGCTGGGTTTGGAGGATCCATTCCAAGGCCGATGCGAAGAGGTCAAAGATGGCTGGCGATGTACGGCAGCCGAATGGGAGGAATTGGTCGCACCACCATGTTCCCATCCAGCCGAATCCGAGTAACCACCAGTCGTCAGGGTGTACCGGAATGTGGCGAGATGCGTCTGCGAGGTCTCGTTCGATTAGGATTGCTCCGGGTCCGCAGGTCTGTACTACGGCTACGGCATCGTCGAATCGTGTGTATGTGAGTGTCCCCCATGCTTGAGGCATATAGTCATTGACTGAGTGCCCGCTTGGCGATGATAAGTGGTGGATTATCCTCCAGCTGCCATCTGGCTTCGGTGCTAGTCCAAGTGGCAATATTATGTATTTAGCTGGCAGGGTTGTAATTCTGAGGATTTGGCTGGTACCTGCTCGTTTTTCGATGTCGTTCGTGATTGAGGTGGGGTCGTTGAGGGCCGATGGCAGATTTGCACCAAGCATGAATTGCGGTGGGCCGGTATAGGCAATGAATGATAATGTCTATAAGTGTGTTTCGTAGGCCTGGGTTTGGGTGGTTCTGTAGCCAATAGTCCCATCCTGTTTCGAGTAAAGGTTCGCGGTTTCTGACATTTGGTTGGCAGGTGTCAGTGAGTGTGAACGGAAACTCGAGTTGAGGGCTCCGGAGCCTCGGGGGCGCTGTCCCTTTGCCCATTGGAGGGCATGCAAGCCCCTATTGCCGACGGGATATGCGCTGGCTCAGTGGAGTGCCTTGGTTTTTGGCTGCACTGTTTGGCTGGATGAGGTCTTTCACAGATCGTACAGGCGTGAGTATAGCGGCAGGCCGGGTAGGTGCAGGTGTCTTTGTTATAGTCGTTGCAGATCTCATCTCCAGAACTGCTGCGGTTGGCTGGGCCGTGCGGCGCACCGGCTGTGTGTGCTCGTTTCGCAGGGTGTGCAGTATCGGCAGGCATCCATTTGAAGAGCTGGGCCGTCTCGAGGCCATGGTCAGGGTGCTCCAAATAGCGAGCACCGCACCTCCGTCCTGGGGGGAAGCCAGTTTCGGGCTACGTCCTGTGCGATGCAGTCGATGCAGTAATGATGGCCACATGGGAGTGTCGCTGTTTCCTGGTTCGTTAAATCGGTCTGGCACATAGGGAAGAATGTAAAGGGAAAGAGTAGATTCCAACATACTATATTTTCTCCAGGTCTCTCTGCGTCCAAACTCCACACCTCCCCCGCTATCTCTCCCCCTCCCCCTCGGGTGCCAACCCGGTCTTGCCCGCCTGGGCAAAGTATGACCGCTCCCGATATAAAGATGCCTCCCTTATACGCATTTCTTTGAATGCCTTTCTGAAAGCAGCAAGCAGGGCACTTCTATTTGCCTGAATCAATTCCAAAGCTTTTGCATGGTCCGCGCCCAACAACACATCTCTCTCCCCAATAACAGTAGCGTCATCCCACCGTTTACCTCCAATCAATGCGGCATTCACAGGTGACGGACTGGTGATAGTGGCAAATGCCGGAAACGTAGATGAAGGCCGACCATACATGACAGGGAGGCCACTAGAAGTACGAAATGGAGCGGTGCAATCTCGATGACATGCTGCCAGTTGCTGCCATGATTCCGTGTGCGGCATTTCTAGACTGCTATGATTGTCCTCAATCTTGATGAGCCAAGGAAATAGAACTCGGCGTCTTATGCTCGCTTTGTTGGTTGACCCGTGCGGAAGATGAGGCATACTAATCCGGACGTCTCCACAGCAGCAAGGAATTGGTTGAGGCCGGCCACATCTGGCCACAATCTCAGAGGTGAAAACCTTGCTCATGTTGGTGGTCTTTCCATCAGGACCCTTGCTGGCTTGGGTGTGAAGGGACCACAACTCTGCCAGCTTCTGATCGCGATGCATTCCTGGCAGAATCACGGTGCAGTTTTCCGTATCCTCATCGTCAAGACTAATCGCTGATTGAATCAAGTTTTGGCCGCATCCGGAGCGCAACAACTCTGAAATGCCGATGTCTAAGTGAAGGAACCCCGTATTCTCACCCGGTTGAGTGTCCTTGGTGTAATATGGATACGAAATTAACCTCCAGGCATTGTCTGGCCTCAGGGCAGCATTTATGCAATAATATCCCAGATCTTGGCGTATGATCTGTTGTGTAAGGCTGTAATACATCGAACGGGACCATCCAGTACGAGCTTTGGAGGAGGGATTACTCTCAGGTTCAAACTTGTCAAAGTGATGCCTGCTTTTCTTAGTGGTAGTAACATTAGCTTCAGAGATTTCATCACCTATACATATTGAATTCGTCCTCCACGTGTCCCATGACACCTGGAGCTTCCAAAAACCAATTGAAAAATCCAGCTAACACCACGGTTCCATCATTTAGCCAAGAGTCGTACTGACCGCTTTTAGCCCATCGTTCCAAAATTGCTTTTCCATCAAATGTGAACTGAGTCTCAGGCACAATGGAATGTATCCACACATTAACGTTGCATTCCAGTAGGGATGAATTCCGAAACCAGCTCGGATGCTTTCGGCGAAATTCTTCGAGTCCGGAGACGCAAGGACACTTGGCAACAAGTATCATTCGTTTATTCAACTCATGGGCTGTACATCCTGACTGACTATTATTGAGGGCCACAGTCCTTGTACTCAATGAACGTGCGTGCACGTGGCATATTCGACCGCCGATAATTATGGTCTGTAATGACTTCAGCATCGCAAGTCCTTTTATATCGTCCTGCGGTTGGGATTCCAGCCTCGTGAGGGCTCGCCTTATGGATGCATCACATCGGCAAGGTGATTGGGAATCAATGAGGCCTTTTCCCGGACGCTTGGCCGGATCGGGACATTTAGGGATTGAGTTACCCGACGGCAGGCGGGCTTCGAGAATACGAAGTACGTCTGCGGCTTGTATCCTTCGATCCTTCGATACTCCTGCAGTATTCAGCCGGAGAAGAAATTGTGATTGTAGGAGTTCTCTGGCTTCTTTCGCAGTACACCCGGTCTTAGCCAATCTGAGCAACCTCTCAACGAGATGCTTCGACCACTTCGTCGGCGCCATATCACCGAAAAAATAGGCCAAATCAACTTCCCACATCATCTCAATGCGCTTTTTTCGATTCCACCCGTCTCCGAATTCGGCCGATACGCTTTTCTCAAAATCTGTGGTGGACGAGAACCGCGCTCTCCATAGCGACTTGTCCAGTATCTCTTCATAAGCGGCATACGCAATGTGTGAGCTCATTTTTTGCATTGCTGCACCCGCTTTAATGGCTGATACTGCTGCGGCCAAACCCTCACTAGGGTTTAAGTTCGATAACGACTGCAGGAACGACCGAATATCCTGTGAGGTTGGATCAAATTGTGGTACGGAGGGCGGCATTGTTTAGAACAGTTTGGTTCGATCCTGCGCCGCTATTCGAATTGCTTAGTTAGTGAGAAAAGTACAGCCAAGTTGCAAAAGGGATAAAACTGACCGTCTATGAACTGTGTTAAGGGACTATTCACTTACCTGATACTAGTTGCAAGACAGAGCGCCAGAGAAGGCCGTATATATCAGTGTACCGCGGTCATTCAGGGGTTGTCTAGGAATGAAGCGATATGTCAGCAAGCGGTGCCCGGATGCTGACTGATGAAAGACTAGTTGAGGATTGCAAGCGCCACCCGGATGCTGACGTAGCATTGGAAAAGGGTATCACAGTGGAAATTTGAATGTATATGCGGCGTCCACAAACTAGGGGAGTAAGAGTAAGAATCCTAATCTTGAAGAAACGAGAAACTGTATTATAATCGTGTACGCATGCTCGCTATAAAGTTAGGTAGGGGTATTGGAGAGGAGAGGGAGTAACTTAGATGCTTTCGCCTACGGCATATGTGCGAAACGATAACTCCCCGCTTCCATCTATTGCGATGATTGCTGACATGGTGCAGAGGAATTCCAAATAGAGTTCAACACTGTCGCTGAAACGTTGCAGAAGAATCCGGTATGTTGGAAGGTGCCTGAAGTCTATACAAGCATAGAGGAGTTCACCAGAGATGGATACATCCATAAACACCAGGAGTACCGTCGTTAACGGAAACTGGAGAAGCTTCATAGGCATCTTCGTCATTGGATGCTAGAGTTGGAGTCAACAAGGAGGTACATCTGTCGGAAGCTCTGACGATTTTGGAGGCCGGAGTAATCGCGCGGCTTGGCCAACCGTATTAGGAGAGTTGCATCGAATGGTGACAGCTCATCATCGCACATCTCAACGGTTCTGAACACCTCATCTTTACTATCTTCAACCAAAGTACCTCGCCAGACAACCACCCTTCATCGGCTTCGTTACTTGGACAGTTCAAGAATTCTACTCCCTCCTACCACTTCCTCGAACAAATCCTTTTCAGCAATTCAGTAGCTAACAGCTATGTAGACTCGAAACACAACCACAACCACAGTGAGAGATCCATTAGCAAGCAAGTGCATACCTCATCCATACAAGAGAAAATTCGGAGGTGACTTCACCGCATTCAGCATTACCGGTTGACATGGGCTCACGCATATGTTTGTCACCCGGTGAAGCACAACCCTATCGTGGAGAGTACATATTGCTCTCGAAAATATAGTATTCATTGCATCATACTGACTAGATTTGCAATCATAGTACAGTAATCGATCTGAGTTGAAAAACCGGACTGGCGACTACCCTTTCACAATTCGTTCAGTCAGCATCCGGTGCCCGCTTGCTGACAATTGATCCCTAGTCTCGCATAAGTCAGCATCCGGGTACCCCACTTGTTCAATTCCTATCACAGCATCAGAACTTAATGCATGCTTGAAAAATCTATCGTCATGGTAAGAAGGTAAGTATACACGCCAAGGTGATCAGCACTTTTTATCACTACTATACAGTGGCAAATGCTCCAGTCATTCCGGCGGGTAACTAAACCATCTTGATAGAGCTAACCTTCTTGCGACTAGGCACAAGGTTGTGTCCATGGACACAACCTTATAGCTAACCTTCTTGGGACTAGCTACAAGGTTGTGTCCATGGACACAAACTTGTAGCTAGTCCCAACGTAGCCTATCACATGACTCGCACGGTCCTCTACCGTACTTTCAAATGCTTCATCTACCCCCTACCTTCTCCATCAACTTTACACTTCACTCTATCTACCGTATCGCTACTTCATTACCGGAGAATGTCGCTACCTCTGCAAGTCATCCCAGCAGGATACGATAGCAGTGTGCAGAAGTATCCGCCCAAGGTTGCCTTGCAGTTGGCAGAACTACAAATAGTACGCTACTTTCATCTTGTTTTGCACTATCTAACATTTTATAGTTTGTTACAGGCTTGCGGCCTGAAAGGCCTTGTAAGCTTTTCAATTGGGAGGAGAGTAAATCGATTCTTCTGGAGGCATCAGAAGCGCAGCGTCCTCGAACCCATACCATTATCAAACAGAAAGGTCTGAGCATATCTGTGGCGGAGGCCGTTGTCGCTGTGGTTGAAACGTTGCGGATGTCCGATGTGGCTAAGTGGCTGGAATATTACGTCCGCCGCCTGTCTAAGTTACAAAATTCCCAGGATAAAGTCAGCGAGGCGTTATGTGACTTCACCCAGAGGATCTTCCCAGGTACCAGTATCAATACGTATACAGATGCCATCGAAATAAAAGGCTATTTTGCGGAAGTGTTGAAGCGCCGGCGTCCTGCACGCGAGAGAAAGCAGGCGGAATTTGCAAAAATTGCTGAATGTTGGGGTCCTTCGTGGGAGCAAGCAGTAACTCTAGGTAATAATTCAGACTTTATATATTTATACATTCTTTTGTTGACAAAGTTATAGATGGCACACTGGAGGTGAAGCTGAGTCTGGGTTCGCTAGTTTTTATTCGAAAAGCCGCACAGCATCCCATTGGTAATGCAAGGCTTTTCGGCCAACTTTTGGGTGATGCGATGAAAGAAAGGGTGGAAAGCAGAGAGCTGCACCAGGTGGGAGGTGCTTCGAAGACCAGGGCTGTCCAAAAGGACTTTGAGAAGGCATGGGAGACATTCCAGACTGTACGGCAATCGGAGTTTGCCTCACCCACTCTCCTCAGTATGTTACCGATTCTTAATGTGATGGCCAAGACTGATACGCACCTCAGATCAAGGTTCTCGTTTTATCTTGGAAGCCAGGCCTATACCGGACAATCCCGTCTCTTCTCCATTGGTGGGTGAGTTAGCAATTCTTGTTATATCTGATTTCTTCTTTGTTATATGCTTGGACTTTAATATCACATATTTCAGTGTCCAATTTGGATACATTACACTTCATACACACGTTATCCTCTTGTATCGCCACTAACCAAGTATCTGCTACAGAACCAAAGGCGCCCTTCGAAGTTGATGACTTTGGGCAAGACGACAGACGGTCTACGTCCAAACCCCACCGTCCCAGGGCCAGCATCAACTCGTCGGTAAATTCCCTTGCGCTACAGTCGACACTAGTCACACCCATGCCCACATCCAGCGACGCTCCAGACGGTAGCCATATGATGGAGGCCACAAAGTCTCAGTTGCTGTCACCGACACCCGCCTCACCGCCACCCACATCTAGTGACGCACCGGACGTTCCTCAGGAGGCTCCTGAAGATGGCAGCCGTATGAATGATGCCACCAAGTCTCAGTTGTCATTGCTGCCGCCCGCCGTACCCAAGCCCACTCATAGTGACGCACCGGACGTTCCACAAGAAGCTCCTGAAGATGGCAGCCATACGATGGTGGCCACAAAGTCTCAGCTGCCGTCACCGCTACCCGCCCCACCGCCACCCACATCTAGTGACGCACCAGACGTTCCGCAGGAGGCTCCTGAAGGTAGCTGCCATATGAGAGAGGCCACAAAGTCTCAGTTGCTGTCGCTGCCGCCCGACTCATCCAAACCCACATCCAGTGATATACCGGATTGCGAGCCACCACCACCACCACCACCACCACCGCCGCCGCCATCAATGAGCCGAAAGGCCACCGTGGAGACTATAGAAGACGAAGATAAGCCATTGGTGGTAAGCGAGATCCTACCGCCAACAAAAGCCATTCCAATTACTAAACCTCGACAGCGAGATAGCCATCCAGAGGAGGCTCCTGAAGATGCCAACCATATGAGAGAGGCCCCAAAGCCTCAGTTACTGTTAATGCCACCAGCTTCGTTCAAACCCACATCTAGTGATGCACTGGATCGCGAGCCACCACCACCAACACCGCCATCAACGATCCGAAAGGCCACCGTGGAGATTGTAGAAGACGAAGATAAGCCATTGGTGGTAAGCGAGATCCTACCGCCAACAAAAGCCATTCCAATCACTAAACCTCGACAGCGAGATAGCCATCCGGAAGAAGCCCCTGAAGACGGACCCAATACCGAAGCTATCGCACCCAAACCCCGATGTCTATCCTTGACACAATCCTACTCTCTAATGAATGCTATGAAGGCAGGGATAACACTGGGAGCTGAGAACGGGTATCCTATCGCCGATATTTGCAACACGAATAATTGTTTAAAGGACGAACCTATCGATTGCTACTCGAGGCTTGTGGAGGCCTCTGAAAACAGACGTCGAGGCGCTCGGGTGGTAGTCCAAATGGGCTCATTTTGGTTCACCAAGCACATAGGCGGAAACTACACAAAGGACAAGGACTGGCCGACCAAGTGGTATCAAAAGAGGGCTAAGGGGGATGAGAATACTATTCAGCAATTTCATTTCGTCCTGAATGTGGGAGGCAACCACTGGGCTTTGGCTGTACTACACCCTAAGTTGAAAGAGCTCAGGGTGTATGATACATTACCAAGAGAAAAGAATAAGGTGGAAAAGGTAAGTTTGGGTTCCGTCAAAGCTACTCTTACATTTGAGCTGATCAACAATTTAGCAACTGCGGGGCATGCTGTCTCAGGTTAAGAGCTGGGAAAGTTTTGGCAAAGTGGAGGTAATATGGGTGCCAGTTTCGAAGCAAAAAGGATCAACGGAGTGCGGGGTATTTGTTTGCGAAATGATGAGGCTTGCGGCGAGAGATGATTCAGTAGAGTTGGAAACAACCACTGAAAATATCAATCGATTGAGACATATCATCGCGTTCGAGCTATTACAACGCCGGCTATTAGAGGACCCTCAAGGAATGCCTACTTCCTTGTTTACTGATTCTCCGAATAGGAACCTCAAGAACGAAGATGCAAGGCTTGGGAATCAGGACCAACAGCCCGACGACATGGTTCCCAAAGGGAAAGAAGTGGAAGAATGGGTAGGAGAGGATGCGCTTACTGGGACCGATGAACTGGGACAAGGGGGCGAGGAGGAGGAGGAGGAGGAGGAGGAGGAGGAGGAGGAGAGGGAGAGGGAGAAAGAAGGGCAAGAAGGACATACAAAGACTGAGGAGCTCGAAGAACAGAGTGGGGAGGAAAACAAACTGCAGACCAGGAAACGGAAACGTTCTCACAAGGATTCTGGAGACCGTGGCTCTAGGCCAAACTGGAGTACTGCTGACGCAGAACGCCAATGCCAGGAGTTGGAAAGGTCCGATAAGGTTGCTGCCTCCAATACGCAAGCAATAGAATCTAAAAAACTCCAGTAGGTCTAACAAGTTGTGTAGTAAGAATAATTGCTAACATTGCCCTGTTTAGGCCGGAAGATACGATCCTGGAAAATACCGGGCTAAGGAAACCAGACCAGCAGAAAGGAGAGGAAGATCTCATACCGGAGACCCAGGAGGAGGCCAAGCCTTTAGCCCTAGAACATTCAAAAAGCCCCACCTTACCGTCAACCATCGGTGCTTCTCTCGTAAAGGACCCCCTTTCCAAACCATCAAAAACCAAACGCAAGATATCAACACCATCAAAAACCAAACGCAAGATATCTACAAGAAAATCTCCCAGATCTATCTCCCGAAAGGCGGCTGCGGGTTCAAGCACACCATCACGTCTCAATTTTGGCGTAGCGCCTGGAGTCGGGGCTCGCCCGGACAAGATCGTGAAAGCCCGACAACTAAGGAAGTTCCCGAGCCCGGTCAACTTTCCAATTGCAGATGATCTTGAGTTCGAGGACGCCCTGTACGTGGTCATTGGCAAGACAAAGCTTGATGCGATCGGTAACGGTGAAACTGTAGAGGTTCCACTTCCTTGGCTACCCCAGGATACAGCATTCGGGAGTACCAGCTTCCTTGTCAAGTTGCAGTTGGCTATGTATATGGACCTCGCTCCGAACTCGGGTGTGACAACACACTGCGTGCATTCTGCGCTACAACTTGCGGTGAGGCAAGACATACTTTTGTGGATGCTCGCAACATGGCTCTGGCAAGATCATGAGGTGATTTCACTACCTGTTCCTCCCTCCTCCTCGGAACTTGAGTCTTTGTTGCCGCCTTCCGCTTTCGTAGCAACTGTCAATCGTGATTCGATCAGCATACCGTGGTGTGGCATCCATTGGCAACGACTCTACGCAATCAGCAAGATGGAGTGCTCTCTTATAGCCAAAGCTAACAGAGAACGTGGAGCTGTCGAACGCAAAAACGGCAAGTACGAAGCTGTTTGCTTTTACGACAGGGTTGCCTCGCTGTTCCAGCATCCTAACGCGGTGTCTATGGCTTTGATGGGTGCATTGTCTTGGCATGACCCTTTTGTGGTACAAAAGATGAATGAGCTGGCCAACCCAGCACGCACTGCAGCAGTTGTCCGGGAGTTCAGCTCTTTAATGAATTCCCTCATCTGTGACTCAGCCAAGGAATCCCTGATTCTAGACAGCGATTTGCGAGGGGACAAGTCCTTATTAGCACAAAAGGGAATATCCGTGGAGTTGTTGAATGATAGTTTCCAACAGCAGGGTCCCTTACTTTGCGACATACGCACCGAACTAGACCTAGCTATAAGCAACCCGGTTAATAAACCCAGGTACAAACCATCCAATTTTTCACGGTTAATAAGCAACCCGGTTAATGAACCTAGTTACAGACAATTCAAATTTGCACGGTCAGAGTCACCGGTATCCCCATCACCGCCCTCAAGATCATATGGCACGACAGAGGTTCCAATGCCTCTCTCGTCATTTGAAGTTGAGCCGGGGTCCTTGAGTTCCTTGTGGTCGGATCCAAGCCAGGGTGTAAACTTTAAGGAGGCCACAATCGAGGTGGAGTCCTTCGATCCCTTATGGTCGGACCAATTCCATGGTGAAGGCTCTGAGAACGCATCTGATTCGGACCAAGGAGAGGATAATTGCGAAGAATTGGATTCAGACCACGATGAGGGGAATCCCAAAGATTTAACAATGACATCACCCATTCGAGCATCACAAGTTATTCCAGCGAAGCGACCCCGGGGCAACGCCGATACCAAGGTCGAAAACAAACGAAGGCGAAAGGGTTAGGTTGCTCCCTCTGGTCAGCTTATGTTGCTCGGGCATGCAATTCCGAGGTTCTGGGATTTCTTACGGTTTCTTGTTTCTAGGTTTGTGGTTTCCTGAGTTTCGGATCTAGGGGATTGAAGTTATTGGGTTTCTGAATTTCTGGGTTTTCTTGCGTATCTTAAGTATGCTAAAATCAAGAGCTGGGTCACCGTAAAGATCACCGCTGCGGAGTCTCGCAAAGTTTGAGTTTCTTTCTCCCTCTACCGGCTTCCGCGCTGTCTACGGTAACTTCTCAAACTTCCCCAGGCAACCCGGCTGTGTGGAGCCACACAAATTGCGTGGATCTGCGAAATCTCCGACAGGAACTAAAACCACTACGGAATGAGACCACCATGTTGAGAAGCTGATGGGGACTGGGCCATATCTATCTTTCAGCAGGCAGTTGACAGATCCTGAATTGTTCCAAGAAGCTCGGTTACAGACCGTAGCGGCCATCGTATTTCAGGAAAGGCCGTGGGAAACAAAAGACGGTTACAGAGGGAGGCGGGGCAGGGGCAGGGGCAAGCGGGCGGGCGGGTGAGAATTGATGAAGGAGATTGTTTTTCTGTTCTTTTGGAATTTCGTCTCTTATAGGTTTACATTTCTTTGGGGTTTACAGTTTTGGCTTGTAATTTTTCATTCATTCTTGTTTCTTTTGAGTTTCGGTTCCTGTATGGGTTATATGGTAGATAGTCATTGGCATCCTCTTATGGCAGAATAAGTTTCACTTTGACCTTCTGATTCCTCGACTCTGTATCTGAATATAGTCTACCACCAGGTCGTCACAACCGGCTACGATAACCGCTTTGCAGATGAACAACCTCCACTCTCCAGACTAGGATTGGCCTTCCCGACCCTGAAGATATGAGCGCCATCGAAATCTGCACGACAGTTCTACTGGTGGAGGACAATGGGTCCTAGTTAAGTGATGGATTGAAGGGGAGATTGCGGCCCAGGAATTTTCTCGTCGGTAAACCATTAGTTGGCTGGAACTCTTCTGCAAGTACCCAACCGTTGGCTCATCAGCAATTCTGCACTAATGCAATCTACCAAAGAAACCTACATGAGCATTATCATACAAAACCCTGCCTAGCTACTGTCCCGTACAACACTCGCGAATACTCTTGTCATCTTCCATCTAGCTCTCTAATCCCCTTCTGCAGTATTGCAAGCACTTCCTCATACTTCTCTACATTCCCGTCCCCCACTATCACCTCCATTTCATTACACACCAGATCCATATCCAACTCCGTCTGTCGGGGAAACATGGGTATCCTCAAATCTCGTAATGTATTCCCCAATTTCTCCTTTGTATCCATTGTCAAACTGCGCCCAAATCTGCAGAAATCCTATTCGATGCATACAACCATTACCCGGCTTGGAGGATAGGTTTACCAATCAAAGATTAGGCCAACGCACCACTTTTGATACCAACCAACCTCTGCATTACTGCCCCTTCCTCTCAGCATGTCAATTACAATACCGCCTGAAGACAACAACTACTGCCAGCTCCGCTATGGCTCCCCTCTCCCCTCAGGCCCTCCACGTCGCAACACCTTTTGGTGGCCTGAAAACCCAACGCCACGTAACCCAAGCTCGGCTCGGATACCTGCGCGATTGCCCCTCACTGCTCAAAGTCACACCATTTCCAAAGTCTGCGACTTTATCTGTTCCCAGTATTCAGGTGAAGGTGACCTCGTCCTCAGGTCTGTAACAATCGCGACCTTCCTCTCACTAAAACCCCTTCTGACCAACCGCCGCTACGACTACCACCCCGTCTCCCGCACACTCCGCGTCTGCAGCATGGCAAGACCAGTACACTCATCGGTCGAGCAGTTAATCTCCGGAATGTTTGGCGACATGCGCGAAAATCGATGGTTTCTAGACTCTGAGAAGAACCTGGTGCGAACAGGAAGTCCCTCAGTTTTGCTCCCAAGTTGCCGATATCGCGATAAGAAGGGCACCAAGATGGCAGCATGGTTAAAGACTCCCGATGGAGCATTTATTGTCGGCCCCACTGGGGAAAACGTGAAAACGGCAATTGTGTTTGAGGTAGGCTTCTCGGAAGTATATGCGGACTTAAAAAGGGATGCAGAGCAGTGGTTGATGAAAGGAACTTCGTACGGAGTTAATATGGTTGTGTTGTTTGTGATTGAGGAGGATGAGGCCGGAAGATGCAGGAGACTCCACGAGATTGAGCAGAATGGGACACTGAAAGCATTGATGGATGAGTTCAGTAACTCTTCTGGTAAGATCCAGTTTGGGGTGGACGATGCGGATGCGGACACGAAACAGGACGAGAACGAGGATGACGATTCAAATTCAATCCCGGATTCAGTCTCCAGCGATGGGATCATGTATAATCAAATTAGGAACGCGGTAGTAGGTAGTGACTGGGTGTCTTCCATTACTGCACGAATGGAATTCTGGAGGGCAAATCCTGGTACTAGGTTACCATTTTGCGAAAGTTCTTTTGTATGTCTATCCCAGCTGTGGTTTAACTTATTAACTGACCACCAATCACACAGCCTATCCTACCTATCCCCGAAAGTCCCCATTCCCCAGCTGTGATACAAATCACAGACCTCTTCCCCCGTGCTGATCCCCGACGCCGAGGATGGGAGATCAACCTTGATACTTACCGCGGGTATCTTACCACCGGCATCAAAGAGCTTGCAGCAGTGAGAGCAATTGCAAAGCTGCGACCACGTCATCCTGACCAAGAGGGGAATACTTCGTTTCAGACGGACGATTCTGGCAGTATCAAGTCTGATGAATAGTGGAGAATCGATGTAGCTAGGTGCACTGAATTGTTATTTGTTGGACTTGTCTTGTGTTTTGATGAAGTTGGATGTTCTATTTTTGTTTTGTTTTGTACTGTCCATAATTCACTGCTATTTACTATCTGTTTCTGTGTTTCCCCGGCCCTTTCTCTATCTCTAACTTGAATCTCTTTGTATTCGGCCCCTTATCAGCTTACTGTAGTTCTGCAAAATTATCTTCAATAACCGCTCCCTGGCCGACCCCAATCTCTATCTCCACAGCGATGGGTATTCTGATGCTTTTGTATATTGACCACATCTCCATTTTGTACCTGGAAGCCACTGCCAAAGCTGTATAAAGATTCCTGGCGATGAGACTTCCATTTCTAGTGCTAATCTTATCCCTTTCTTTGTATCTACCATCAACCTGTATCCTTGCGAGAAACCGCTCACTTCCTCTTCCAGCGACCTAGCAGTTAAATATCAACCACTATGCCTCAACATATCAGCATATGTGGCTTTTGCTGACGTGGCTTGTTCTGCATGGTAAGGATAAACATGCGGCTCTTGATCACACTAAGCCTGATTGCGTGTGAACAGATGTTACAACCTACTTGCAACCGTCCTTTGCCGGATCTCGGATCTTCCTATTATCGACGATGCTATCCCCGACAAACCCAGAAGCTGCAAATTCACCTGTGCTATCGCCACAGACTCCACCGCGAGCACATCATACCTCCGGAACTTCAAGCGCACTTTTACCTCGATCTCTCGAAGATACCCCTCTTCGTCGCAATTCGGACAGCGTTCGTGAGCATTCTCACACCTCGGGGCCTACTACTGCATCGCCATCAAACACCCATCGATCTGAGATGGATCTGCACCTATTTTACGAACTCTTCAACAATGTCCATATTGATATCAAAGATGTGTGGTCGCTATTTGGGTCGTCAAATGTTCTAGATTCAGTTATCGCCTATGGGTTACAGGACATGCGGCTATGTGAAAATGATCGCTGGAAGTACTGGCCAGCCACCGATAAACCAAGTGAGAAGGCAGTACTTGATTGGTTTGAAACTGTCATACAACCTCTATTACGACGGTATGCTCAACTTCTCGGGAGACCGGTTTATGGATATCTACCCTCGGGAACACTTATCATCCAGGATGGCGACTGCCAGAGGAAGACCGATGTTGTTGTTTCCACCACGTTGGACTACACCGCTCCTAATTCACTGAAGGAACCATCGCGGGTATCATGGCATAACGTACGTGTTGTCGGCGAGCTAAAGTCCAACCAAGACCAGGCATCACTCGATAAGACAATAATACAGCTGTCGAATTATGTACGGGAAGTATTTGGAGCACAGCCTGGGCGGAGATGGGTTCATGGGTTTACCTTGTGTGGGTGCTATATGCGTGTGTGGCTTTTTGACCGCGCGGGGGCAACCGGGTCGACAAGTATCAACATTCATCAGCAGCCGAGGTTGTTTCTGAAGGTGATTTGTGGGTATGCAGGGATGGATGCTGCCGAGGTAGGATTTGAGGAAACTATCAAGTGGCAGTTGGATGAACAGGAAATGGTATTTGATCCTACAGTGCATTTCACCACCAAGGATCCACCGCTGCCATATATCTATATCTCAAAGTTGGAAAATAGAGTGAAGTTTATGCTGGATCCAAATCCTATATCACGCAGGTATGCTATTGCGACTCGGGGTAGCGTATGCTGGAGGGCAGCAATTGAGAACGGTCATAATATTGGGCCATGGGAATATGTTGTCAAAGATCAATGGCTGGCAGCAGAAAGAGATGCCGAAGGTGTGTATCTATCCAAAATTCCCGATGGGACCTCTGGACTACCAACATATTTCTGGCATGGCGATATTACCACCTCCACCGGAGATCTTGTCGACATCGAAAAGTTCATCCGCAGGAGATTTAGCTATAATTCTAGTAAATCAGAACCAATCCCAGAGATTTCGAAAGTAACGCAGACGAGCAAATTCCTCGCCAAATCTGGTACTATCAACAACCGCGTCCTGACCCGCCTTATCACTTCTCCTGTCGGCCTTCCCCTCAGCGGTTTCGAAACCTACACCCAACTTCTCTGCACCCTCCGCGATGCAATTCAAGGTAGCTATCCACACCACTTTCCTGCATATACTCATGACCCTAACTTAGTAGGCCACCGCTACATGCATAATACCCTCCTTACCCTTCATCGTGATATCTCCTACAACAACATCCTACTACATCCTTCTGGGGTCTCCGGCTTTCTAATTGACTTTGACCTTGCCATATACACCTCGCGCCAAACCAACTCAGGTTCCTCCCACCGCACTGGCACTTACGACTTTATGGCTGCCGGTATTCTCCTAGGTCGATCACCCCACACTGCTCTTCATGACCTTGAGTCTTTCTTCTATGTTTTTCTATGGATGTGTGTATACTTTACTCCGTCACTCGGCCGCCGTTTTCCAAAACCGAAGGTTCCCATATTCCCGACAATCCGTGCAGATGAGGAATCGACTGTAGCTCATGGAACATCAAAGATAGGTTGTATGAATGATTTGGGATTTCTGCCGATTTGGAACAGTTTGACAATGGATACAAAGGAGAAATTGGGGAATACATTACAGGATTGGAGGAAAATCATATCTTCCCTACATACAGTGGTGGATATGAATCTGGTCAGTACAGTGGAGGAGGATGGGAATGTGGAGAGGAAATATGAGGAAGTACTTGCACTACTGCAGAAGGGGATAAGAGAGCTGAATGGAAGATGACAGTATTGGCGTGTTGTACCGGACTGCAAAAAGGGAGATTTTTGTAGGATTGTAACGGCGGGCGGTTAGGGCTCCGGCGAGTAGCACGTGACGTGTCTAGGGGACGGTAACGGCTATTCTATATAGTCGGCCCGCAACGAGTCTTAGATCTCTAACGATAATCTTACCTTACACTTATACATATACTATCACTCGAGTCCATGTTTGCAACCGTATCCACCCAATTACCATCTATATTGGTACGCAGCAGGAGGCTGGCGTACGCGTCCTTACACTATTATCGCTTTTTCAGTAAACGGATACGTTTCGCTGACGGGATTTCGCGATGACACTTTTGACACCTTTTCCTGACGCGTCAGTACCACTCGACATTCGGACGAGCAGAGTCAATTACACAACCCTTCAGAGATCTACCAATCATAACGATGATCATATGGACGAGTCGACCCCGAAATAAGTCAATTGACGAACGCAGAGATGATTTCGGAAGCCGCATTGCCAGTGACACGCGTCAGTGGTCAACTTGACCAATTCCACTCACCAAGAGTCTAAACCCATCGAACGAGAGAAATCGCATACGATCGAGGGAGATACGTATACCAATGGCTGCAATCGAGCACCGATTTCGGAGTAGCTGCAATTACAAGATCAGGTTACCCCCGAACGCGTCAATTCTCGGCTGAAGTCCAACGAAATCAAGAGACGATGTACGAGTCAACTTAGTTACGATGAAGTTCACTTACGATTGCATTCCTAAAGACAACGGAAGGGACGAGAGGGCACTTACGGAGGAGAGCCAGCCTAGTCAAAGCTCACTTCCGGCAGAGAAGAAGGGAAGAGTCTGTCCACAGTGGCAGCTCACTTCCAGCAGAAAAGAAGAAGGGAAGAGCCAGCCCAGTCGAAGCTTACTTCCGGCAAAGAAGAAGAAGAAGGGGAAGATGAATTTACGGTCCAGACCGCGAGATTTCCCTACTGTCGATCGGAGCCACCGAGGCAATTCTGGTTGAGCGAGTACCATGGTACGAGTGCCAATGGTGGTTCTGTTGACCTGCGAAGGCACAGACTATGTTGAAGTAAATGACTACGTCGGAATCACGATTGATGCGACACTACAGCAGCAGCGGCTACCTAAGTTATTTGCAAACAAGTTAACAATGACAGCATGCACCCGGAGATTTATCAATCCAGCATGTCTTGGCCGGGCATCTGAGATCAACGGCTTTATGCCTCCAGGACTGTCTGGCCTACGTGTTCTTTATATATATATACTTCTGTAGCCCGTCACATCTTGTTGTGGATGGACAGTCCTGAGGATCTCAAGTAGAGAGGGGGCTTGATAGTCCTGATGAACCTATGTGGAGAAGGGTCAAGCACTGGCTGCAGATCTCATCTACTCTGCAGTCGGAATTACATTTTATCAAAAGTTCTGAAGGCAGATCCCATTCGTATTCTACAGTTGGAGCATTACCACGGTGAGGACTGAAGAGTTTCAAAGGTACTATACCGGGAGCACCGCATATATGGCGACCTATCCTGCTGGCTGGGCGTCATGGCACTCACCCTACGACTGGGAGTTTGCACTAGGGTTGCTGAGGGCTACGGGAGAGCGGTCTCACAGAGGTGAATATCCTCGTATGCTGGACGAGCGAGTAGGAGCAGCGGCGGTAGTTGCGACAGAAGGGTATCCACTTATGGGATCCTTGAATGACTGCAACTAGCTCGCCGAGACACAAAGGGAGCAAGCCATCTGGGTATGTCTCCATTGTGACCATACGTTTGTATCGCTACTCCTGGATTTACCCTTCACCACCTCCATCCTCTTTTGCGTTACCAATTGGGCTAACACGAGTAGATGGAGCTGGAAATTACGATAGCACCGATAGTGCTACTGGAGGATCTCCATATTACTGTGAGAATGGAGTAGTCAATTGAAGATACAACGGACAGAATCTTGGCAGTGAGACGGGCCTGAGGCCTTGCAGAGGCTTTGAAAAGGCAGCGCAGCACGGAGACTCGAATGCACGCATGCCACGAATGATATCGGTCATGCAGAAGGCGACCTTTATACAACTGATAAGAGCTACGGCGGAAGCCACAGAATACGAGTACAAATTGCATGTCCCAGAGATGGCCGGAGATGAATGAGATCAGTCTACTGCCAGAGGATGAGACAGAAGGTTATGTGGAGTTCTACCCTTCTCATGATTCCTTTCGTTAGATGACAAGTTACAAGACTAGCAATTGAGAGCAGAATATATACAGAGACAGATACGCGATGTACCGGTGGCATAACTCCACTGAGTACACTCCCGAGCGCTTCGTGCAGATACCTAACTACAAAGCCTAATGCTGAATCCGATCCCGACTCTAATTTGGAGGTCCCAAGTAACGAGCTACGGAAGCACGATGGAAATCACCACCTGAAACGCAATATACCAGTCGATATGGCACCCAACAAAGCCGTTTGCTGAGCTTAGTCATCGGCGGAGCAACGACCATTAAAAGAGAGGGAGGATCGTACCAGAATCAACTTCAACCTCAACTGCGAGCAATAACCTTACCGGCAGTACTGAGAGGAACCAAGGCGAAGTCCACTTACCAAGCGAGAAGGCTATCAGCAATAGGTGTACCCAGAGAGTGGGGATAAGCACATTAGCAGAGAGACAGGAAGCTTACCTCAAGAGAGCATATCAAGAAAAGGCTTAACAACTGCACTTATGGACGAGCCAAGGTGTAACAGCGGCACGTGACCCGGGGCCGGGTAACGGCTATTCTATACAGTCGGCTCGCCACGAGCCTTAACTATACACCAACTATCACTTGCATCCACGTTTGCAACAGTATTCCCATATGTATGCCTACAAGGCCGAACGAAGGCGTACATGCCCTTACACTATTATCGCTTTTTCAGTAAATGAATACGTTTCGCTCACGGAAGATCGCGAGTATACCCCTTTTTTCCGACGCGCGACACCATGGAGTCAACAATTGAGAATACTGACCTCCAAACGAGATATCGAAGTATCATTACTGCGAAGCACGGAGGTTTGATCGTTCCATCAATCAATTGAGCCACCTGATGGCAGCAAAGTGGAGTTCAGCGACCAATTGGCACATGAGGCGCGTCACCGGCAATGACGACAATTATCACGATTACTAGACGCGAGTATTCGACTCTGCCAATGAGAGAAATCGCACACCATCGACTTAATCAAGTTCAAATACTATTCCTACGAGTTAATTGAGCGTGATCAGCAGCCAGCGAACCTACAATAACGGAGTGATCTGACCCCTGAATACGGCCATATCGAGAACAAAAGGCGAAGTCGAGAGACGATTTACGAGTCAACACAGCTACGACTACATTCTTTCTAATTGAGCCAAGTGCACCTACTTCAATTTGCGTGTACATCTACAGCTCTAGCAACCTCGAAGATGCCCACTAGCAGAAGCATTCTACGGCCGATTATATCTACGGATACGGTACTCGAGCGAAGCATGCCTACGGAGATAGACAATACTATAAACGAAACCCACCTACGGAGGAGGATCAGCCTACGAATAAAACACTCTTACCGCCACGAACGTCTGCATGAGCGACGTGCACCTACGGATGATACCCTATGATTGAAGCACATTGACGATGAGAAGCTTTCCCTTCATTAAAGCAAACTTATAGCGGCGATACATTGCGCGATATCACACAGCACCTGCTGGTTTAAATCCCTCTGGGCTCGGTCATCGGATGCGGAATTCCGTCGAAATTTGGGCGGCACCGGGAGGAAGGCAAGCACAATGTGCGCGAGGTAGCTGTATTTGTTCCGTATAGAGGAATGGATATTCCCAATGGTCAGGTAGATCGGCCAGGCTTTCTTGTCGCCGGAGAAGTCCGTGAGCTGCGTCTCGTCTGATCCACAGATCAGTGGACCAACTGTTGCCCCCGGGGGAACTCTATCCTGTGTCTCCCACCACCAGTCTGCCGGATTCATCTCGGAATACACTCGATCACCCGGCGAGTCTACGGTCCGGGTTGGTCCATAGACCATGTGGTGTTTATATCGGCGTTGGCGAAGGAGGTACCGCGAGCATTCTACCGGGTCTCGAAAATAGAAAAACATCTGACCGTTTGGTGTGGAGATAGAGGCTTCCCTCCATTTCGGCAGCTGGTTATTCATCCTGTAGATTTGATTGTACATCGTCCGGTTACAGATATCTAAGCGTTCGCCAGGTAGAATTTCTGTTATAGAGATCAAGATCAAAATCTTCGTCCTGCGGAATTTAGGGTATGGAGAATCACTGACGCAGGCGGAAGGTCCAGACCCGAACTAAATATACTATGACGAGCGCAGGACGTGCTCCCTTCATCTTCCTACCTTTTTGGTATTCTTTCAATACACTTCATCCAATAGCTTCGAAATGGCGAGAAGAAACACTGCCCCACGCCCTTCGGCCAAGTCCTCATTTCGCCGGATGGTAAGCTTATACCCAGTGGCCTTGGCTCCATGCTGATGTGGGATAGAATCCACTAGATGTCAGATTCATACACGACCAACTCTCAGATGTACCGGACGATTTTGACGACGCAGATGACGAACTTCTCCGGTACTCGGTCACTCTTACTTAAAACCCTCCAAAGTCGAACGCAGGCAGCGGTGTGGTGAAACGATGGAGTAAGGAACTAGTGGATAAGTGGAACGCCGCACATCCGGTGCCAGCAGACCACCCATCCAAACAATGATGGGAAAGACGGATGGAGGGGGAAGGGAAGGGGGGGGAAGAAGGCGGGAAGGGAGGAGATCCATTGCATGGACCACGACGAAAAGAGTTGAAGATACCGAAGCCACACAATTGAGTGGAGTTGCGAGATGGAGGGAGAATATCGAATCCACACACTTGCGGGGATTTGCAAGATGGAGGGGGAAGAAATATTCCTATTGGCTGAGTTGCACCCACGTTACACTAAAAATTCCTACCATTCTCCCCTAACCCTCTAGTAACCCCGAGACAAGAGAGACGACAACTATTGCAGGAGTGGGCAGAAAATTCACCACCGACAACAGGAACGACGAGCATGATATGCCAAACCACCGAGTACAAGGGGAGAAAGAGAAGGGGAAGAGGCGAAGAAGTTGTGAAGAGATACGAGAAGAGCATACTAGGGAAATCGGGAACCACATAGAGACTGGAAAAAGAAGGATCTGGCCAAAAGCACCCCTCCAGGTATATAAAGAGCCTCCCCCCCCTCTACGTTCCTAAGGAAAGACAACCACCGTCTGTACCGTTCATCTCCCTCTGCACACTGACGACTGCGCCCAATATCGCCATCTCAACCATAACCGACGACCGACATGCCGTTTACATCAATCAACGACATTGCAGCAGTACTCAACGATGCGATGGATTTCGAAGCGTCCTTAACCACTACCACCGCCGCTACGAGCCTCGACTCCTCCACTACTGCAGCCACCACCACCGCAGCCACCACCACCGCAGCCACCACCACCGCCGTTACTACGTATACCCCCTCCTCGGATATCTCTACTATTGCTAGCGACCCCTCGCCAGTAACCCTATCGTCGGAGACACTATCACACCTCAGCAGGGAATTCTTGGCCAATAGACCTGTCGGATCGCTACAAGAAGCCGTAGAGATCGCCGCCCGGGAGCTCGCCCCCCAAAACCAAGCGAATTTCATGCTCGAGATCTATGATCTCTTTGGCGACATTAGCGATGCCGCCAACGCCCAGGTCGCTTGGCTGTCAAACTTCGCAGAGAGAAACCTTGACTGGAAGAAGTTGAAGTACAAGCGATACAATGACTTTCTTAAGGCTCTCGACAGCTCTGGCAGGGTTAGGGAAATGATAAAGCAACATCATACTGCGCAGCAAAGGAAGACACGGGCAACGAAGAAGCTGGGAGACCTCTGGCAACACTATCCCGAACTCCAGGAAATCCTAAGCGACTCCAGCGGAAATGAGAAGTGGATGCGACTAACCGCGATCGCCAACCAAACATCCAGAGATCCCGGGTTAGCGAAAAGATGCCTCAATCTTGCATACGTCAACCGTCTCACCAAGCTAAATCGGAAGTCGAAAGCGAACAAGTGGTATACTTCCGGCGACTTCCAGGAAGCTAAAAAGCTGTTAGACAATGACTGCCCTCAACTGGAAGAAGGGATCGACTACGAAGCTATGGGTCTGAAATGGTATCGGGGGTTAGTAATGCCACTTAGTTATTACCCTGGCATGGATGACCGCAATCACGCCAATCGACTCCGTACCATCTCACCATCAGTACCGCCTGCCGACCATGGGATACCCATACCACCTCCATCCCCCGATAAGAGCAAGATGCTTCCACCGCCAACACCATCAACCAAGGGAAAAGAACATGAAAAGGATGAGAGCAACGTTGGAGGGCATTTGATGGACCTGGCCGAGGATGGATCTGAGGATGTAACCAGCACTCCCACCGAGAAAGACGCCAGTACGGTCCCGCCTGCGCCCACCCAGGAAGATGCCGGTACGGTCACGCCAGCGCCCACCGAGAAAGACGCCGGTACGGTCCCGCCAGCGCACACCGAGAAAGACGCCGGTACGGTCCCGCCAGCTCCAACCGGGAAAGAGGCCGGTACGACCCCAGACAAGCCTACCGATCCTAAGCAGAAGGGCACCCCAAAACCTGACCGGCCTGCCACTCCCGGCTGCGAAAGTAGCAGTTCCGACGACGACGACACCGAAGATGAAGAATACGTGAGCTGCTTCCATGAGTGGCTCTGCCTTGACCCGGACTGCAAGAGAATGTTGGACGACGAGACGAAGATGTTGGCACACCACGAGAGAAAAATGGGGAACAAAGCCATACCTATCTTCCAACAAGCAGTAAACGAAGATCCCGAGTTGTTCACAGAGGCCCGGGCACAAATCACAGCAGCCGTGTACGCGATGCGTGAGGCGATAGTTCGATTCGATATTGGGCTTGGCAACATCTCGTACTTCGCAAGTGGTCAAGGAAAAAGGAAGGCAGATACAGACGGTGGCAAGAGAAAGCGGGTGCGCAAGGAGTGGGAGTCTTGATGTTTTTCCTTTCGGGTTATGGTTTTTCCTTTGAGTCTACGTTTGTGTTTTTCCTTTAAAGTCTGCGTCTGTGTCTTTCCTTTGGGTTTATGGTATTCTTATGTTCTTTCGGGTTTGCGTATACGGTTATACGGAAGAGGAGAGGTGTGCTTCGCACAAAGGGCCAGGGAGGAGTTGTGGCGGGAAAATCCGTTTCTCACCACCACCGCCACTCAGCTTGGCAGAGGACTGAGCTACGGCGGGTGTACGGAGATACAGGGATGATGGAGACGGACTGGGCGACGGGGGCGTACAGGGATACAGGGGTGGCGGAGATGGACGGAGTGACGGGGGGTATATATTGGGGAGACACCGGGGTAGATAGCTTGCATCGCATCTTGTATCTCGTCTCGTATCATCTCATATCATCTCATATCATCTCATCTCATTATACAATGAATTACACACTCCATCTTTCGAATCCTTTGATCTCACTCGCTCTGTCCGACACTTCGTGGATCCACGCCGCTGCGTGGATCCTCACAGCCGGGTAGTATCATACCTTCTCACCCTCTTCCTACGCTCCTCGAGCCAGAACCGCTCGTTCTCACGAATTCCTTCTGGAATGCCGTGAGAGGTGCGGCGGAGTGTTGATGATGGGCTCTCTGTCATCTAGCTCCCCCGTTTCACCACAAATGCCACAAATGGTGCTCTGACTCGGAGGTCGTTTCGGAAAGCAGAGCACGAGAAAGTAAGCTGGCAGCGAGAGACAGACGACTGGGTGACGATACGGACTTGGATGGAATAGACGCACCGGGACTGGAACGACGCGTCACGGAAACCTCGGCTGCGATCAGAGACTACACAACAGTGACGATTGAACACGAATCAAGCACGGAGGACGACAGATCGATCAATAGCAAGCGGGAGAATCAACGACGACGATACTGGAATCGCAAGCAGAGACGCGTTGATTTGACTCCTACCGAGGGCGGGGAGCCACCAGCAGCATCGCGAGAACCCTCCTACGAGCGATATCACCAAGACCCTATGCCCACTTATACAACAAGCGGGCTTGGAAGCATGGAGATCTCACAGCTACTCGTTGAGGCCATCTCGGCTGCCAACACACAGTGGAATCAGATGCCACTTCCGTATAGTCCAGGCGCGCCTATCTTTCGTGGCTCTGACATGACGACGTTCCTCCACAAGTACGAGAGCCTCGCCGCCTTCACCAGTACCAACCTCTATCTCCGATGCCGTTACGATGTTCCCGTACTACTGTGTGGAAGGCTCCGATGTTCAAGACAAGGTTGTCATGATGCGCGGATACGTGGAACGAGATTGGGCTGTACTCAGGACGGAGATGTTGGACGCGTTTCGGCTGGCCGAAAGTCGATCCCGGGAGATCATCTACAGGCGTCGTTATCTCGAGGATCTCTGCGCCGAGTTCGAAGGTCGAGACGATACGGAGACCCTGAAGTCTTTCCTTTGCACATACGACCACATCAGTGGAGTAGTCACCGAGTGTAAGGGCGCGTATACCTGCGTTTGGCCTCATAGGTATACGTATGGTTATTATAGGAATACGGTTGCAAATGTGGATGCGAGTGATAGTAGATGTAGATGTATAGGTAAGATTATCACAAGAGATCTAAGGCTCGTGGCGAGCTGACTATACAGAATGGCCGTTACCCGGCCCGGGTCACGTGCCGCCGTGACATTATCCCCTTCTTTAGGCACAGACCTCCTGGGCTGCATAAACCATACCAGAGAAAAGGAAAGGAAAGCTAAGGAAAGTATTAAACAATCACGCCGCGTACGTACTTGTACAAACTCAAAGTCCCGCTACTGATTGGCACTGTACAGCAGCCTTTCGGTGAATCCGGTATACGGGGAACCTCCACCTCCCATTGATTGAGATCCGGAGGTGGCAAAACCCGTGCTGACGTCATTTATACCGTGCCGAGATCCAATGAAGTAATAATGTACGAAAAAGAGAAGAGAAGAGAAGAAACAGAAGAAAGTATGCCCAATTGATAACTTTCCTCCAGTCCTGAGTTCCGAAACTATATTGACCCATTTCCTCCACTCCCAAGCCTCTGACCTCAATTCCTCCTTATATCCACTCCTGAACTCATCCAGCATCCGACCTGTTATCCTGTCCTGCGCTTGTAGCTCATATCATCTTGGTGCAGGTCTTTGTTGGAATTTGTCAGGGTGTTAGAGCTGCTGCTCATGTGTAATGGCAGTCATGATTAGGTTCTCGGCCATGGACGAGACCTGTCCAGGGCCGGGTAACCGCAACCTTATATAGACGACTCACGATCTCTCTGAGATCACCAGCGATAATCTTACCTATCAACTACTCTATTATATTATCACATCCACATGTGCAACCGTATCTTCTCATATACTCTCACACGCGGCCATATACCGATATATGGGCTAACACTATTATTGCTCTTAATCAATTCAATACGTTTCGCTCACGGGATCTCGCGATTTACCTCTTTCAACTCATTGCCACAAAATAACATGTTAAGTAATGGTATGTCCGCCAGCGTTCGACCTCCTAGGCATACGGAAGGTAATTATCGGAATACGATTGCAAACCTGGATGCGAGTGATAGTAGGGGTAGATGTATATAGGATTGTCGCTAGAGATCTAAGGCTCGTACAAACTCAAACATTCCGCTACAGATTGGCACCGTACTGTAGCCTTTCAGTGGATCTGGCGCACGGGGAAACACCACCTCCACTTGGCTGCAATCCGCAGGTGGTAAAAACCCATGCCGATGGGATTTATACCGGGCTGAGATTTAATGAAGTAATAAAGTATGGAGAAGGGCAGAGAAGGAAAGAAGCAGAAGAAAGGAACGCTAAATTGATCACTTTTCCTTGAGTCCCGAGTTCCGAAACTCTATTGACCCATTTCCTCTGCTCCCGAGTCTTGGACCTCAATTCCTCCTTATATCTACTCCCAAACTCATCCGGGATCCAACATGCCATCCAGTACCGCACTCGTAGTTTATATCTCGGCGTGGTTGATATCTCGGCGTGGATTATATTTCCGCGTGGTTTATATCTAGGCGTGGTTGAAATCTCGGTGTGGTTCTAGTTGGAATCATTAGGGTGGTAGAGCTTCGGCTGATAACTTGGCATCAATGGGATCTTCCGCTACCGGTGTCGTTCGTAGCCATCAGTGATTATCAATCGTATACGTCAATCGTAGAGTCTCATCTCATTCGTTGATATCTAACAAGTGAGCTTCTCTAAAAATGGTTATACTTAACAAGTTCAAGTGCACTTGCGCTCTCTTGAGCCTTTATTCAGCGCTCCACAGAGTATCTCCTGCAGCTGTTAGTCATCGGTAAATGGCATTGACTTGTAGATGCTGCTTGACCAGGTAACGTCTTTGATTGTCCGCTTTGGTAACTATCTGGTCGACCTCATTGTTCCACTCTCGATAGGTGGTTTTAGTAAATTCTTGGTCAACTTCTCGTTAGATTTCTCGGTCAACTGCTCGGTATACTTCTCGGTGGCCTTCTGGGTGCGTGTCTCAATAAACTGGCTCTCGGTGGTCTTTGCCTTGTCGGTAGAACTTGATCGTGTAGACCTGGCTATCTCTTTCTGTGAAAATTTGTTGCTCGGTCGACGACATCATCATCATATTGATTGTCGATTGGCATTCTGGCTCGGTAGCAGTGTTACTTGGATCTGATTGATTTGTGACTCGGGATTGTACATGGTAATCTCGCTGTGATTCGACACGTAATTCGGTTCGGCTCTTGGTAGGCAGCATCGATAGAATATTCGTTGGCTCCTCGGTAGTTGATTGGTAGGCCTCGGGGATGATCGTCTGGTATACAGTTCGGTATGCTGTTCTGTGATAGTTTCTTAATCGTTCGATACGCCATTCAGTAAGCATGGCGGTCAGTGGCTTGATACTGTAGAGCTTCCAGTAATCAGCTCGGTCGATCTCCATATGAAATCCTTCGGCAGTGACATCTTTCGCTGTGAGATCACGGTGATAATTTCTTGGTAGTTATCTTGACTGTCTCGTGATGCCATTCGGTAGACTATTCGGTAAACTTGGTGGTCCAATTCAATCTTGGTCGGTGGTCCCATTCGGTGGTCCCATTCGGTTGTCATATTGTCGTTATGCTGTATCTCAGTTGGAAGTGTTTCAGTAGCCGTATTGGTGTTCATCCGGAATATCGTTTGGAATGATTCAGTAGTCATATTGCACTCGTTCAGCATTGATCGTACTCTTTTGATTTACTATCTCTCTGCGGTGCATTAGCAGGTAAACTGGACGTCCGTTGTATGCTAGGTGAGCTTATCTTCTCTGATTGCGGGATGCGGTCTCTGGCTCTGCTCCAGGTGTGCTTGTTGATTCATCTGTAGGTGTGCTTGCCAGCATTTGACTCCGTGCACTTATCGTCATTCTCTCAGTCCACTAGTCCATTCGTTTCCAGGTGCACTTGCCGCTGCTAGCCTTTTCAATTGGTCAATGTATCTTACTGTTCTTCGTTACGCACTGCCGGTACCGTGATTGTTTGCCATAGGATTGTGATTCCGATATGGTCATCCCCCTCTTTGACAGTCATTGCTCCACCGGCGACCAATCACAGACCGCTTCTTTGGGGAAAACGAACGGGAAGGCTTGATTCAGTGTTAATTGTGAAGTCAATTTGTAGTTGTTGATTGATTGTAGTTGTGTAGCTCGGGATCGCCGAGTCTCAGTCTCAGTCTCAGTCTCAGTCTCAGTCTCAGTCTCAGTCTCAGTCGGGTTCGGGTTAGGGTTAGGGTTAGGGTTAGGGTTAGGGTTAGGGTTAGGGTTAGGGTTAGGGTTAGGGTTAGGGTTAGGGTTAGGGTTAGGGTTA
>Ga0307515_10002762_pt1 | contig 37490 bp, 32 predicted proteins | sample 17_EM_MG_FD_194513 | JGI IMG/M metagenome (GOLD analysis project Ga0307515, IMG submission 194513) | Populus trichocarpa ectomycorrhiza microbial communities from riparian zone in the Pacific Northwest, United States - 17_EM | ecosystem: Host-associated > Plants > Roots > Unclassified | place... | reverse complement strand
GGTTCATGTTCGCGATCTTCGGTCCACCTGTGATCACCGTCTTTCTCGTCGCCCTCGGGGCGGTTCCGTACGGGTTGTGGGTGACCAGGAAGAAGCCCTCGCGGCTGGCCCGTTGGGCGGTGATCGGGGGTGCGGTCGCGATCGCCGCCTACGGGGCCGGGACCGACTACGGGCTCGCCTTCACACATCCGCTCGATCTGTGTGCGGACAGGACCGGCGACGGCTTGTACATGGACATGGGGCGGGACTCCACCCTCACCTCCGTGAGCCGGGGCAGCTTTCCGCTGTCCGTGAAGTGCCATTGGAACAACAGGTACAGCACCGAAATCGTGTGGCCCTGGGCCTCGCCCCTGCTGTACGCGGGGCTGGCCTGCTGCATCGGTTGCTCCGGCATGCTGCTGCTCAATCGGTACGAGCGCGGAGACCTCACTTTCCGCAGAACTCCCCCACCACCACCGCCCCCGCGTCCCCCGACCAGTCCCCGTTGAAGTTGAACGCCAGGGAATGGCGCCCGTCCGCCGTCGTCACCGCCACCGACGACGAACCGTGGATGCCGCCGTCGTGGCCCCAGACGTGGACGCCGCAGGGCAGGGTGACGTCGGCGAGGCCGAGGCCGTAGCGGGTGTCGCCGACGGGGTCGCCCGTCGCCACCGTCGTCTTCATCTCCTTCAGCTGCTTCGGCGGCAGCAACTCGCCCCGCAGCAGCGCCCCGTAGAAGCGGTCCAGGTCGGAGGAGTCGGAGATCAGTGAGCCCGCCGAAGAAGCGATGCTCGGGTTCAGGTTCGTGACGTCGTACGTCGGGCCCGTGGGCGTTCGTGCCAGCTTGCTGTAGGCGTGGCCGCTGGGTTGCGGGACCGTGACCCGCGTGCCTGGGAGCGAAGTCGCCTTCAGGTGAAGGGGATTGATGATGCGGTGGCGGATCTCCGTCTCGTACGAGTGGCCCGTGACCTTCTCGATCACCATGCCGGCGAGGACGTAGTTCGTGTTGGAGTAGTTCCATGATGTGCCCGGCGCGAAGTCCGGCTTGTGGGTCATCGCGATCGCCACCAGGTCGGCCGCGCTCTTCGTGTCGTAACGGTGTTGGAAGAAGCCGTCCTTGGTGAAGTACGCGGTGCCGAAGTCGTCGTCCGCCGTGTAGTTGAAGATGCCGCTCGTGTGGTTCAGGAGCTCGCGCAGGGTGACTTTCGTGCCGTCGTGGCCGTTGCCCTCGACCACTCCCGGCAGCCATGTCGCCACCGTGTCGTCCAGCGACAGCCGTCCCTCCGCCTCCAGTTGGAGGATCACCGTCGACACGAACGTCTTGGTGATGCTGCCCACCCGGTAGCGGTCGTCGGCCGAACGCGGCTTGCCGGTGCGGAGGTTGCCCACACCGGCTGTCGTCGACCAGGTGCTGCGGCCGTCCTTCACCGTCGCCGTGACACCGGGTACGCCGATGTCGACGGCCGCCTGGATGGCCTTGCGGGTGGCGGTGTGGTCCTGGTCCTTTCCGGCGGGCTCCGCCGCCGTCGCGGGTCCCGCCAGGGCGACGGCCGACAGCGCCAACGCCGTCGTCGCCATGAGTGCCGTACGAACTCTCAGTCCCATGTCTTCCCCCTTCGTCGAGGGGAGGGACTCGGCGGCGCGTGGCCAAGGTTGCCCGGGTGTACGGCAGTTGAGTGAGTTTCAGCTGTTCTGAAGGACCTTCGTCAGAGTCAGCCCTTCTTGAGGAGCAGCTCCGTGTTGCGGTCCTTCGCGTCGCCGCCCAGCACCGTGCTGGAACCCGGTGCGTTGTACGACAGTTCGCGGTACAGGGCGCCGAGGCCGGTCTGGGTGAGGTCGGAGAAGTCTGTGCGGTGCGGGGCCGCGGACTCGATCAGCGTGGTGAAGAGGGACAGCGTGCCGTCCTTGTTGTCCACCAGCTCGATGACACGGGCGAGTTGGGGATAGTCGACGTGCGAGGCCGTGGAGATCTCCCAGAAGCTGCGGCCGTCGGGCGCCGCGTGCGGGGTGATGACGTTGCGGTGGATGTGGCCGTTGACCCAGGCCAGCACGTTCGGGTGGCTGCCGAGGAGGGCGACGACCGCGTTGCCCTCGTAGCGGCGCTCGGTGGGGTGCGCGGGGTCGGGGCGGGTGTTGTCCATCGTCTTGCTGGTGTGGTGGCTGAAGATCACCGCGTACGAGTCCTTGTTGTCGCGGAGTGTCTTGTCCAGCCACCTCAACTGGGTTGCCCCGATGGACCCTTCGTAGTGGCCGCCCGCGTCCGTGGTGTCGAGGCTGATGCCGATCACGTCGTCGGCGATGCGGAACGCGTAGTACTGGGTGCCGGCGTCGACGTTCGCGGAGGAGTAGCCGTGGCCGACCGGGCCGAGGCCCTGGTAGGCCGGGTCGAGGTGGGCCTTGAGGTACTCGGCGGAGGTGTACGGGGCGCGCTTCTCGTCCGGCGTGATCGAGCGCGCGGAACGGGCGTGGGCCTTGAGGAAGTCGCGGTAGCCGGTGCCCTTGGGGTCCTTGGCGTCCCGGATGGAGTTCTGGAGCTTCTTCGCCTCGGCCGCGGTCGCGGTCATCAACTTCTTGCCGCCGATGGCGAGTTCGGTGAGGTACGGGTCCGCGTGCGAGCCGAAGCAGCCGAGCGGGAGCGCGTCGTGGTTGCCGACCGTGGAGTACCAGGGCAGGTTGAGGCCGGGGCTGCGGACCTCGCGGATCGCGGCGGCCAGGAAGCCCTTGAGGTGCGGGAAGCCGACCTGCTTGTCGCCGTCGCGCAGCGTGGAGTCGGGCTGCCAGTACAGCTTGAGGCCGCTGTTCATGACGCCCTCGTAGTGGCGCGGGTCACCGGTGTTGGGGGTGAACCGGCCGCCGCTCATGATCTTCATGAACCATTCCAGCTCGGACTTCGCGTTGTTGTCCGTGTTGTCGCCGGTGGTCATCACGAAGTGCAGCGGGGAGCCGGTCACCGGGGCGCCGCGCAGCGCGTTGACCCGCTCGACCAGCGAGATCCCGCCCTGCACGGTCAGCGCCTCGTGCGGGCGCCAGGCGTGCTTGTCGGTCGAGCGCAGGTACTCCAGGCGCAGCGGGTGCTGGGTGTCCATCAGGTGCAGGTCGGTGAACTGCACGAACGACGCGAGTGCCGTACGGCGGCCCGCGCGCCCGGACTTGGCGGCGGCGAGGTCGGCGCGCACGACGCGCTTCCAGCCGGCGCCGTCGCCGAGGCGGCGGTAACCGGAGTGGGTGCGCGGGGCGGCGACCGTCGCGAGGGTGGTGCCCTTGGTGTACGGGGCCAGGGGTGCGGCCGGTGCCTTGCGGGACTCCGCCACGGGTGCCTGGGCGGCGGCGTTGGTGGCGTTGGTGGCCTCGCCCGTGGCGGCCTGGCTGTCGGTGGGCCGTAGGGCGTAACCGATGCCCGCGGAGACGGACACGGCCGCGGTGGCGGCGAGGACGGTACGGCGGTTGACCCCCAGCGCGGAGCTGGCGACAGAGCGTGTGCGCGACATGGCGCGATCTCCCCGAGTACGAACTGCGTCGGCAGTGGTCGCGGGGGTGCGCGGCGATCGGTTTTCGATCGCGGTCGCGAACTTCCCGCTCGTACTGGATGCTTGGCATCGGGGATGACCTGCGCGTAAACGAGACGGCAACGCGTAGCGCCGATCACCGTACGTGGATCTTGAGCACCCCTGTGCGTTCGTGAACGCTCGTCGAGCCGCCTGGAAGCGGCTACTCCGTGTTCATCTGCCGGGGTACTGAAGCTATTCCGGAGCTGTTTCGGGGCTACTTCGGGGCTACTTCGGGGAGTGCTCGACCCGTCCGACTGCCGGCCGCTCGCGCCACAGCCGCAGTGCGATGTCGATCAGCCCGACCCGGGTCAGGCCGGGGACGTCGTCCAGCGGATGCCAGGCCGCCATGTCGGTGGATCCGCCGATCTCGTTGCGCAGCTCGCCGCCGACGATCGTGGCCTCGTAGACGAGCCGGAGGCCGTGCTGGTCCACCTTGCGGCGGTGGCGCCATGGAATGACGTGGTGGATCGAGTCCATGCCGAGGAAACCGGTGACCTCGACGTGGTAGCCGGTCTCCTCCTCCAGCTCCCGGACCACCGTGTCGTTCGGGTGCTCGCCGTGGTCCATGCCGCCGCCGGGCAGTACCCACTCGTGTCCCCCGTCCGCGGCCGGTGAACGGGCCAGGAGGAGTTGGCCGTCCCGGACGCAGACGGCGTAGGCGGCGACTCTCAGCTTTTTGCGCATTTGGCGACGCTAGGCGCTCCACGGGAAGGGCCGCAATGTGTCGTTTTTCGGCTGCCGCGCCGTTGTGGCTGGTCGCGCAGTCCCCCGCGCCCCTTAAGGGGCGCTTAGCGCGCCGGGGTTGGATTGGCAGGGGAGTATTCGGGGGGCGACCAGCGGAGTGGGAGTGCGGCGGGGGTCTCGATCACCTCGGTGAGAGTGAAGCGGACCCTGCGCTCGCCGTCCGTGCCGAACTCCGGCCTTGCCTCGCCGGTTAGTTGGAGGGTGGTGCCTGTGGTCCAGTCGAGGAAGAGGAGTCCTGCGCGCGGGTCGGCGAGCAGGTTGCCGAGGCTCAGGAACATGGCGTTGCCCGTGTAGTCCGGCCAGGTCAGTTCGTGGGGTGAAGTCGCCTGTACGAAGCCCGGGTTGCCGCCCCGGTGGCTGGCGTCGGCGCCGTGTTCGTGGATGGTGGCGAGGAAGAAGGTGTCGGCCGCGGCGATGAACTCGGCCTGGGGGGACGTTAGTTCGGTGCTGCGCCGGGATGGGGCGGGTTCGCGGTCCGCGATCGTCTCGTAGGACTCTCTCCGCTGGATGTACTTGGGGCAGTTGGCGAACACCCGCTCCGCCTCGATCGCCAATCCCCGTGTCGTGCGCCGGAGTTGGCCGTCCACGCGCATACGGCGGCGGGTGCGGGGGTCCAGCGCGATCGTGCCGACCGGGAGGTCCTGTGCGTCGGCGAGGGCCGGGGTGAGGGGGTCGGTGGGGCGGGTGGTGCCGGTGATCGAGATCTGGTGCGGGCCCGTCGCGCGTACGAAGCCGGGGGTGCCGGTGAGCGGGGAGGCCCATACCCGGCCCGTCGCCGGGTCTGCCGCGCCCAGGATCAGGAGGGGCTGGAGTTCGAGGAAGGCGGCGGCCACCGGCTTGATGCCCTGGCCGATGATCTGGCCTACGTGGTCGGCCAGTTCGCGCACCCCCACCCGGTCCTGCACCGCGCGGGAGCCCGCGTGATAGGTCTCCATGGCCTCCATGACTAGAAGAAGCCGCAGGTCGGGGCGTCCGCGTTCGGGGTCGGGGCGTCCTCCGCTCCGGTCGGCACCGAGATCTCCAGGCGGGTGCCGTCCGGGTCGTGGAAGAAGATGCCGCCGGAGGCCGCGCCCTCGCGGTGGGCGACCACTCCCTCGTACGCGAACTCGGCGCCGTAGGCCCTGAGTGCCTCCTCGTACTGACGGACGCGCTCGATCGAGTCGGCCGCGAACGCGAGGTGGTGCAGGCCGGCGCGGTCGCGGTCGTACGGTCCCTGCGCCTGCTGCCAGAGGGTGAGGACCGGGTGGTCGCCGGTGCCGTCGCCCAGGAACGCGTACCGGCGGTCGTCCTCCTTGCCCTCGGCCAGGACCGCGAAGCCGAGGACGTCGCGGTAGAAGGCGAGGGAGCGGTCGAGGTCGGTGACGTTCAGGCCGACGTGGCCGGTGTGCAGGGTCATGAAAAGCCCTCCTCCGATACAACCGCGATATAACCGTTGTAGACGACGTTAGTGGTTAGAATCGAGTGGGTCAACCGTTCACGTAGTCTTGACCGGTTAGATCAGAAGGGAGCTTCTCCATGACCACCGACCCGGACCCCCGGCCGCTCATCGGCGAGCCGCTCGCGCTCGACCTGCTCAACACGCGGTGGATGCGGGACGGGACGATGCAGGACCTGCTCTCCGGCCCCAGCGGGCTCGCCGTCTGGCTCGGCTCGACCGGGCTCGACAAGCGGTTCGAGGCGAACCCGGTCACCCTGCTGCACACCACGATCGCGCGCGACGCGCTGCACGCAGCGGTGGACGGCTCCCGCACGGAGGACCTCGACCTCGTCCTCGACCAGGGCCGGATCCGGGCCACGCTCACCGCCGAAGGCCCCGGCGAGATCGCCGAGTTCGGCGACCCCCGGTGGGGCCCCGGCTGGCTCGCCGCCCGCAGTTATCTGGAGCTGCTCTCCACCGCCCCGGACCGCATCCGGCGCTGCGCGCACGAGGCGTGCGTCCTGCGTTTCTTCGACACCTCGCGGAACGGCACCCGCCGCTGGTGCTCGATGGCGGCCTGCGGCAACCGCGCGAAGGCGTCCCGCCACTACGCACGTTCGAACCAGCGGAACGAATAGGGGGTTTTCCCCATACGTTCATAGCGTTTCGGTCAACACTTCCCAAACAACCGTCCCTTGGGTAAAGCTGTGCCCTCGTCCGGCACTGGATTCTTCACCTACAAGGGATGCCGATGACCCTCTCCCACCAGAGACGCGTGGCCCGAATATCCGTGGCCGCCGGTCTCGTCGCCGCGCTCTCCGCGGCCGGGCCGATACCCATGGCCTTCTCCGCCGACTCGCCGTCCGCGACCACACCCGCGGACGGCACGGTCAAGTCCGCCGCCGCCAAGCTCGGTTCGGACGACGCCGATCTGCTCGCCACGGCCAAGGCCGACGGCGACAAGAACATCACGATGATGATCGCCACCGCGCCGGGCGCGACCGAGCAGGTCGCCCAGCAGCTGGACGCGGTCAAGGGCGGCGCCGTGGGCCGCACCTACGACAAGCTCGGCTACGTCCGCGCCACCGTCCCGACCGGCAAGGCGGACTCGGCGATCGCCGCCGCCGCGAAGCTGTCCTCGGTACAGGCCATCGACCTGCGGCAGGAGATCGCCCTCGACGATCCGACGCCGAGCGCGGACACCGCGACGGGCGCCAAGAGCGCCAACAAGGCCACGGCGACGACCACTTACTCCGCGCCGAGCAAGAGCACCCCCGCCGAGAACCCGTACAACCCGTCCTTCGAGACGGGCGCCGTCGACTTCGTGAAGAAGAACCCGAAGGCGGACGGCCGCGGCATCACCATCGGCATCCTCGACTCCGGCGTCGACCTCGGCCACCCGGCGCTGCAGAAGACCACCACCGGTGAGCGGAAGATCGTCGACTGGGTCACCTCGACCGACCCGATCGTCGACGGCGACCAGACCTGGCGCCCGATGATCACGGCCGTGTCCGGCCCCAACTTCACCTACGGCGGCCTGAGTTGGACGGCGCCCGCGGGGTCGTACGAGATCAGCACGTTCAAGGAGTCGTACACCACCGGCGGTGACGCGGCGGGTGACGCGAACCGTGACGGTGACACCACCGACTCGTGGGGCGTCCTGTACGACCCGGCGGCCGGCACGGTGACGGTCGACCTGAACAACAACCACGACTTCGGCGACGACGCTCCGATGAAGCCGTACAAGGACGGTTACCAGGTCGGCTACTTCGGTACCGACAACCCGGCGACGGACGTCGTCGAGCGGCAGCCGTTCGTGGTGCAGATCAGCAAGGACGTACCGATGGACCCGTACGGCGGGTCCTGGGTCGGCAAGACCGCCGACTTCGTCAACATCGGTGTCGTCGAGTCCGAGCACGGCACGCACGTCGCCGGTATCACCGCGGCCAACGGCCTGTTCGGCGGCAAGATGAACGGTGAGGCGCCGGGCGCGAAGCTCGTCTCCTCGCGCGCCTGCACCTGGACCGGCGGCTGCACCAACGTGGCACTCACCGAGGGCATGATCGACCTCGTCGTCAACCGCGGTGTCGACATCGTCAACATGTCGATCGGTGGCCTGCCCGCGCTGAACGACGGCAACAACGCGCGCGCCGCGCTGTACACGCGGCTCATCGACACCTACGGCGTGCAGCTCGTGATCTCGGCCGGCAACTCCGGTCCGGGCGCCAACACGATCGGCGACCCCGGCCTGGCCGACAAGGTGATCTCCGTCGGCGCCTCGATCTCGAAGGAGACCTGGGCCGCCAACTACGGCTCCCAGGTGGAGAAGAAGTACCAGCTGCTGCCGTTCTCCTCGCGCGGTCCGCGTGAGGACGGCGGCTTCACGCCGACGCTCGTCGCGCCCGGCGCCGCGATCAACACCACCCAGACCTGGCTGCCGGGTTCCCCGGTCCCCGAGGCGGGTTACACGCTGCCGGCCGGCTACTCGATGCTCCAGGGCACCTCGATGGCCTCCCCGCAGGCCGCGGGCGCCTCGGCGCTGCTGCTGAGCGCCGCCAAGCAGAAGAACATCGCCCTCACCCCGGCGACCCTGCGCACGGCGCTGACCTCAACCGCCGATCACATCAAGGGTGTTCAGGCGTACGAGGAGGGCGCGGGCCTCATCAACATCGTGGACGCGTGGAAGTCCATCAAGGACGACGCCACAGCGCACGAGTACACGGTGAAGGCCCCGGTCGACACCGCGATCGACTACGCGCTCAAGACGCCCGGCTTCGGCACCGGTCTCTACGACCGCGAGGGTGGCCTCAAGGCCGGCGCGAAGAAGACGTACGACATCACCATCACGCGAACCACCGGTGCGGACAAGGCCGTTCGGCACGAGCTGCACTTCGAGAACAACGCCGGTGACACCTTCAAGGTCGTCGGCTCGGACGAGGTCAAGCTCCCGCTGAACCAGCCGGTGACGGTCAAGGTGCAGGCGGCGCCCAGGAGTTCGGGCATCAAGAGCGCGATCCTGGAGGTCGACGACCCGAAGACCGAGGGCGTCGACAAGCAGGTCCTGACGACGGTCGTGGTCTCCTCGCCCGTCAACTACACCTACTCCACCGCGAGTTCGGTGCAGCGCAACAGCACGCAGTCGTACTTCGTGACCGTCCCCGAGGGCGCCAAGGCCTTCGAGGTCGCGATCAGCGGGCTGAAGGACAAGAGCCAGACGCGGTTCATCTCGATCCACCCGTACGGCGTTCCGGTCGAGGACACCGGCACCCCGTACTGCTACAACAACTACCTGGACGGCAACGGCTGCAAGCCCGACGTGCGGTCGTACGCCGACCCGCAGGCCGGCGTCTGGGAGATCGAGGTCGAGTCGCGCCGTACGTCGCCGCTGCTCGACAACCCGTACAAGCTGGACGCCACCGTCCTCGGCGCGGCCTTCGACCCGGAGACCGTGACCGTGCCCGAGGCGAAGGTCGGCGTCCCGGCCACCGCCTCCTGGAAGGTGACGAACAACTTCGCGGCGCTGGACGGCACGTTGAAGGGCGGCCCGCTCGGTTCCTCGCTGACCACGCGGCCCACCATCGCCGATGGCGCCACGCAGACCACCACGGTCGAGGTGCCCGCGGGCGCCACCTCCCTGGACGTCGCCATCGGCAACGTCTCGGACACGGCGGCCGACCTGGACCTGACCGTGTACAACTCCGCCGGGACGGCCGTCGGCCAGTCGGCGGACGGCGACTCGGAGGAGGCGGTCTCGATCGCCAACCCGGCCGCCGGTATCTACACGGTCGAGGTCGCGGGCTACTCGGTGCCGTCCGGCTCGACCGCGTACGACTACCTCGACGTGTTCTTCTCCCCGGCGCTCGGCACGGTCACCGTCGACGACTCGACGCCGGTGAAGCTCGCCACGGGCGCCTCGGCGACCGTCTCGGGCAGTGTCACCGCCCTGGCCCCGGCTCCTGAGGGACGCGAGTTCTTCGGCCAGGTCCAGCTGGTCAACGCGCGCGGCACGGTCGCGGGCCTGGGCAGCGTGAAGATCGAGAAGGTCACGTCGTAGATCGAGAAGGTCACGTCGTAGTACGTATGCGGATGTCGTAGTACGCATGCGGCTACGGCGGTGAGGGGGCGGGCGTCCGTGCGGGCGCCCGCCCTTCTCGCTGTCAGCCGGTCGGGCAGGTGGTGGTGCCGGGTCCGGCCAGCGCCTCGACGATCGCGGCACTGTCCGTGGCGACCGCGTCGTCGCCGACGACCCAGAGGGTCGCCGTGTCCGAGCCCTTCGGAACCCCGACCAGCACGTGCTGCCCCTGGCGCGGCGCCGGCTGCGCCCCCGCGGCCAGTACTACCGTGACGTCGGCCGGGCCGTGGGCGGGCCGGTAGGAGCGGGTGACGGCGAGCGTGATCCGTTTGCGGGGGTCGGAGCCCGGCTTCACCTCGGTCACCGTCCCTTCGACCAGGAGGCGGGAGCAGGCCACGTACAGCTCCGGGTCGGACAGCGCGCCCGGGGTCCCGGAGCCCTCCGGCGCCGAGCCGGAGCTGGTCTTCGCCCCCTGGTCCGCGCTGCTGCTGGAGTCGGCGTTCATGCCCCCGTTGTGCGCGACCAGCCAGGCGAGCCCGGTGATCATCGTGGCGACGACCGCCGTCGCGAGGGTGCCGAAGGCGAGGGCGCGCAGGCCGGGATGACGCCGTGGGGCCGGGCGGAGCGAGCTCACCGGTTTCGGCGCGGGCTCAGGTTCCGGTTGCGGCTCCGGTTGCGAGAGCGCGTGCCCGATGATCCCCAACTGCTCCCGCAGCAGCGCCACATCGGCCGTAGCGGCCCGGTGTTCGGCCATGAAGGCGGCGTCCGCGAGCGCCGCTTCCGGCAGCGGCTCGTCCGTGATCGCGGCCAACAGCGCGTCCACGCCGTCGTATTGATTCCGCTCCGCGGTCACGTCACACCACCTCGTCCTCGTGCAGGCGGTCGCGCAGGGCGCGGACCGCGGAGTGCAGCCGGCTCTTGACCGTGCCTTCCGGGATGCCGAGTTCCTCGGCGATCCCACGCACGGGCAGGTCGGCGAAGAACCGCAGGACGAGGACCTGGCGGTGCTGGTCGGGCAGTTCGTCCAGGCCCTGTGCCACCGCGAGGGACAGGACGCTCGTGTCCTCGCCGGAGGGATGCTCCAGCTGGCGCAGGGAGGCCAGCCGCTCCCCCACCCGCTCCTGCCGGCGCTTGGCCCGGTGCCAGTCCATGGCGAGGTTCGAGGCGACGACCGCCGCCCACGCCGAGACGTCGCGCGGCGCCTCGTCGCCCTTCGCCGCCCGCTCCAGCAACCGCAGCCGTACCTGCTGGACGCCGTCCGGCAGATCCGCCTGCGGCACCCCGCCGAGCGCGAGCACCGCCCGCACCCGCCGTTCCTGGGCCGCGTCCAGAGGATCGTCGTCCTCCTGGACCCGGCGGGCCTTTCTGCGCAGCACAAGCCACCCCCTCACCGCGTTTCCTCTACGACGCCGGAGCGCCCGGAAACGTTCGGCCGGGCGAGGAGGAGTTTTCCGCGGCGGCGGCCGGAGGCGTGGATCACACCGGCGGGCGGGACGGCTTGCGGTCCGGTGCCGGTGCGGGGCGGATTTCTCGCAGCGCGCGGAGCCGTCGCCGCAGGATCGGGCTGCGGGCGGTCAGGTGTCGCGTCCCACTCCTCGGGCCGGGCGGCGAAAGGATTGGACACACGGGCACGGGTGAGACGCATCATGGAAGCGCTGGACCACGTAGAACGCATGTAAAGGGAGTCGCCGTGAAGGTCGGAATCGTCGGAGCCACCGGTCAGGTCGGCACGGTCGTGCGCAGGATCCTGGTCGAGCGGGACTTCCCCGTCGACGAGCTGCGCCTGTTCGCCTCGGCCCGTTCGGCGGGGACGGTCCTGGACGGCGTGACGGTGGAGGACGCGTCGAGTGCCGACTACTCCGGCCTCGACATCGTCATCTTCTCCGCGGGCGGCGCGACCTCGAAGGCGCTGGCCGAGAAGGTCGCCTCGCAGGGCGCGGTCGTCATCGACAACTCCTCCGCCTGGCGCAAGGACCCGCAGGTCCCGCTGGTCGTCTCGGAAGTGAACCCGCACGCGATCGTCGACCGCCCCAAGGGCATCATCGCCAACCCGAACTGCACGACGATGGCCGCGATGCCGGTCCTGAAGCCGTTGCACGCGGAGGCGGGGCTGGAGGCGCTGATCGTCGCCACGTACCAGGCGGTGTCCGGTTCCGGTCTTGCCGGGGTGGCCGAGCTGCACGGCCAGGCCCTCAAGGTCGTGGCCGACGCCGACAAGCTCACCCACGACGGCGGCGCGGTCGACTTCCCCGAGCCGCAGGTCTACAAGCGCCCCATTGCCTTCAACGTGCTCCCCCTCGCGGGCTCGATCGTCGACGACGGCCTGAACGAGACCGACGAGGAGCAGAAGCTCCGCAACGAGTCCCGCAAGATCCTGGAGATCCCCGAGCTGAAGGTCTCCGGCACCTGCGTCCGCGTCCCGGTCTTCTCCGGCCACTCCCTCCAGGTCAACGCCCGTTTCGCCCGCCCGATCCCGGTCGAGCGCGCGACGGAGCTGCTCGCCGGCGCCCCCGGTGTGGCCCTCTCCGACATCCCGACCCCCCTCCAGGCGGCCGGCCAGGACCCGTCCTACGTCGGCCGCATCCGCGCGGACGAGACGGTCGAGCACGGTATCGCCCTGTTCATCTCCAACGACAACCTCCGCAAGGGCGCTGCGCTGAACGCGGTGCAGATCGCGGAGCTGGTGGCGGCGGAACTGAAGGGCTGACGCCGGGAGTTCTTCGCCCCCGCCGCCCCTACCCGTCCCATCCTCCAGGGGCTCCGCCCCTTCGACCCCGACACGGGGGCCGGCCCCCGAACCCCCGCTCTCAGACGCCGGAGGGGCTGTTTTTCAGCCCGTCCGGCGTCTGAGGACTAGGCCGTTCAGGCCGAAGCCGGGACGCGAGCCACCATGCCCCCTGTCGCATCGTCGAAGACATCACCGCAGCTCCCGTGGAAGGATGGCGCAACCCACACATAACGAGGAGATGACCGCGTGCCTGGCACAAACCTGACTCGCGAAGAGGCGCGGCAGCGGGCAACGCTGCTCACCGTTGACTCGTACGAGATCGATCTCGACCTCTCCGGCGCGCAGGAGGGCGGGACCTACAGGTCCGCGACGACGGTGCGCTTCGACGTGACGGAGGGCGGCACCGAGTCCTTCATCGACCTGATCGCCCCGGCCGTCCACGAGGTGACGCTGAACGGCGACCCGCTCGACCCCGACGAGGTCTTCAAGGACTCGCGGATCACCCTGGCCGGGCTGCTGGAAGGGCCGAACGTCCTGCGGGTCGTCGCCGACTGCGCTTATACCAACACCGGTGAGGGGCTGCACCGGTTCGTCGACCCCGTCGACCAACAGGCCTACCTCTACACCCAGTTCGAGGTGCCGGACGCGCGCCGCGTGTTCGCCAGCTTCGAGCAGCCCGACCTCAAGGCCACCTTCCAGTTCACCGTGAAGGCGCCCTCCGGCTGGACCGTCATCTCCAACTCCCCGACGCCCGAACCCCGGGACGACACCTGGGTGTTCGAGCCGACGCCGCGCATCTCGACGTACATCACCGCGCTCATCGTCGGGCCGTACCACTCCGTGCACAGCGTGTACGAGAAGGACGGGCAGAGCGTGCCGCTGGGCATCTACTGCCGACCCTCGCTCGCCGAATACCTCGACTCGGACGCCATCTTCGAGGTCACGCGGCAGGGATTCGACTGGTTCCAGGAGAAGTTCGCCTACCAGTACCCCTTCAAGAAGTACGACCAGCTGTTCGTCCCGGAGTTCAACGCGGGCGCGATGGAGAACGCGGGTGCCGTCACCATCCGCGACCAGTACGTGTTCCGGTCCAAGGTGACCGACGCCGCGTACGAGGTGCGGGCCGCCACGATCCTGCACGAGCTGGCCCACATGTGGTTCGGCGACCTGGTCACCATGGAGTGGTGGAACGACCTGTGGCTGAACGAGTCGTTCGCCACCTACGCGGAGGCCGCCTGCCAGGCGTACGCCCCCCAGTCGCGCTGGCCGCACTCCTGGACGACCTTCGCCAACTCGATGAAGACCTGGGCCTACCGGCAGGACCAACTGCCCTCCACCCACCCGATCATGGCCGAGATCAACGACCTCGACGACGTGCTCGTCAACTTCGACGGCATCACGTACGCCAAGGGCGCGAGCGTCCTGAAGCAGCTCGTCGCGTACGTCGGCATGGACGAGTTCTTCGCGGGCGTGCAGGCGTACTTCAAGCGCCATGCGTACGGCAACACCCGCCTGTCCGACCTGCTCGGCGCGCTGGAGGAGACCTCCGGGCGTGATCTGAAGACCTGGTCGAAGCTGTGGCTGGAGACGGCCGGCATCAACATCCTGCGTCCGGAGATCGAGACCGACGCGGACGGCGTCATCACCGCCTTCGCGATCCGGCAGCAGGCCCCGGCGCTCCCCGAGGGCGCCAAGGGCGAGCCGACGCTGCGCCCGCACCGCATCGCCGTCGGCCTGTACGAACTCGACGAGGACACCGGCAAGTTGGTGCGCGACGAGCGCGTCGAGCTGGACGTGGACGGCGAACTCACCGCCGTACCGCAGCTGGTGGGCAAGCGTCGTCCGGACGTGGTCCTGCTCAACGACGACGACCTGTCGTACGCGAAGGTCCGCCTCGACGAGCAGTCCCTCGCGTTCGTCACCGAGCACCTCGGCGACTTCGAGTCCTCCCTCCCCCGCGCCCTGTGCTGGGCCTCGGCCTGGGACATGACCCGCGACGCCGAACTCGCCACCCGCGACTACCTCTCCCTCGTCCTGTCGGGCATCGGCAAGGAGTCGGACATCGGTGTCGTGCAGTCGCTCCAGCGGCAGGTCAAGCTCGCGATCGAGCTGTACGCCGACCCGGCCGCCCGCGAGGCCCTGCTCACCCGCTGGACGGACGCCACGCTGGCGCACCTGCGTGCCGCCGAGGCCGCGAGCGACCACCAGCTGGCGTGGGCCCGCGCGTTCGCGTCCACGGCCCGCACCCCGGAGCAACTCGACCTGCTGGACGCCCTGTTGGAGGGCACCCAGACGATCGAGGGCCTGGCCGTCGACACCGAGCTGCGCTGGGCGTTCGTCGAACGGCTCGCGTCCGTGGGCCGGTTCGACGAGTCGGAGATCGCCGGCGAGTACGAGCGGGACAAGACGGCCGCCGGTGAGCGCCACGCGGCGACCGCCCGTGCCGCCCGCCCGACCGAGGAGGCGAAGGCGGAGGCCTGGGCGCAGGTCGTCGAGTCCGACAAGCTCCCCAACGCCCTTCAGGAAGCGGTGATTTCGGGCTTCGTCCAGACCGATCAGCGCGAGCTGCTGGCGCCGTACACGGAGAAGTACTTCGAGGCGGTCAAGGAGGCCTGGGACACCCGTTCGCACGAGATCGCCCAGCAGATCGCGGTCGGCCTCTACCCGTCGATCCAGGTCTCCCAGGACACCCTGGACCGCACGGACACCTGGCTGACGACCGCCGAGCCCAACGCGGCCCTGCGCCGCCTGGTCTCGGAGTCCCGCTCGGGCGTGGAACGCGCGCTGAAGGCCCAGGCGGCGGACGCGGCGGCTTCATAGTCACAGTCGGTCCGGTCGGTTCTGCTACGGCCATGAGGGGCGCCCGGCGATCCGCCGGGCGCCCCTTCGCATGTCCTCGGCCTGCTCGACCCGCTCAGCCCGGGAACATCCCGCCCGTGACGTTCACGAACGTGCCCGTGATGCTCGCCGCGTGGTCCGAGGCGAGGAACACGGCGGTCGCGGTGATCTCCGCGAGGGTGGGGTTGCGGCGGGTCATGCGCAGGCTCGACAGGTGGTCGAGGATGCCCTGGATCGCCGCCTCGTTGAGGTCGGGGTTGACCCTGCCGAGCTTCTCGACGGTGAGGGTCTCGGGGATCCCGGCGGCCCACAGTCCTACGGCGCGCACCCCGCGCGGGCCCAGTTCCATCGCCAGGTTGCGCACCAGGCTGTCGGTCGCCGCGTCGGCGGGACCGGTGCCGCCCATCATCGGACTCCCGTGCGCGGAACCGCTGTTGAGGGTGAGGACGACACCGGAGCCACGCTCGGCCATCCGGCGGGCGGCGGCGCGGGCGGTGATGAAGTTGGCGCGGGTGCCGTTGAGAACGGGCCGCAGGAAGTCGTCGACGGGCATCTCGGTGATCGGCATGCCCTGCACATCACCGCGCGAGACGAGGTTGAAGGACACGTCCACGTCTCCGACGCGGGCGAGGTGTTCCGTGACGGCACTCTCGTCGAGGGCGTCGACCACGGCCACCTCTGCACCCTCGATACCGATGTCCTTGATGTGGGCGGCCACGGCCTCCAGCGTCTCCCGGGTGCGTCCGACGAGGTGGACCCTGGCTCCCTCGGCGGCGAAGGCACGGGCGACCGCACCGCCGATCGAGCCGCCGGCGCCGTAGATGACCGCGGTCTTGTCGGTGAGCAGCATGGTGAACTCCTTGTGGGTCGTGAGGTACGTGTCGTTCGTGCCGGCCATACAGACGCACAAGGAGCCCACCACTCATCGCTCACCGCCTGTCGTTCACAGCCGCAGGGGGAGTCCGAAGGCCGGGAACAGGTGCGGCTCGAAGGAGGTGATCTCGACGATCCGGTCGTCGGCGTCGAAGCGCAGCACGTCGAGAACCTGCGCGCGGTAGACGGTCGTACCGGGTCGGCGGACGTAACCCCCGGCCGCGAGCTGCCCGTTGGCGCGGGCGGGGAGATGGCGCCAATGCCCAAGGAACATGGGCGAGTTGGCGTCGAGGCTCACGCTGAGGAACTCCACGAGCGCGTCGCGGCCGGTGAACCAGAACGGGTTCGGCGGCATGGTGAGGGTGACGTCCTCACTGAGCAGCGCGGCGACCTCGGACAGGTCGAGGCGTTCGGCGGCGGCCATGTACCGCTTGACCAGGGTGCGTTGGTGCTCGGTGGGCCCGTCGGCCGTCCAGTCCGCGCGCCTGCCGGGCAGCCGGTCGCGCAGGGTGGGGCGGGCGCGTTGCAGCGCGCTGTTGACCGAGGCCACGGTCATGTCGAGGGCCTCGCCGGTCTCGACGGCGGTCAGCCCGAGCACGTCCCGCAGCACCAACACCGCGCGCTGGCGCGGCGGGAGATGCTGGACGGCGGCCAGGAAGACCAGTTCGAGGGTCTCCCGGGAGACCGCGGCGGCCTCCGGCTGCTCCTCGGCGGAGGGCAACTCGTCGTCGGGGTAGGGCTGTAGCCACGTGATGCGCGCGGGCGCCTCCCCGCCGCCGTGGTTCATGCCGGGCAGCGGCTCGTAGCGCTTGGGGCGGCGGGCCGTACGGCGCTGGAAGTCCAGGCAGGCGTTGGTGGCGATGCGGTACAGCCAGGTGCGGGCACCGGCCCGCCCCTGGAAGGTGTCCCGGGCCCGCCAGGCTCGCAGGAAGGTCTCCTGGACCAGGTCCTCGGCGTCGTCGTACGACCCGGTCATGCGGTAGCAGTGGACCTGGATCTCGCGGCGGTGGGACTCGACGAGGGCGGCGAAGTCCCCTTCGTCGAGCGGGACTTCCGCAGTGGCGGGGACTTCCGTAACGGGTACGTGAGTGACGGATTCCTGAGCGGTGTCCCGCGCCGTCCGCGCCACCCGCCGCAGCCGCGCGACGGACGACGACAGTTCCGTCACCCCGGAGTAGAAGACGGAAGGCGGCTGCGGCACCAACTCCTCGACCTGGCGCCCGATCTCCCTGATCAGCCCGTCGACTCCGACCCCGACCCCGCCACCACCGCCCTGCCGCTCCCGGTAGGCCTTCTGTCGGCAGGCGGCGGAGCAGTACACGGACCGGCGTCCGGTCCGCCCGGCCCGTGCGGTGAGCGGCTTGCCACAACTGGGGCAGGACTCTTCGGCCACGAGCGCCTCCGGCGTTGCGTCACGGTGTTCCCGCGTGACGCTACTCCCCGAACGAGAACGCGAGGGGTACGCGTACCGATCTGCCCGAACACCGTCGCCCCGAACGCCAACGCCATCCCGGCCACCTGCACCGGCGTCAGCGCCTGCCCCAGCGCCGCCCACCCGACGACCGCCGCGGTCAGCGGGGAGAGCGGCCCGAGGAAGGTGACCTGGGTCGCGGAGAGCCGACCAATACCCCGGAACCAGAGCCAGTACGCGATCGCCGTGTTGGCCAGCGCGAGGTACAGGTAGCCGCCGATCGCCCGGCCGTCGAGCGCGGGCGGTGCCCCCTCGACCAGGAAGGCGACGGGGGCTATCAGCAGCCCGCCCGCGGTGAGTTGCCAGGCGGTGAGGGCGAGCGGGCCGACGCCGTCGGGGCGGCCCCACCGCTTGGTCAGTACGGTGCCGGTGGACATGGAGGCGGTGGACGCGAGGGCCGCGAGCACGCCGACCGGGTCGAGCGCTCCGGCCGCCTTCAGTACGACGAGACTGACGCCGAAGGCCGCGATCGCGCCGGTGAGCACGCTCCGGGCCGTCGGCCGCTGCCCCAGCAGGCCCGCCGAGAGGCCCACGACGATCAGCGGCCCGACCGAGCCGACGACCGCCGCCATGCCGCCGGGGAGCCGGTACGCGGACAGGAACAGCAGCGGGAAGAAGGCCCCGATGTTCAGCGCGCCGAGCACCGTCGCCTTCCACCACCAGGCACCGCGCGGCAGCACCCGGGCGAGCGCGAGGAGCACCAGACCGGCGGGGAGAGCGCGCATCAGCCCCGTGAAGAGCGGGCGGTCGGGCGGGAGGAACTGGGTGGTGACGGCGTAGGTGGTGCCCCAGGAGATGGGGGCGAGGGCGGTGAGGGCGGCCGTCAGGGCCGGGCGACTGGCCATGGGAGACACGCCTTTCAGCAGGGGCCGGCAGAGGCCGAAGTAGGTCGACGGTAATTAGCTTACCGCTAAGCAACTTAGCGTCAAGCCACTGACTCGTGATCCACTTTCTTGCGACCGACCGGCTGACCGGCGGATACTCGACCCCATGAACGACAAAGACCCCGTCGACGCGATCGTCGAGCAGTGGGCGGCGGTGCGGCCCGACCTCGACACCGCCGCGATGGAGGTCTTCGGGCGGATCTTCCGGCTCTCCCGGGCCATGGGCGACCGCATGGAGAAGGCGTACGTGCCGTACGGCATCTCGCGCGGCGAGTTCGACGTCCTCGCGACCCTGCGCCGGGCCGGCGAGCCGTACACCCTCTCGCCGCGCGAGCTCTCGGCGACGCTGATGCTCACCACCGGCGGCATGACCGGCCGCCTCGACAAACTGGAACGGGCCGGCCTGCTCCGCCGCTCCCCGGACCCGCACGACCGCCGGGGCCTCCAAGTCACCCTGACGGAGAAGGGGTTGACGCTGATCGACGAGGCGGTCGGCTCGGGGCTCGCGACGCAGACGGCGGCCCTCTCCGGCCTCGACGCCGAGCAGGCCGGCCAACTGGCCGACCTGCTCAGGAAGTTGCTGACCACGACCGAGCGGTAGCCCAAGTCCCGCTCCCGGCAGGCCTGTTCAGCCGACGTGCGCGGCGAGCGCCGCGTCGATCTCCTTCGCGTCCATGGTGTCCGCCGCCCAGGCCACGTACCCGTCGGGCCGCACCAGCAGCGCCGTACGACGGTCGCTCGCCCAGCGCTCCACGGCCAGCCGGTCCTCGCGGGTGCCCTTCGTGTCGTAGGCCTCCGGTGTGATCAGTACGAATCGGCCGCCGCGCAGCGCCTCGTAGAGGCGGGTGCCGTCGGCGAATGTCACGTCCGGGGCTCGGGTGCCGACGAGGCGGTGGGCGCCTCGGGGGGACGGGTAGGTGTAGCCGATGCCGGTGAGTTGGCCGAGCGCCCTGCGGCGGGCCGGGGGCACGTGGGCGAGGACGGTGGTGAGAGCCGCGCGCAGGGCGAGGGTCCAGGGGCGCTTGGCCATGGCGAGGCGGACGATGCCGCCGCTGCTGCGCAGGACGGACCTGCCGACGGGGTGGCGTTCGGCCTGGTAGGTGTCGAGGAGGGCCCCGGGCGCGTGGCCGTCGATCACCGCGGCCAGCTTCCAGCCGAGGTTGGCCGCGTCCTGGAGGCCGGTGTTCATGCCCTGACCGCCGGCCGGGGTGTGGACGTGCGCGGCGTCGCCCGCGAGGAACACGCGGCCGACGCGGTAGGCGGGCGCCTGCCGTTCGTCACTGTGGAAGCGGGACATCCAGCGGGCGTCGCGCATTCCGAAGTCACGGCCGAGGGCGAGCCGGGTGATCTCCTTGACCTCGTCGAGGTCGAGGGGTTCGTCGTCGGCGACATCGCGTGCGCGGTTCCAGCCGATGACCCGGTAGTAGCCGTCGCCGAAGGGCGCGATGAAGGCGAAGGCGTCGCCGACGGTGGCCACGGTGAGCAGGGTGTCGGGCTTCTCGTCGAGCCGCACGTCCGCGAGGACGACGGAACGGATGACGGAGCGACCGGGGAACGGCAGCCCGATCGCGTCCCGCACCGCGCTGCGCATCCCGTCGGCGCCGACGACGTACGCGGCCCGCAGCGACTCGGCCCCCCTTCCCGGCCCGCCCGGCCCGCGCACCTCGACGGTCACACCGTCCGCGTCCTGCGTCAGCCCGGTCATCTCGGTCTCGTACCGGAAGTCCGCCCCCGCCTCGACCGCGCGCCGCAGCAGCACCTTCTCCACCTCGTACTGCGGGAGGACGAGGAGGTGGTTGAAGCGGGAGGGGAGAGGGGTCAGATCGACGGTGAGGCGGCCGAACAGGCGTAGCCGGTCGAGGGGTTGGCCGATGGCTTCGAGGTCGTCGGCGAGGGCGCGGGCGTCGAGCTGCTCCAGGGCGCGGGCGTGCAGGACGAAGGCGCGGGACAGGTTGCTCGTCTTCCGCGGGCGCTTCTCCAGCACGGTGACCGGGACGCCGGCGGTGGCGAGGTCACCGGCCAGGAGCAGGCCGGTGGGGCCGGAGCCGACGACGATGACGGTGCGGTTCATGGTGGTCTCCCGGGGTCAACATCTGTTTGCCAACATTCGTTTGCCAACGCTTGATTGCCAACGCTCGTTGACCAACATAAAACCCGGCCCCTGGACTGTCAACACGTGTTGGCCTACGCTCGTTGGCATGAACGACAGCACCAGCCCGCGCCGCTCCGACGCCACCCGCACCGCCATCCTCGAAGCCGCGCGCGAGCGCTTCGCCACCGACGGCTACGAACGCTCGACCATCCGCGCCATCGCCAAGGACGCACACATCGACCCGTCGATGGTGATGCGCTACTACGGCAACAAGGAGGGCCTGTTCGCGGCGGCCGTCTCCTACGACCTGCGGCTGCCGGACCTGGCCACGACCGCGCGGGGCGAGGTGGGCCACGCCCTGGTGACGCACTTCCTCGCCATGTGGGAGGAGAACGAGGAGCTGACGGCGATGCTCCGGGTCGGCGCGACGAGCAAACGCGGGGCCGAGCGGATGCAGGGCACCTTCCGGGACCAGTTGCTGCCGGTCGTGCGGCAGGCGTGCCCCGACCCGGAGCAGGCGCCGACGCGTGCCGGGCTGGTCGCCTCCCAGCTCCTGGGGCTCGCGCTCACGCGCTACGTGCTGCGCTTCCCGCCCACCGTGGCGCTGGCCCGCGAGGAGATCGTGGCCTGGCTCGCGCCCACGGTGCAGCGCTACCTCACGGCGCCGAGCCCGTGAGCGGACATGCCGAAGGCGTCCGCCTCACCGTGGTGGGTGAAGCGGACGCCTTCCGGAAAACGTGAGGTCAGGCCCCGAAACGTGAGGTCAGGCCCTGAAAGGCAGGGTCAGGCCTTGGCGTCGACGGCCGTGCCCTTGCCGGACTTCGTCCCGGACTTGGCCTTCGGCGCGCGGTCCTTGGACTTGTCCAGCGCCATGACCAGGCCCGCGATGACCGCGAACAGGCCGAGCGGGATCAGGACATAGAGCCCCAGCGTGTCGGCGACGCTCAGGCCGTGGCCCGGGCTGTCACCGTCGTCGCGGGCGAGCGCGAGCGCGGGGGACGTCATGAGCAGCATCATCAGCGTCGTACCGGCAGCCAGGGCGCCGGCGCGCAGGGCGTTCTTCTTGTCCACACCGCAAAAGTAGCGAACGTCCGAACGAGCCGCGCGCCCGGGGTGCCGTATGGGGGCCGTAGGGGACGTACAGGTCTCACGGCCCCCCTTCTTCGCTGCCTTCCGAACCTTCTTCACTGCCTTCCGAAGCCGACCCCGTGTCTTGCGCGTCTTGCGCGTCTTGCGTGTCTTGCGAGCCCTCCCCCAACCCCACCCGCAACACATCCACCAGCGCGTGCAGCCGCGGCGAAGCGGCCAGTTCCTCCAGCGTCACCGGCCGCCCCTCCGCATCGGCAATGGGCAGGCGCCAGTTCGGGTACTGGTCCCACGTGCCGGGCAGGTTCTGCGGGCGCCGGTCGCCGACGGTGTCCGGGAGCCAGACGCCGACCATCCGGGCGGGGGTGCGGAGCAGGAAACGGTGGACGGCGTGGATCTCGGCCTCCTCCTCGGACGCGGGCCGGCCGCCGCCCTCGGCGTGTTCGTAGAGGCCGAGCCTGGCCAGCAGCGCCAGCCACTCCCCCACATCGGTGGCGGACTCGATCCGTTCCTCCTCCACCGGCCGGGTCAACAGGCCGAGCCGGTCGCGGAGTTCGACGTGTTCGCCGGTCAGGCGGGCCGCGGTGGGCGGCAGGTCGTGGGTGGTGGCGGTGGCGAGGCAGTCGACCCGCCAGCTCTCCGGCGCGAGCGGTCGGCCGTCGCCCTCCCAGTCCCGCTCGAACCACAGCACCGACGTGCCGAGCACCCCGCGCTCCTGCAAGGTCTCGCGCACACCCGGTTCCACGGTCCCGAGGTCCTCGCCGATCACCACCGACCCGGCGCGGGATGCCTCCAGCGCGAGGATCGCGAGCATGGCCTCGGCGTCGTAGCGGACGTAGGTGCCCTCCGTGGGCGGGTGCCCCTGCGGGACCCACCACAGGCGGAACAGGCCCATGACGTGGTCGATGCGGAGGGCACCGGCGTAGCGGAAGAGGGCGCGGAGCAGGCGGCGGTACGGGGCGTAGCCGGACTCGGCGAGACGGTCGGGGCGCCACGGGGGCAGACCCCAGTCCTGGCCGAGGGAGTTGAAGGCGTCCGGGGGTGCGCCGACCGACATGCCGGCCGCGAAGTACCGCTGTTGGGCCCAGGCGTCGGCGCCGTCGGGATGCACCCCTACGGCGAGGTCGTGGACGACGCCGATCGGCATGCCCGCGTCCCGTGCTGCCCTCTGGGCGGCGGTGAGTTGGTCGTCGGTGAGCCAGGCGAGGCGGCAGTGGAAGTCGACTCGGTCCATCAACTCGGCGCGGGCGCGGGCGGTTTCGGGTGAGTGCGGGTCGCGCAGGGCGGCCGGCCACTCGCGCCAGTTCGAGCCGTGCACCTCGGCGAGGGCGTACCAGGTGGCGTGGTCCTCCAGCGCCTCGCCCTCGCGGGCGAGGAAGTCGACGTAGGCGGCCCGTCGTCCGGGCCCGAGGGGGACCTCGCGGACGATTTCCAGCGCCTCCCGCTTCAGCTCCCACACGGCGTCGCGGTCGATCAACGCGTCCTTCTCCAGGACGGATTGACGCAGCCGCGCGGCCCGTTCGAGGAGCCCGCGCAGCCGCTCGCGCTCCGCTTCCTCGACGTAGGCGAACTCGGGGATGTCCTCGACCCGCAGATACACCGGGTCGGGGAAACGGCGCGAGGACGGCCTGTACGGCGACGGGTCGGTGGGCGCGCCCGGCACGGCCGCGTGCAGGGGGTTGACCTGGACGAACCCGGCGCCGAGCGATCGCCCGGCCCAGGCGGTGAGTTCACCCAGGTCACCGAGGTCGCCCATGCCCCAGGAGTGCCGGGAGAGGAGGGAGTAGACCTGCACCATCAGCCCGTACGACCGCCCGGTGGGCGTGGGCAACCGGTCCGGGGCGATGACGAGTTGGGCCTCGGCGCTACGGCCGTCCGGCGCGGTGGCGGTCAAGTGGTGGACGCCGGACGGGAGTTGCTCGGCGCTCGCCCGGATCTCGCCCTGCTCGGTGTCGATGTGCAGCACGGTGCCTTCGGGCAGCGCGTCGAGCGCGGCGGGCGTACTGCCGTACCGGCCCACGACGGTGGGCGGCAACAGCCGTTCGGCCAGCTCCTGTTGGCGGGCGGCGAGCGCGGCGGCGGTGGCCCGCGGGGTGCTCGCGTCGACGCCGAGGGCGGCCAGCGCGGCGACGACCGCGACGGCCGAGGCGGGGACCGCGCGGTCCGGGGAGGGGCTGTAGGCGGTGGCGACGCCGTGCAGTTCGGCGAGCCGGGACAGGTCCTCGCCGAGGGTGTCCGCCGGCCGGGGTGCGGTCATCTAGGGCCTCGTCGGGTCCGGGTCGGCGAAGGGGGCGATCCCACCGCTCATCGGGTCGTCGAACGCCACGGTCTCGCTGGTGAGCGGCGCGTCCATGGTCGCGGACTCGCTGGTGAGCGGGGTGGCGTCGGCGAGCGGGGGCTCGCTGGTGAGGGGTTCGGCGTCGGCCAGCGGCGGTTCGCTGGTCAGCGGGGTCTCGGCCCAGGCGCCTTCGGAGTCGACGAAGAACAGGTCGGGTGCGAGGTCGGAGGCGAGGTCGGCGGGCGGCTCCGGGGTGCGTTTGGAGCGGGCCGGGCGCGGAAGCGATGCCGATGCTGCGGCCACGGGGGCCTCCTTCTTGTCATGTCGGGCGTGCGGGCGGGTTACGGCAGCCCTACCCAGTGGGCGCGACGGCAGACCTCCAGGTTGGGGTACAGGTGGCACTGCAGCCACTCCCGCACCCCACTCCCCGCAATTCTCCCGCTGATCACTATTCACTCAGTACATGTACTTGATGCATACTGAGCGCCATGAGCACCCGCCACATCCTGCTGGGCCTGCTCGCCGGAGGGCCCAGCCACGGCTACGACCTCAAGCGACGCCACGACGAACGTTTTCCGCAGGCCCGCCCGCTGGCCTACGGGCAGGTCTACACGACCCTGCAACGCCTGGTCCGGGACGGCCTCGCGGAGGTCGACGGCACCGGCTCGGACGGCGGCCCGGAGCGCACGGCGTACCGCTCGACGGCGGACGGTTCGCGTGAACTCGCCCGCTGGGCGGGGGAGATCGCGCCGCCCGCGCCCTTCGTGACGAACGAGATCTTCGCCAAGGTCGTCGTCTCGATCCTGGCCGACGGCGACCCGGAGGCGTATCTGCGGGCCCAACGCGCCGCCCACATGGAGCGGATGCGGGAACTCACGGCGGTCAAGACCGCCAAGGGCAGCGACCTGGCGACCGTGCTCTCGGCGGACTACGCCCTCAACCACCTTGACGCGGACCTCCGTTGGATGGCGACGACGGCGGCCCGGCTGACCACTCTGACCGCGGAGGTCGACACAGCATGAGCAACCAGGGGGACACCTCGGTGCCGCTTCTCGCGGCCCGTGACCTCGCCAAGACGCACGGCAGGACCCGGGCGCTGAGCGGCGCCTCGGCCGAGCTGCGCGTCGGCGAGATCCTCGCCGTCACAGGGACCAGCGGCAGCGGCAAGTCCACACTTCTCCACTGCCTGGCCGGGATCGTCCGCCCCGACGAGGGGACGGTGACGTACGCGGGGGAACGGCTGGACGAGCTGTCCGAGAAGCGGCTCAGCGAGCTGCGGCGCACCGAGTTCGGGGTGGTCTTCCAGTTCGGCCAGCTGATACCGGAGTTGACGGCCGTCGACAATGTCGCGCTGCCGCTGCTGCTCGCGGGCGCCTCGCGTACGGACGCCCGGGCCACGGCAGGCGAGTGGCTGGAGCGGTTCGGGGTGCGCGGGCAGGGCGAGTCGCGGCCGGGCGAGTTGAGCGGCGGCCAGTCCCAACGGGTCGCGCTCGCCCGGGCGTTGGTCACCGCCCCGAGGATCGTCTTCGCGGACGAGCCGACGGGCGCGCTGGACTCCCTGGCGAGCGAGCAGGTGATGACGGCCCTGGTCGGCACGGCCCGTGAGTCCGGTACGGCGGTCCTGCTGATCACCCATGACGCGCAGGTCGCGGCGTACGCGGACCGCGAGATCCGGCTGACGGACGGGACCGTGGCGACGGCGGGGGTGGCCGCGTGAACGCGTTCCTCGCCGATCTACGGCTGGCCTGGCTGCTGACCAAGGGTTCCGACCGACGCGAGTGGTGGCGGGTCGGGCTCACGGCGGTCGGGGCCGCGCTGACGACGGGGATCGGACTGGGCGTCGTAGCACTGCTGTCGTTGGACGGGTTCTACTCCGTGTCCTTCGGGTCCGGGCTGTTCGACTCCCCCAGTGACCGGCGGAACGTGAGTCTGGCGCTCGGGCTGCTGCTGATCCCGGTGCTCGGGTTTCTCGGGCAGTGTGCGCGGATCGGGGCGGTGCACCGGGACCGGCGGCTGGCCGCGTTGCGGCTGGCGGGGGCCGGGCCCTGGCAGGTGCGGCGGATCGCGGCGCTGGAGTCGGGGCTCGCGTGCCTGGCCGGTGCGGTGGTGGCGACGGCGGCCGTCGTACCGCTGCTGCCGTCGCCTGCCACGGACTGGGCCGGTGTCGTCCTGGTCGGCGTGGCCGTGCCGGTGCTGGGGGCGGGCGTGAGCGCGGTGGCGCTGCGGCGGGTGGTGGCCGACCCGCTGGGCCGGGTGCGGCGGGTGCGGCCGGTGCGGGGGCCGGGGCGGCTGTTCGGCACGGCGACCCGGTTGCTGACCGTGACGGTGGTGGCGATCGCGCTGACCCCGGTCTTCGGCAGCCCCGTCTCCTTCGGTCTCGGCCCCGTGACGGTGCTGGTCCTGGCGGTGCTGTTCAGCCTGATCGCGATCTGGCTCTCCGGCGCCTCGTCCCGCCAACTGGGTGAGGGCTTCGCGGCCGGCACCTCGCGCCCCGCGCTGCTGATCGCGGCGGAACGGCTGCGTGAGGACCCCTGGTCGACCGCCCGCACCCATGCGGCGCTGCTGCTGGTGACAGTCGTAGGGTCGGGTTTCGCGGGCGTACGGCAGATCCTGCTCGCGGGCTTGGCGGACATGCGCCGCGAGGGCCGGCTCGGCACGCGCATGTCCTACTACACGACCGGCATCGACCTGACGGCCGCCGCGATCCTCGTCGCCTTCGCGCTCGCGCTGACGGCCCTGGCCGTCGGCACCGCCGAGTCCCTCGCCACCCGGCGCAGGGGCCTTGCGGCGCAGGCAGCAGCCGGAGTGCCCCACGCCGTACTGGCCCGCGCGCTCCTCCTGGAGACCGCGCTGCCACTGCTCCCGGCGATCACGGTGGCGGGCCTCGGCGGCACGGTGATCAGCGCCTGGTACGGCGCCGCCGTCTCCGAGCACACGGACGTGCCGGTGCCGTACGCGGCGCTGTTGGTGCCGGTCGGCGTGTACGCGGCCTGCGTGCTGGCGGCGGCCACGTCACTGCCGCTGCTACGGCGGTCGGTGCGGCCGGGCGAGCTGCGGTACGCATGACCGTCCGCCCCGGCAGCACGGGGGGGCTGCCGGGGCGGACGACTCCGTACCGCCGTACATGGGCGTACACAAAAGCCCGGATCGTCAGGCGGAGATGCCGTCGATCCGGGCCATCGCGTCCTCCGCGCCGTACGGCTGCAAGTACGGCAGCCAGCGCGGGTCCCTATGACCTGTCCCGATGATGCGCCAGGCCAGGCCGGTGGGTGGGGCGGGTTTGTGGCGCAGCCGCCAGCCGATCTCGAAGAGATGTCGGTCGGCCTTCGTGTGGTTGCAGCGGCGGCAGGACGCCACCACGTTGTCCCAGACGTGCTTGCCCCCGCGGCTGCGCGGAATGACATGGTCGACGCTGGTTGCGACGCCACCGCAGTACATGCACCGGCCCCCGTCGCGCGCGAAGAGCGCCCGGCGGGTGAGAGGAACGGGCCCTCGATAGGGAACCCGTACGAATCGCTTGAGCCGGACCACGCTGGGTGCGGGGACTGTGACGGTCGCGCTGTGCATAAAGGCGCCGGATTCCTCAAGGGAGACTGCCTTGTTCTCCAGGACGAGGACGAGCGCGCGGCGGAGCGGTACGACGCCGAGTGGCTCGTACGACGCGTTGAGGACCAGGACATGCGGCACGGATGCCTCCTTGTGCGTCGGCGGCGCGTGGCTCGCGCCGGGACGATCTGTAGTCAGTCTCCCCTCATGCCTGGTGGAAGCGCCACCATGTCCCGGTAACGGGCTGGGAGTGTTTTCGACCACATGTGATGCGGGGCTGGGACGGGTGTGGGTTCGTCCCACCTGTTCTTTCCCAGCCCGGCACGGCCTCTCCCCCGAACACGGCAACGATCCACACACAATGCCCCGATAGTGTGGTGGGCCTGCCCTCTTGGTGACCTATTCGTGACCTTGCCCCTGTCGGACCATGCCGGAGGGCGGACGCAGCACCTGGAGGTACCTGCCGTGTCCTTGTCCGCCGTCCTACTGGCCGCCGCTTCGCCGTCGCCGTCTCCGAGTCCTTCGGGGACGGCGGTGACCGTGCCCTCGCTCCAGGACGCCCAGGAGAGCGCGACCAACGCCGCCAGCTGGGTGGAGCAGAACTGGTCCACATGGCTGGCGATAGGTCTCCGGGTGCTGCTGATCGTGGTGATCGCGGCGGTGCTGAGAATGACGGTGCGGCGGGCGATCACCAAGCTGATAGACCGGATGAACCGCACGGTCGAGTCGGTGGACGGCACGGCGCTGGGCGGCCTGCTGGTGAACGCGGAACGCCGCCGCCAGCGCTCGCAGGCGATCGGCTCGGTCCTCCGCTCGGTGGCATCGTTCGTGATCCTGGGCACAGCCGCGCTGATGGTGCTGGCGACCTTCGAGATCAACCTCGCCCCGCTGCTCGCCTCCGCCGGTGTCGCGGGCGTGGCAATCGGTTTCGGTGCCCGCAACCTCGTCACGGACTTCCTCTCCGGCGTCTTCATGATCCTTGAGGACCAGTACGGCGTCGGCGACCAGATCGACGCGGGGGTCGCCTCCGGCGAGGTCATCGAGGTCGGCCTCCGCGTGACCAAGCTCCGCGGCGACAACGGCGAGATCTGGTACGTCCGCAACGGCGAGGTCAAGCGCATCGGCAACCTGTCGCAGGGCTGGGCGACAGCGGGCGTGGACGTGACGGTGAAGGCGTCCGAGAACCTGGACCGGGTGAAGGCCACGCTCGACTCCGTCACGGAGAAGATGAGCAAGGAAGAGCCCTGGAACGAGCTGCTCTGGGGCCCGATCGAAGTCCTCGGCCTGGACAGTGTGTTGATCGACTCGATGGTCGTCCGGCTCTCCGCCAAGACCATGCCGGGCAAGTCGGTGACCGTGGAGCGCGAGCTGCGGTGGCGGGTGAAGCGGGCCTTCGACGAGGCGAACATCCGGATCGTCGGGGGTGCGACCGCGGATCCGGTGGACGACGCGGCGGATCCGACGGAGGCGGTCGCGGCGCCTTCGGTGTACTCGAACTCGGATTCGCCTCAGGTGGCCAATACTTCGCCGCTTTCTTCGCAGCGGGGGTCGGGGACGCGGTAGGCGTGGCGTACGGGGAGTTGAGCCCGACCCTGAGGCCGGGAGCCACGCCTCAACTCCCCGTCCGCTCGGCCCCCGTATCGAAGAACCGCCCCACATACTCACCGGCCGGCAACCCGCTCTCCCGCATGAGGGAGAAGACCTCGGCGCCCTCCCCCGGCTCGCCGAGCATCCGATACGCCTCGGCGAAGTCGACATACTCGATGCTGTCGAGGTCCGCGCAGTATTCGCGCGCCTCCAACTCCCCACGACTGATCGCCTCGTCGGACGAGCGGGCCCGCCACAGGGTCAACCGCTCTTCGTAGACGCCGAGTTCGCGATGCCGGAAGACGCATCGGACTCCGTACCAGGACAGTTCACTCACCGGTGTGCCTGCTCACTCGTACTCGCCGGGGTCGCGTCGGACCAGGTCATCTCGAAGTATCTGACGCGTTCGTCCTGTCCGGCCGACCGCATGCCCGCCGCCAGCATGACGTGGTGGGATGCGATGTTGTCGTGGTCGGCGTCGCCTTTCACGCACGTGACTCCGTGTGTCCGCGCGAACAGCAGCAGTTCGCGGAGGGCTTCGGAGGCGTAGCCCCGGCCCTGGGCCGACGGGATGACGCCGTAGCCGATCGTGACGCTGCCGTTCGTGTCCGGGGGGCCATGGAAACCCAGGCCGCCGATCGCCCGACCGTCCTCTCGGCGCCGGATCTCGTAGTTGCCGAACGGCTGGGGATCACCGGTGCTCGCACAGGTGCCCAGGAAGCGCCGGGCGGCGAACACGTCCCCGTCGGTGGGGTATCCGGGCACCCATCGGTCACCGCTGTCCGGCTCGCCCGCGACCACTCGCTCGGCTTCGCCGACGGTCATCGGGTGCAGCACGAGCCGCTCCGTCACAAGATCAGTCATGAGAGGGAGGAGTATCACGCGGGGCGATCGGACCGCACGGGGATTGTCCGCGACGCCGCACCGATCAAGGCGCACGGCGTTCTCCAAGTACGGCGTCAGGTCGCGGAGTTGGGCCAGGGGGTCGCGGTCTCGGCGGGCGGGTCGTAGTCGACGCCGGTCACGTCGAAGCCGTAGAGACGCCGGACCTCGCCGGTGAGCGTACTTGCCTCCGGTAATGGACGACGGGCCCGCGGCACACGGTCCGAGGCGGTGAACTCCCTCGGGGTGTCCCGAGGGAGTTCACCGCAGCCTGTCCAGCGCCCAGTTGACGGCGGGCGAGACTACGACGACAGGCTCTAGCCCTGGCGCCAGAGCTGGTTGTTCACGGCACCCAGGCAGTCATAGATCTGGACCACGGTTCCGTTCGCCGCCGAACCGTCCCGGAGGTCGAGGCAGAAGGTGTGCCCGCCGGAGTGGTTCGCGCTGACCACCGTGAGGTAGCCGGGGACGTTCGGTGAGACGACCAGCTGCCACCGCTCGGAGAGATCGCTACCGCAGGTGTGGTGCTTGACGTTCTTTGTGTTCACCGGGCTCGCGAAGTCCAGGCACAGATTGCTCTGGACATTCCGCAGGTTGAAGAAGCCGCCGCCGACCGACACCGGCAACCAGTTCTGGTTGGGATCGGTGTTGTTGGCGAGGCAGTCATTCTCCACCACCGGGGTGTTGTCCAGCAGCGAGCCACCGGCGACCTCGGCGCACTTGTTGGTCCCCCTGTTGATGAGTGTGAAGGCGGCCCCGATATTGAGCGGCCGTACGACATCTGTCGTCCCGCCGGCCGCGTGGGCGCTGCCGCCCATGGCCAGGCCGGCCGCGAGAACCATCAGGGCGGCCAGCATCGCGCTGACCATTCCGCGTCTCTTCATGTACTTCCCCCAGGTGATCGGAAGCGTGGCAACAGGTGCTGCCTGCGCTATGACCGGGGCTGGTGGAACTCCTGCGTAACACCGGTCCGGGAGTTCCCAACCCTCGGCAGTCAGCGTGGGGCGCGATGAACCGGTTGTCGTGTCCTGTTCCGCTCATCGGAACGGGGTCGGAGCGGGGTCGGAAGTGCAGGAGAGGTGTCGAATTCAGGGCGGCGATCAGGGCGCGGTTCCCCTCAGCACCCCGGTCATGCACGCACCGGCCGTCTGCGGCTCGTTCACGCTGAGGGCCAAGGACCGCTGACTCGCCATCACAAGCAGGGGCTGATCCGCTTGCTTGGAGCGCACTCCACGGCCATAGCGTCGAGACAGCTGAACCGAACACCCGACGCGTCGACGCGTCGATGCATCAGCCCGCACGACCAACGAGAAAGACGGCAAGTGGTGGACAACCAATTCACAACGCATGCAGAACTCTTCGATCTGCGGGGAAAGCGCGCGCTCGTCACCGGTGGCACCAGAGGCATCGGAATGATGATCGCGCGTGGCCTTCTCCAGGCGGGCGTCCGCGTGGTCATCAGCTCACGCAACGCCGAAGCGTGCGCTCAGGCGCAGGAGCAGCTGTCCACATTCGGTGAGGTGCGGGCCATCCCCGCCGACCTGTCCCGCCACGACGAGTGTCGGCGGCTGTCCGACCTCGTCACCGCCGACTCGGAGCGTCTCGACATCCTCGTCAACAACGCGGGCGCCATGTGGGACGAGCCGCTGGCGACGTTCCCGGACGCGGCCTGGGACACGGTCGTCGACCTCAACCTGAAGTCACCGTTCTGGCTGGTCCAGGCGCTGCTGCCCGCACTTCGCAAGGCGGGCACCGCCGACGATCCCGCGCGGATCATCAACATCGGCAGCATCGCCGCCATCCACATCCCCCAGCGACCCAACTACTCGTACTCCAGCAGCAAGGCCGCACTGCATCAACTCACCAGAGTGCTCGCCAAGGAACTGGGACCGCAGCACGTCACCGTGAACGCCGTGGCGCCGGGACCGTTCCCGTCGACGATGATGGCTGCGACCCTCGATGAGTTCGGCGAGGCGATCGCGGCGTCCGCCCCACTCCGCCGGATCGGCCGCGACGACGACATGGCGGGTGTCGCCGTGTTCCTCGCCAGCCGGGCAGGCGCATACCTGACGGGCACAGTGATCCCCGTCGACGGCGGCATCGCCACAACCGCGTAGGCCGCCCAAGGCCTGTTCCGGAAGTCGTTCCGGAAGTCCGTGGGTGGGCATTTCCCTTGTATGGGTGGGGTGTTGAGGGCCGAGCCGGTTTGGAACGAGGCGTTCACGGCAAGGGTGTCCCGGCCACTCTTGTCGAGGTCGTCACTCAACCGTGAAGAGCAACCGCGAAGAGCCAGAAAACGCTCACTCGATCGCACCCACGAGCGGATTCGCCGCAGCCGGGTCGCCTCCGAGCGCCCACTCCGCGTACACGGTCTTGCCGACGGACCGGGGCTCCCATCCCCAGCGGTGAGCCAGAGCTCCGACCAGCAGTAATCCCCGACCGAACTGATCCGTTTCCTCTACCGAGCACGGGCTCGGCAATCGTTCACCGCGCGGGTCGCTGACCTCGACGCGGAGGGTGACGCCGGTGACGGTGATCCGGACCCGGATCAGCCGGTCCCGCAGGCTGCCGTGCAGCAGGGCGTTGGTCATCAACTCCGATACGACGAGGGCGACATCACCGGCGAGGGAGGGGTGTCCCCACTCGGTGACGAGCCGGGCGGTTCGGCGGCGGGCGAGGGTGACGCTGCGGGCTTGGGGGGTGTAGTCGAGGCGGTCTTCGTGAGGGACGGGGTCGGCGTCGCGGGCGGTGGGGGGTTCGGTCATGGCACACCTCCGTGTGCGGTTGGCTCAGCAACGAGCGCCGCAGAGTTAGCTGACGAGCACCGACCGTAGCGATCCAGTTAGCTCGGGCACAAGTCGTTCGGAGACAATTGTCCCCACAGTTCGAAAGTCGTCGACTCACGACGGCGACAGAGCGACACTTGGGCCGTGAACCGATCAGCTGAACTGGGAAACAGGGCGTCAACTGTGCTGGGACGCAAGCTCGGCAGCGAGCTGCTGCGCCTGCGTGACGCCGCTGGAAAGACCCAGCAACAGGCCGCCGAGACCATCAGCGCGACCAACTCGAAGATCGTGAAGATGGAACGGGGTTGGGTGCCCATGCGGGACCCCGACATCCGGGTGCTGTGCGAGTTCTACGGGCTGGACGAGTCGAAATCCGTAGCCCGGCTACTGGAGTTGGCGAAACTCGACCGCGAGCGCCGGAAGGCCAAGGGATGGTGGCAGCACTCACCGCAGGCAGAGGCCATGGCCGAGTACATCGCGATGGAGGATGTGGCGACCCGCGTACGGACCTGGCAACAGGCCTTCGTCCCCGGCCTGTTGCAGACACCCGAGTACGCGCGAGGGGTGGTCGTCAGCGAGGGCCTGTGGCAGGACCCCGACGAGATCGAGGGTTTCGTCGACGTCCGCATGAGGCGGCAGGCCCGCCTGTCGGCGCCCGAGCCGCTCCAGGTCTACGCGGTGATCGGAGAAGGCGCGCTACGACAGCAGGTCGGCGGCCCCGAGGTGATGCGCGCACAGTTGCAGAACCTGCTGAAGACGGCTCAACTCCCCAATGTCCGCCTCCAGGTGCTGCCCTTCCGGGCCGGCGGCCACGCCTGCATGGCAGGCTCGTTCAACATCATCTCCTTCGCCGAGACCGAGGCGGTGGACGTGGTTCACGTCGACAGCATCGCGGCTACCGTATGGGTCGAGAACGACGCCGAAAGCTCGACGTACAGTTCGTTCTTCGAACGCACGGCACGGCTGAGCCTGGCTCCCAAGGACTCGCTCAGTCTGATCGAGAGCATCAGCGAGGACATGCAGTGACGAACGGCTTCGACTTCGTGAAGTCCAGCTACAGCAGTGGAAGCGGCGAGTGCGTCGAGGTCGCCCGCAACATCCCCGGCACGATAGCCATCCGCGACTCCAAGTCCCCCACCGGCCCGATACTCCGCCTCACCCCCACCACCTGGACGAAGTTCACGGCGACGCTGCACTGACCAACACCCCGGCCGACCCCAGCGCGCCTACTGCCGGGTCTTCGAGCCTGGCCCCCGCCACAGGAGACCCTCCCCGCGAAAGTGTGACACTTTCGCGCCGAGTGTCACACTTTCGCACCCCACCCCTTGGCGCCGAGCGTCCCCACTCACCGCCCAACTTCGAAGACCCACCACCTGGACGAAGTTCACCGCACCACTCAACTCGCCCTGGCCCCAAGCGATCCCGCTACGCCCCGCGCATATCGATCACGAACTTCCCCCGCACGCCGCCCATTTCGAGCCTCCGATGCGCCTCCGCAATGTCGGCAATCGGGAACACCGCATCGATAGCCAGGCGGCAGTTGACTCCACGTGCATCCCAACGTGGCGTTCGGTCACGATAAGATGACGTATGGTCACCGGTCTGATTGTGGACGTCAACGGGTTTGAGCTGGTCGTTGATGGCCGGCGGGTCGGGCCCCGTCGGATGTTGCAGACCTCTGACGTCAACCTGCTCAACGCCGTCGCCGACCAGTATGTGACTGCCGTGCGCAACGGCTCCAAGGACCAGGCGCTGCTCGCGGTGGGGCGCGAGTTGTATCGGTGGCTCGACGGCGACCTCGGCCAGTTGACGCGTCTGCTCGACGAGGCGTCAGCGCCGTTGGTGTTCGAGGTCCGCGCACCGGCGAAACCCTCCGCAGCGGCGTGGGCGCTGTTGCGGGCCCCGTACGAACTGCTTGCCGCTCCTGAGGGCGGGTTCCTCGCCGCGGCGCCGAAGCTGTTCGCCGTGGCACGTCGGCTCGGTCAACCGAGCCCGGCGCAGGCCCCCCTGGACGGGTACCGGCTCGGGGTGGCGTTCATGGCCTCGGCGCCCCGGGGCCAGCACGAACTGGACTTCGAGGCCGAGGAGATGGCCATCCTCAACGCCGTCGGGGAGACGAGTCTTGATCTCGTCGTCGAGGACTCCGGCAATCCCGAGGATCTTGGCCGGCGTCTGTCCGAACTGGGCGGGATGCCGGTGGTTCATCTGTCGTGTCACGGGCTGCACAACTGGCGTCCGGAGCCCGACGCGCCCGCCACCCCCATCCTGCTGATGGAGGACGAGCTCGGGGACGAGCGTCCGACGAGCGCGGACGCACTGGTGGGCCTGTTGACTCCTCGGCCGCGGCTGGCGTTCGTGTCGGCCTGCCTGACCGCCACCGGTGCCGACGTGACCGGGCATGTTCCCGGCGGCGCCGGCCACCGCGGCGGTCCGGCAGCCGAGCCCGGCGTGTGGGTGGCGCACTCGATGGCCACCGGGCTGGTGACCGCCGGGATTCCCGCGGTCATCGGCTGGGAGGGCTCGGTCAGCGACGAGGCCGCCACCCGTTTCGCCGAACATCTGTACCGGCAGCTCAGCCGCCGTGTCGAGGTGGCCGAGGCCGTCGCCGACGCCCGCCGCCACCTGCTGACCTGTTCCGATGAGCGCCAGCGCGCCGAATGGCACCTGGCGCGGCTGTGGCTGGGGCCGGCCGGTGGCGGCCCGCTGGTCGCGGGAAACCGCAAACGCCAGATGGTGCCACCGCACCATGTGACCAAGACGTTCCTGGACCGCAAGCACCAACTACCGGTCGCGGCAGCGGAGATGTTCGTCGGCCGCCGCCCGGAACTGCAGCACACGCTGCGGGCCCTGCGCGGTGGGCAGAAGGTCGGGGTCCTGCTCCACGGGCAGGGCCGGTTGGGCAAGTCGAGCCTGGCCGCCCGCATCGCCGACCGTCACCCCAATCGGGCCGTCGCGGTCGTGTTCGGCGACTACAGCCCGACGGCGATCCTCGACGCCATCGCCGCCGCCACCGCCACCAACCCCACCGCTCGCAGCCTCATCGAAGCAAGGCGTGCCGAGGTCCGCCAACAGCCGGACCGCCTCAAACCGCTACTGATCGATCTGCTGGCCGGACCGTGCGCCCAGGAACTCGACGACGTTGGCAAACCCCTCCTGCTGATCATCGACGATCTCGAACAGATCCTGACCGCCAACCCTGACGGCCCGCACGGGGTCAACCCCGGGCACGCCACCGCGCTCGCCGACGTGCTCTCCGCGTTCGACCCGGCCATCACCGACAGCCGACTCCTGGTCACCAGCCGCTACACGTTCACTCTCGACGGGCTGGAGGCCCGCCTGGAACCGGTCCAGTTGCAGCCACTGTCACCGGCAGCCCAGCGCAAACTCCAACGCCGACAGCAGGACCTCGCCCCGGCCGAGTACCGGACCCAGCGCGCCGACCTGGCCCGGCGGGCTCTGAAGGTCAGTTGCGGCAACCCCGGGCTCCAGGACCTCATCGGGCTGCGGCTGGTCTACGGCAGCCAGGTCGACGAGGCCCGCGCCGAGGCCGCCGTCGCCGGCATGGAGACCTACCTTCACCAGGGTGACCTCCCAGCCGACAACGCCGACATCGGCGCGTTCCTGGAGAACCTGGCTCTCGACACCCTCCTCGACCAGGCCGGGCCCGCCCACCGCGACCTGTTGCGGGCCTGCACCCTGTTTGACATCCCGGTCCCGCAACCCGTCATCGACGCCCTCGCCGCCGCTGTCGGCGGATCGGCGTCCCGCCTGTGCGGCCTCGGGCTCCTTGACACCTTTCCCGACCAACACCGCCCCGAATCACCGGCCTTGGCCGCCAACGCCCTCGCGGCCGGACGCCTGGCCCCCCTCACCCCCGCCGAGCGAACCGCCCTCGCCACCGTGGCCGCCGAACCGCTGTACGCCCAATGGGGCGGAGCCACACCCCGACCCGCCCGCGGCAGCGACCTGGACCTGCAGCTGACCCAACTGGCCCTGGCCGCAGACAACCCGACCATCACCGCCGACTGCGCCGCCGAGGCCGTGACCGTCCTGCGGCAAGGTCTGGCCTCCACCGCCGCCGACCTCGGCCACTACGCGATCACCCTCCTCGACCGCCACCACCACGAGGTTCCTGTCACCCTGCTACGGGCCGTCGCCGCCGCGACCGTCACCAGCGGCGACGGCGACCGCGCCGACACCCTGCTCCACCGTGCCGTCCAGCAGACGCGGACCAGCGACCGCCAGACCGACCCGGTCGGCCACGCCGCAGTCCTCTACGACCACGCCAACCGCCTGATCACCCGCGGCGAGGTCGACCAGGCCGAGGAACTGCTCCACCAGGCCCGCCAACTGTTCACCGACGCCGGTGACACCCGCTCAGTCGCGGTCGCCTGGGGAAAGATCGCCGACATCTTCGAGCGGCGGGGCGAGATCGACGAGGCACTGCGAATCCACCGCGAGGTCACCCTGCCGGTGTACGAGCGGATCGGTGACACCCGCGAGGCCGCAGTCACCTGGGGAAAGATCGCCGACATCTTCGAACGGCGGGGCGAGATCGACGAAGCACTACGAATCCACCGCGAGGTCGAACTACCGGTATACGAGCGGATCGGTGACACCCGCGAGGCCGCAATCACCTGGGGAAAGATCGCCGACATCCTCCAGCAACGGGGCGAGAT
>Ga0307515_10002761_pt1 | contig 37491 bp, 33 predicted proteins | sample 17_EM_MG_FD_194513 | JGI IMG/M metagenome (GOLD analysis project Ga0307515, IMG submission 194513) | Populus trichocarpa ectomycorrhiza microbial communities from riparian zone in the Pacific Northwest, United States - 17_EM | ecosystem: Host-associated > Plants > Roots > Unclassified | place... | reverse complement strand
TGTAGAACCGATCGTCGAATAGTTCGCGCCAAAACTCGAGCGCCTGGGCTGCCTCTTGCTCTCTACCGTTCATGAGCGCGCGACCGATGTCCCCTTCGGTTGCGCACGACAACGCGATAAGCCCTTCCAACTGTTCGGCACGCAGCCAGCGCCGATCAATCGTCGGTACCCCTTTGGACTGACCTTCGAGGTACGCCCGTGTGACGAGCCGAGTGATGTTTCCGTAGCCCGTCTGGTTCTGACACAGCAACGCAATTTGCGAATGCGGCTGGCGTTCGACGGGAGACGCCACCAGCAAATCGACGCCGATGATTGGCTTGATGCCCTTCGACACGGCGGCGCGATAGAACTTCACCATCGCGAACAAGTTGTTCTGATCGGTGAGACCGACGGCCGGCATCCCGGCCATCGCCGTAGCGTCGATCAACTCGGGCACGCGCACGATGCTGTCGACCAGCGAATACTCAGTGTGGAGGCGGAGATGGACGAAGCCCGGTGACGCCATGGGTTTCTAGTCTTCGAGAACAGCGAACGCGGATCTTACCGGGCTGAAGGATCTTCGGTGCACGGGCGAGGGTTCACGCGCACTTAGCGCTTCTATGTGAGACGGCGTCGCATATCCCTTATGAATCGCGAATCCGAATCCGGGATAGCAACTGTCCAGCCGCGCCATCATGGCGTCTCGCACCGTCTTGGCGAGAATCGACGCCGCGCTGATGGCTGCGACGCTAGCATCGCCTGCAATGACTGCCTCGATCTTGCAACCCATTCGCAGATCGCTGATACACGGGAGCTGATTGCCATCCACTTGAATGTGCGTGGGGCACACCGGTAGCCGCATTAGCGCGCGACGCATCGCCAGGAACGTGGCGCCAAGAATATTTAGCGAGTCGATTTCTTCTCTGTCGGCCCAAGCGACGGACCACGCGATGGCTCGCGTACGAATAAGGGGGGCCAACGTATCACGCTCTTCCGGCGTAAGTGCCTTAGAGTCCGCAAGTCCGACGATGGGGCGCCGTGGATTCAAAATGACCGCCGCGGCGACGACGGGACCGGCCAACGGCCCGCGCCCTGCTTCATCCACTCCCGCGAGACGCCGATTGCCTGTGCGTTGACCCATGCGTTGCGATGTTATCCGCCCGCGACGCATTCGAGAATCGCCTCGGCGGCTCTTTCGGCGCCGCCGAGTCGCAAGCTCTCGTGCGCGCGACGAAATTCTTGTTCCAGCTCGCGAAGATGCGCGGGATCTTCCAGCTCACGCAACAACGCGGCGCCGAGCGCTTCACCGGTGACGCCTTCCTGAAAAAATTCAGGAACAAGGCGGCGGCCGACCAAGAGATTGGGCTGTGAAAAATACGGCACCTTCACAAGACCCAATTGACGCAACATGAACGCAGTAACCGCACCCAATCGATACGCAACCACCATCGGGCGCTTTGAGAGCATCGTTTCCAGCGTCGCTGTCCCTGAAGCGGTCAGTACCACGTTAGCCGCTGCGAGCACCCGTTGCGCTTGCCCATCCACCAGACGAATCGCAGTCTCGCCCTTCTCGCGCATGAAGCGTTCAAATGTGGCTCGCACTCTCGCCGAGGCCATGGGCGCAATGAAGTGAGCTTCCGGTCGATGCGTGCGCAGCCACTGAGCGGCAGAGATGAAATCTGCGCCGAGCTTCTCGACTTCGCCCATGCGGCTACCCGGCAGCAGCGCGACGAATAGCGCGGACGGATCCAGACCGAGCAGACGACGGGCGCCCTCACGATCCACGTCCAACGGAATTTGATCCGCCAGCGGATGACCGACGAAGACGGCACGCACGCCCCAGCGGGAGTAGAAGTCAGTTTCGAATGGCAGCAAGCACAGCACGAGATCGCAAGCGCGGCCGATGGTGCGTACGCGACCTTGGCGCCATGCCCACACTTGCGGACTCACGTACTGAACGGTGCGTAGCCCTGACGCTTTGAGGCGCGCAGCTAAACCTAAATTGAATTCAGGCGAGTCGATACCGACGAACACGTCGGGCCGCTCGGCTTCAAAGCGCTGTACCAGACTGCGGCGCAAGCGCAATAGACGCGGCAGATGATGCAGGATTTCGGTGATACCCATAACGGCAAGCTCGTCAGCCGGCGCCCACACCTCGCAACCGAGCGCTTGCATCTTAGGCCCAACAACGCCGAAGAACCGTGCGTCGGGAATCCGCGCGCGTATCGCCGTGATCAGTGCCGCGCCCAATTGATCGCCCGAAGACTCGCCGGCGACCAATCCTATCTTCAAGCCACGCTCTCCCCCATGCACGGGTCCCTGCGCAGCATCAGCGCACGAGGCTGCGAGTGGAACGTCCGATGAAGTCGACGAAGTCGCGCAACTCGGTTTGCGTCTCGGCGAGCTTCGTCATCTGGTCCACCGCATCGGCGAGCTTGAGCTCCGAGCGATACAGGAGCCGATAGGCACTGCGGATATTTTTGATCTGCTCGGCGTTGAAGCCCCGACGCTTGAGACCTTCCGAGTTCACGGAATGAGGTTCGGCCGGATTTCCCGCAACCATCACATAAGGCGGTACATCTCGCGTGATGATGGCGCCTCCTGCAACGAACGCGTGGGCGCCAATCTTGCAGAACTGGTGAATCGCCGAGAGTCCGCCGAGGATCACCCAGTCTCCGATCTCGACGTGACCGCCCAGCGTTGCGGTGTTCGCGAAGATCGTTTTATTTCCCACGTTGCAATCGTGCGCAACGTGCGAATACGCCATGAGCAGATTGTCGCTACCGATGCGCGTGATGCCCTCGCCGTGCGCGGTGCCGCGATTGATCGTGCAGGACTCGCGAAATACGTTACGGTCGCCGATCTCCAAGCGCGTCGGCTCGCCGGCGTATTTCTTATCTTGCGGCGCATCGCCAATCGAGGCGAATTGGAAGATGCGATTGTTCACGCCGATTTTCGTTGGACCGTTGATGACGACGTGCGGCCCAACAATGGTGCCCGCGCCAATCTCAACACCCGGACCAATAATCGTGAACGGGCCGACTGTGACGTCCGATGCGAGCTCAGCCTTCGGAGAAACGATCGCGTGCGAGTCGATCACTTCTGCGCCTCGGGCGCCACCATCATGTCGGCGCTCGCCGCCTCTAGGTCTCCGACGAGCGCGACGGTGGAGAATTTCCAGATGCCGCGAATGGCGCGCTCCAGCTTCGCGGTGAGAATCAGTTGATCGCCCGGCTCGACCACTCTGCGAAAGCGCGCCTTGTCGATGCCGACAAAGTAGAAGCGCGTGTTCTCGTCCGGAATCACGCCGGCCGTGACGAACGCCAAAATGCCCGCGGCTTGCGCGAGCGCCTCGATGATCATGACCCCGGGCATCACCGGCCGGTGAGGGAAATGTCCCGTGAAGAACGGCTCGTTATAGGTGACGTTCTTGAGGGCGCGAATGGTCTCGCCTTTGCGAACGTCCAGCACCCTGTCGACCAATAGAAAGGGATATCGGTGCGGCAACTGCCGCAAGATCGCCGTGATGTCCAACTGAATCGATTCAGTCATCGTCCTCTTCCTGCCGGGCCCGTGGCGGCGCATGGATTGCGCGCTCGAGCGCCGCTAAACGTTCCTCCACCGTTCTCCAGCGCTTGAAGCGTGCAACGGTTCTGCGCCACTTCCGCGCTTCTTCGGTCGGTATGCCGCTCGAATAAACACCGGCCTGATTAATCGTGTGGCTCACCATCGATAACCCTGTCACCACGACATCGTCCGCGATCGAGAGATGGCCCGAGATACCGACTGCGCCGCCGATCATGCAGCGCTTTCCGATGTTCACACTGCCCGCAATACCGACGCACGCCGCCATTGCCGTATGCGCGCCGACATGCACGTTGTGCGCAATCTGAATCTGGTTATCGAGCTTCACGCCTTCCTCGATCACCGTGTCTTCGATGGCTCCGCGGTCTACGGTTGTGTTGGCGCCGATTTCGACATCCGGACCCACGCGAACCGAGCCAACCTGCGGCACCTTCAACCAAGCGCCGCCGCGCTCCGGCGCAAATCCGAATCCGTCGGTGCCGATGACGACACCCGTATGCAGCAGGGTGCGCGCGCCGATCGCGACCCCTCGACACAAAGTCACTCGAGAGACGAGACGAACGTCCTCTTCCACGACGACACCGGCTTCCAACACACAGTGAGGGCCGATGACGGCTCGGGCCCCGATGGTCACGCCCTCTTCGATCACCGTAAGCGGGCCAACATAAGCGGACGCGTCTATACACGCATTCGCAGCGACTATCGCCGACGGATGCACACCGGGGGCACGCGTCGGAAGCGGATGCAACGTAGCAGCGATACGAGCGTACGTTGCGTACGGATTCTCGTGGATTAGAACCTGCACTCGACTCGAGTCCGCGTTCTTGCGATCGAGGATCACCGCAGCCGCTTGGGTGAGCTCAAGCTCTTTGCGGTGCTTCGAGTTCGCGAGAAAGGTGATCGATCGCCCATGCGCATGCCCAAGCGCGGCGACGCTATCGACAAGCGTGGCTGGATCGCCGCGAAGCTCGCATCCGAACCGGACCGCGAGCTCGCCGAGCGAAATCGCCATGACGACTAGACCGACTGGGGCGGCCGAGCGCGATGGCGCGCGGACATCAAGGCTTCTTGGCCGGCGCGGGCGCAGGCGTCGTCGCCGCCTTGGGCGCGTGCGACTGCAATGCAGTTAGGATCGCCGGAGTGATATCAATGGTCGGATTCGCGTAGATCACACCGTCCGCCACGATTAGATCGAAACTCTGTGCCTTCGCGTACGTGCGTACTTCTTCGATCAACGTACGCTGCAGGCGCGAAAGCTCTTCGTTGCGACGCGCATTGAAGTCGTCTTGCACTTCACTCTGCTTGCGCTGCAAGTCGCGATAGTTGTCCCGCAGATCTTTCTCGGCCTTCGAGCGCTGATCTTCGGTCATCGTCGCGCCGTCTTTCTGCAGCTTGTCTTCGCGCGTCTTCAGAGATTGCTGCTGGTTTTGCAGCTCACGCTGACGAGGCGTGAACTCATTTCGAATCGCATCGGCGATGGCTTTAGCCTGAGGCGCCGCTTCAACCAGCTGCCCGTAGTTAACATAGCCAATCTTGAGTTCGGCATGGACCGGTCCTGTGGCGATCATCGTCACGGCCGCGAGAGTCCAAAGAACAGATTTCACCACAAAGAAATCCTCATGATTGTCAGGCGCTGCGCGCAGGTCTTTGGCGGGGCCGAAACGGCCCCGGCCGCCAAAAGGCTGCCAAGAATAAACTAATCGACGGATAAACCAAGCGTTTGCTTAGAAAGCCTGGCCGATGGAGAACTGGAACCCTTCGGTCTCGTCCCCGAACTTGTTGCCATCGTCTTTCTTGGCATTGAGCGGGAAGGCGAAGCTGAAACGGAAAAGGCCCAAGGGCGCAAGCCACTGCACCGCAACGCCGGTGGACTTTTTCAGTTCGCTTGACCTGAAATCGTAGTCAACAGGAAGGTTTTGCCGCCCAAAAAACTGCACGTGGCCGGTCGAGAAAACATTGCCGATATCGTAGAAAGCGCTGACGCGAGCGCTGGTTTGCCACTTTTGCGGCATGGGCAAAATCAGCTCGGTTCGCCCGATGACCTTCGCATTGCCGCCGTAGGGGCGACCGAAATTGTCCTTTGGACCGAGGCGGCTCTCGCTGTAACCGCGCACCGAGTCCGGCCCGCCCGCGAAGAACTGGCGGAAAGGCGGCAAGGCTGTTGTCTCGCCGATGTCCGATCCGTACCCCAGCTCCGCATTGAAGGCGAGCGTGAACTTCTTACCCAGCGGCAAATACTGCAGGTATTCGTAGTTCGCGACCCAGTACTGCACTTCGCTGCCCGGAACAGCGTACGAAAGAGAAACGGAATGACGCGTGCCGCGAGTCGCAAAGAGCGTGCGGTTGCGGGAATCGAAGCTCCAGCCGCTGACCAACTCCGCGGTTTTGAACTTGGTGCCGAAGATTTGATACACGCCGGTGGGAATGTCTTGACCGGTCGTCGGATCGCGGAATACGAGTTGCTCCGTACGGCTATATCTTTTGCCGTTATTCGAGACCCAATCGATCGCTTGCTGCGCGCTACTGCCTCTCACGGTCACGAGCTCGGCGCCCTGCAACGCGACGCCCAATCGCAGGCTTTGGTATTCGGTGATCGGATACCCAAAGTCGAGACCTGCGGTTAGCGTCTTGGTGGAAAAGTCTGATGACGCGGACGTGAACTGCGTGATGTCGCGGAACGTGAGCGAGGTCGTGCGCGCTAGACCATCGATTGTCGTGTACGGGTCGGTATGCGAGCCGCTGTATACCTTGCTGTAGCGCCCGGAATTCAATTCGAGCGCAATACGCTCACCGGTGCCCATGAAGTTCGAATCGGCGTAGCTGCCGTTCAGAATAAAGCTCTGGGACTCGGAATAGCCGATGCCGCCGCCCAATTGCGCGGAAGGCCCCTCTTCCACTTTGAAATCGACATCGACGAGATCCGCTGAGCCGGGAACCGGCGTGGTTTCGAATTCGACATTCTTCACGTACGGAAGACGTTGGATGCGCTGTTTCGAGCGCTCAACTTGCACGTTCGAAAGCCAACCGCCTTCGAGCTGACGCATTTCCCGGCGGAGCACTTCATCATTGATCTTGTTCGCGCCGGAGAACGTGATGTTATGCACGTAGACGCGATTGCCCGGGTCGACAAAGAACGTTAACGACACTTCGTTTGTGTCGTTATTCGGCGTGGGCACCGGCTCGACCTTCGCGAACGCATAGCCGTCTTCACCGAGACGGTTCTGCAGCAACTCTTGAGTGGCCGTGATGACTTTGCGCGAGAACGTCTGACCCGGCGCTACGAGCAACAAGCGCTTCAAGTCCGCCTCGGGCACGACGAACGTACCCGCCAGCTTCACATCGGCGACTTTGAAGACGCTGCCTTCTTGAACATTGACCGTGATGAAGATGTCGTCTTTTTCAGGCGCAATGGCGACCTGGGTGGATTCGATATTGAAGTTCGCGTATCCGCGGTCCATGTAGAACGAGCGCAGCTTTTCCAAATCGCCTTGCAGCGACTCGCGCGAGTAGCGATCGTTCTGTTTGTACCAAGACAGCCAGCCCGGCGTCTTCAACTCGAAGGTCTCGAGCACTTCCTTCTCGGTGAAATTTTTATTCCCGACGAGATTGATCTGACGGATACGGGCGCGCTTGCCCTCTTTAACGTCGATCTTTACTTTCACCCGATTGCCGGATTGCTCTTCGACTGTTGTGTCGATTTTTACAGCGTATTTGCCGCGCGAGTAATACTGATCGGTCAGGTACTGCTTAACGTCTTCGAGCACCGAGCGGTCGAAGGTTTTGCCCGTTGCCAGCCCCACGTTGCGCAAAGACTTCTGCAAGTCTTCAGTCTTGATGTCTTTATTGCCCGTGATTTCGACGCTCTCGATGGAGGGACGCTCCAGCACCACGACGACCAGTGCGCTGCCGTCTCGGCGCACTTGTACGTCCCGGAAAAAGCCCGTGGCATACAAGGCGCGCACAGCTTCACGAACACGTGAAGGCGTGAGGTGATCTCCGATGTTGACGGGCAGGTAGTTATAAACCGTGCCCTCGGAAACACGTTGCAACCCTTCGATGCGGATGTTGCCCACAACGAAGTCTGATTCCCTGGCCGCTTCGTCGGTTGTCGCTACACCCTGCGCCAAGACAATCGCGGGGTGCGCGAATAGAGCAACCGAAGCCATTACGCCATAACGCTTCATGCAGAACCGCCGATTAAAGAAACGTAAAAACGATACGAGACGCCGCTGGAGTCAACCGAGTTGACGCGCGATGTCGTTGAACAATGCGACGCTCATCAACAAGATGAGCAACGCGATGCCGACCTGCTGACCGAACGCTTGAGCACGCTCGGACATGGGACTGCCTTTGGCCCACTCGATGAGCTGATACACGATCTGCCCACCATCGAGAATCGGAATCGGTAACAAGTTCAGAAAGCCGAGGCTGAGGGAGATCAACACGAGAAAACCCAGGAACGGCGCGATGCCCGCTTCGGCGGACTCGCCCGCGAACTCCGCAATGGAGAGCGGACCGCTGAGATTCTTGAGTGACACATTCCCCAGCAACATGCGCCAGAACAGTCTGGCCTGCAGCACGGTCATGTTCCATGCCTCTGCGGTAGCGCGGCTTAACGCCTCCGTAGGCGAGAGCTCGGAATGCAGGAGCATGCTTTCGGGATACTTCACGTCTGCCGGACGAACTTGAATGCGACCGACCTTGCGGCCATCCACTTCAGCGGTCGACACCCTGACACGCACGATGTTCTCATCGCCGCCGCGACGATAGCGGATATCCAGCTCTTCGCCCGGATGACCCGATATACGCGTAACGATATCGCGAAAGTCGTTCACGGCTACGCCATCGATGGCGAGCACTTCATCCCCAGACTTGAGTCCCGCTTTGCCGGCGGGACCGTCGGGTACGACCTGCGCGAGCACGGGCGGCATCTCCGGCTCCCAGAACTCGAAGCCCAGGCCCTTCAATAAAAGCGAAGGCTCGGTGAGACGCCGACGCTCGGCGGAATTTGCAACGGTCAGCGTTGCATTTCGACGCGACCCATCTCGCCCGCGCACCACGAGCTGCGACTTACCTTCTGCACTCATCGTATCCAGGAGGCCAAAGACGACATCGCGCTGATCGCCGACATCCGAACCGTCCAGCGAAACAATCTCATCGCCCGAGCGCAATCCACCGCGAGCGGCGATGGAACCCGCCGTGACATCTCCGACAACGGCTTTGATTTGCGTAACGCCGCTTGCCCACAGCATTCCCCACAGCACGATGATGGCGAACGCGATGTTGAAAAACGGGCCGGCAAGCAGGACGGCGATGCGCTGCCAGGGCGGGCGACGTGTGAAGGAGCGTTCCAAATCGGCCGGCGCCACCGGGCCTTCCCGCTCGTCCAGCATCTTCACGTAACCGCCAAGAGGAATGGCGGCAATGACATATTCCGTTTGATCCGCGCCCGCGACTTTCTTGAACAGGGGTCTGCCGAAGCCAACCGAGAAACGCAGGACTTTGAATCCCAGACGCCGCGCTACCCAGTAGTGACCAAACTCGTGCACCGTGACCAGGAGACTCACGGCCACGATGAACCACAATACGTACCAGGCGACATTCATGCGTGGACACTCCGTGCACTGACGTGCAACGTCGGCAGCAGCTCCCGTGCGCAGCGCCGAGCTTCGGCGTCTGCCTGCAGCACATCCTCCAGGCTTCGGATCGGCCCACAGGCCGCCGTTGTCATCACCGACTCAATGACTGCCGAGATATCGGGAAAGTTCAATTGACGATCGAGAAACGCCTGCACGGCAACCTCGTTGGCGGCATTGAGAACGACGGGTTGCAAACCCCCGGTTCGCGCCGCTTCCTGGGCCAGTGCTAAGCACCGGAAACGGACCGCGTCCGGTGCGCAGAATTCCAACCGAGCGGCTCGAACCAAGTCGAGGAATTCTACACCGGCCTGCAGTCTATCCGGCCAAGCCAGCGCATGGGCAATCGGTGTGCGCATGTCGGGCGAGGACAGTTGAGCGAGCACGGAGCCGTCCACGTACTCGACCAAAGAATGCACGATGCTTTGACGATGCACCACGATTTCGACCTGTTCGGGCGGCAAGCCGAACAGAAAGCACGCCTCGATCAACTCGAGACCTTTGTTCATGAGCGTGGCTGAATCGACGGAGATCTTGCGCCCCATGACCCAATTTGGATGGCGGCACGCCTGTTCAGGCGTCGCGCTCTCGATGGCTTCGCGGGACCAATCTAGAAACGGCCCACCCGAAGCCGTGAGCAAAACTCGCCGCACGCCCGCGGGCGCGGTGCCCGGCAAAGCACCTTGCGGCAAGCACTGGAAGATTGCGTTGTGCTCGCTATCGATCGGCAGCAGTGTGGCCCCGGATGCGCGAACGGCGGACATCAACAGCGGCCCCGCCATGACCAACGATTCCTTGTTTGCCAGCAGAAGTCGTTTGCCCGCTTGCGCAGCAGCGAGCGTGGATCGCAAACCAGCAGCGCCAACGATGGCTGCCATGACGTAATGCGCGTCGGGCATGGCTGCCATATCTACGATGGCGTTATCGCCAGACAAAAGCTGCGTGCGAGTTTGAGAGCCGGCGAGTCTTGCTCCCAGCTCGCGGGCCGCAGCTTCATCCGTGAGCGCAGCGTAGTCCGGTTGCCATCTCAGAACTTGCTCGGCGAGCTTCGCGGCATTGCGATGCGCACCGAGCGCAACCACACGAAAGCGATCGGGATGACGCGCGATGACATCGAGCGTGCTTTCGCCGATGGAACCAGTCGACCCCAACACCGCGACACCGATCATGCCGCGACTCCCAGTGCGATGAGGCCAAAGAACAAGACGGGTGCGGCGCTCGTGACACTATCGATTCGATCCATGACACCGCCATGCCCGGGAAACAGCGTGCCACTGTCTTTCAATCCGGCGAATCGCTTCAACAGGCTCTCAGTCAGGTCACCGACGACGGAGAAGCCTACTACCGCGATGCAAAGACCGATAAATAATGGCGATGCAACGCCGAAATAAAACGCACCGACGAACGCGACTAACACGCTCAACACGACACCACCCAACACACCTTCCCAGGTTTTGCCAGGTGACACCGCGGGCGCCAGACGCGTGCGACCGAACTTTCTGCCGACGAAGTACGCGCCGATGTCCGCCGCCCAGCAGAGCACCAGCACAAACAGCATCCACTCGGCGCCGCTGGGCATGTAGCGAAGCCGAATCAAAGCCATCCAAGCCGGAACGAGCGCCAAGATGCCGGCCACCGCTGCCATCGCAGACGATGCCAGGCGGGGCGCTAAAACGATCCAGAACAAAGCGACGATCCACCAAACGAGCGCAATGAGGAGCACCGTGTTGCGTCCACGTGGCGTATTCGTGATCTGCCAGACGACCCACAGCAGAACGACTACCGCAGCGACGTATAACGCGCGAATTGCCATAGCCGGTGCACGCAGAAAGGCCGACCATTCCCATGCAGCGGCCACCACCATGGCCGTAACGGCCACGACCGTCGCCACGGGTGGGAGGAAGAAGATGACCCCAAGCAGCGTCAGAACGAGCACAACGGCCGTGACGATGCGGGTCTTAAGCACGCGCGGTGTCCTCCATCTGCTCGCCGGTCAATCCGAAGCGCCGTTGGCGACCGCTAAAGAACTCGAGCGCCGCTTCGAGCTGCGCCAGATCGAATTCCGGCCATAACGGGTCCGAAAAGTAGAGTTCGGTGTAAGCAAGATTCCACAGCAGAAAGTTACTGATACGCCGCTCGCCGCCCGTTCGGATGAAAAGGTCGGGATCGGGCACGCCCGAGAGCTCCAAGCCTTCCGCGAAGACGCTTTCGGTGATATCCGCCGGTCGTAAGCTTCCGTCCGAACATTTCTTCGCAAGATCTTGAGCGACCTTAATAATATCCCACCGGCCGCCATAGCTTACAGCAACCTGGAGCATGAGACCGGCATTCGACCGAGTCTTCTCTTCCGCCGCGGCGATGCGCGCCTGGAGGCGCACCGACAGCAGTTTGCGATCTCCGATGAAGCGGATGCGAACACCGTTCTCGTGCAGCTCGGCGATCTCACGATCTAGCGCGTCCACAAACAGGCTCATCAGGCCCGTAACTTCATCCCGAGGCCGCTGCCAGTTTTCACTGGAGAATGCGAACAACGTGAGAGCAGAGATGCCTCGGCGCGTGCATTCCTTGATGCACATCCGAACGGGATCGAGCCCCGCTTTGTGACCGGCCGAACGCGGAAGTCCACGCCCCGCGGCCCAGCGGCCATTCCCATCCATGATGATCGCGACGTGCCGGGGCAGAGTCATGAATTGCCGGATTGCGCGGTCACGAGCAGCAAGGGGATCAGCAGGTCGCTAGACCTGCATGATCTCCTTCTCTTTCGCGGTGACGAGCTGTTCGATATCCGCGACGTATTTGTCCGTGAGTTTCTGTATGTCCCCTTCTGCGCGGCGCTCGTCATCTTGCGAGATCAGCTTTTCTTTGAGCAGCTCTTTGATATCTGTCATGACATCGCGACGCACGTTGCGCACCGCTACGCGCGCACCCTCTGCTTCTTGGCGAACCACTTTGGTGATGTCCCGGCGACGTTCTTCGGTGAGCGGCGGCATCGGAACGCGAATGATGGTGCCGGCCGTGACAGGGTTTAGCCCCAGATCCGACTTATGAATGGCCTTCTCGATGGCCTGCACGACATTCTTTTCCCAAGGCGCCACGACGAGCGTGCGGCCCTCTTCCACATTGATGCTGGCGACCTGCTGCAGCGGAACTTCGGACCCGTAGTAATCCACCTTCAGATGCTCGATAAGGCTCGGATGCGCGCGGCCAGTACGTAGCTTTTTCAAGTCCGCCTGAAACGTGGCAACGCACTTTCCCATGCGCTCAATCGCATCTTTCTTAATGTCTTCGATCATGGTTGCGGGTCCTTTGACGTTCGGCGATCAGTCGACGGTAACAAGAGTACCTACGTCTTCGCCGCGAACGATACGGGTGAGGTCTCCGGAATTGTTCAGATTGAATACTCGCAAAGGCAAGCGATTGTCGCGGCACATGACAATGGCCGTGGCGTCCATGACGTTCAGCTTGTCGGTCAACACTTTATCGAATGTCAAACGAGAGTAGCGAGTGGCGGTCGGATTGCGTACCGGATCGTCCGAGTACACTCCGTTCACCTTCGTCGCTTTGAGCAAAACGTCTGCGTTAATCTCGATGGCGCGCAACGATGCGGCCGTATCCGTCGTAAAAAAAGGATTGCCCGTACCGGCAGCGAAGATAACGACGCGGTTCTTTTCCAAATGCCGCACCGCTCGCCGACGGATGTAGTCTTCGCAGACCTGATTGATACGAATTGCGGACATAACGCGAGCGTGAAGCCCTATCGCTTCCAGCGCGTCTTGCATAGCCAGCGAGTTCATCACGGTTGCGAGCATGCCCATGTGATCGCCCGTAACGCGGTCCATGCCTGCACGTGCGAGACCCGCACCGCGAAAGATGTTGCCGCCGCCGATCACCACGGCGACTTTCACACCCATCGAAGAGATGTCTTGGATCTCGCCGGCGATTCGTTTGATCACCGCAGGATCGATGCCGTAGTCGCCTGAGCCTAGCAGTGCCTCGCCCGACAATTTAACCAGAATGCGCGAGAACTTAGCTGGACTCGTGGGTTGATTCATAAAACCTCTAGAAAAAACCCCGCCGCGGCGGGGTTTTTACAACTATTCCGGATGGCGACTTTACCGGATGGCTCAGTGTTTTGCGCTTTTGCCGTCGCCGCTGCTGCCTTTGACTTGCGCCATGACCTCGGCGGCAAAGTCTTCCTGCCGCTTTTCAATGCCGGCACCGACTTCGAAACGCTCGAAAGCCGTGACACTGGCCTTACCGTTCTTGAGCAGCTTCTCGATCGTGATGTCCGGGTCCTTCACGAACGGCTGACCGGTCAGCGCCAACTCGTTCAGCGACTTGCGCAAACGCCCTTCGACCATCTTCGCAATGATCTCCGGCGGCTTGTTGCTCGCCTCGCCTTTCGCCTGCTCCGTGAGAATCTCGCGCTCTTTGGCGACCACATCACTGGGGACATCCGCGGCGGTTGCGAAGCGCGGAGCGCTCGCGGCAACGTGCATAGCCAAGTCGTGCGCGAGAGCGGATTCGCCGCCATCCACGCCGACCAACGCGCCAATGCGGGTGCCGTGCGCGTAGGCGCCGACAAACGTCGGAGCGGTGATCACAACGAACCGGCGCACGCCGATGTTCTCGCCGATCTTCGCGATGAGTGCCCGACGCCGATCTTCAATGCTTTCGTCGTTATCGAGCTTCGTATTGAACAGGGCTTCGAGCGACGCCGGCCGCGTGCTCAATGCTTTCTTCACGACCGCCTGCGCGAAATCACGAAAATCATCGCCACGTGCGACGAAGTCCGTTTCGCAATTCACTTCGACCATGGCGGCGGCCTTGCCGTCTGGCGATTTCTCAACCACGACAACGCCTTCGGCGGCAACGCGGGTCGCTTTCTTGTCGGCTTTGGCGAGACCTTGCTTGCGCATGAGCTCGGCTGCGGCATCCAAGTCGCCCTTGGTTTCAACCAAGGCTTTCTTACATTCCATCATGCCGGCACCGGTTCGCTCCCGGAGCTGCTTGACTGCATCTGCTGTGATGTTCATCCGTGGTCCTCAAATGTGTTCGACACGGCGGAGCGGCGCGAAACGCTCGGGCTCAGCCGCGGAGAGATCGGCCTCTAGGAGCCGCCGCGGGGCAGCGGCCTACCACACGACCTTTCGATTACTTGCGCGGCCTGGGCCGCGCCGTCATTCGGCGCGGCCCAGCCACGACATTGCTTGCGAGTCCCAAACCGCGACACGACGTGGCGCGGCCGAGCTGCAACCTGTCTTAACGCCGGCCCGAACCGCGACCGCGTCCGCCGCCGGGGCCACCCGAACCGCTGGGACGACGTTGCACGGTGGCCGACGCACTTTCTACGCCGGCGCTGACGTTCGCCACGGTGGCGGCCAGCTCTTCGGCTGACTCGTCCAGATCTTCACCTTCGACGACCACTTCAGGAACAGCGCCGGGCACTGCAACCTTAGCCGGCGCGGGACGACGGCGAGCAGCCTGCTTCTTATTGCGAACATTGGATGCCGGACGCGGACGTGCGCCACGCGCAGACTTTCTGCGCGGATTGCCAGCCTCGTCGAGCTCGACGAATTCGTCTTCACCGACCGCGACGGTCGGCACCGACTCTCTACCTTCCAACACCGCATCCGCCATGCCGGAGGCATACAGCTGAATGGCACGCATCGCGTCGTCGTTTCCAGGGACAATGAAATCCACGGATTCGGGTGAGCAATTCGTGTCCACCACCGCAACGACCGGAATACCGAGCTTCTTCGCTTCGTGAATCGCGATTTTCTCGTGACCTACGTCGATGACGAACAAGGCGTCTGGAAGCGATTCCATGTCCTTGATACCGCCCAAGCTCCTTTCGAGCTTGTCCATCTCACGGCGCAGCTGCGTGGCTTCTTTCTTACCGCGCTTATCGAGCGCGCCCGTGTCGGAAAGATCGCGGATCTCCGTCAATCGCTTAATGGACTGACGGATCGTCTTGAAATTCGTGAGCATGCCGCCCAACCAACGCTGGGCGACGAACGGCATTCCGCAACGCTCGGCTTCCTTCTGGATCGCCTCACGAGCGGAGCGCTTGGTGCCGACGAACAGCAGTTTGCCGCCGTCAGCCACTAAGCCCTTCACGAAGCCGGCCGCCTCGCCGTATAGAGGCTGCGTCTTCTCGAGGTTGATAATGTGAATACGGTTACGTTCGCCGAAGATATAAGGGGCCATCTTCGGGTTCCAGAAGCGAGTTTGGTGTCCGAAATGGACACCCGCTTCCAGCATCTGTCGCATGGACACGCCGGGCATGAGAATACTCCTGTTTGGGTTGGGCCTCCGCGCATCCCGAGCAGCCACCTTCGCTTCGTCAAAAGCCCGACATCGAGCGCGAGCGGTAAGACCGCAGCGGCGCGAAGCCTTAAGCTTGGAACCAGCGAAAGCACCCAGCAGCTCAGTGATTCGATACGCGTGTGGGTTGCGTTGCCAAAAAAGGCCGCGCTTTATACCATGAACCTCTCGTCTGAACAATGTCTTACGCGGCCGTGAAATAGGCCCCGAACCAGGCTCGAAACGCACCCGATGCACGTCACTATCAAGACCCCCGAAGAACAGGACAAAATGCGAGTTGCCGGCCGCTTAGCTGCGGAGGTGCTCGACATGATTGGCTCGCACGTCGTACCCGGCGTCACCACGGAAGAATTGGACAAGCTCTGTCACGACTACATTGTGGGACAGCAACAAGCCATCCCAGCGAACGTGAACTACCGTGGCTTTCCAAAGACCATCTGCTCGTCCGTGAATCACGTGGTTTGCCACGGCATTCCGAACGACAAGCGTTTGAAGGCCGGCGACATCATCAATATCGACGTCACCGTTATTAAAGACGGCTTCCACGGTGACACGAGCCGCATGTACTTCGTCGGTAAACCGCCGGTCGCCGCGCAGAGGCTTACGGAAACCTGTTTCGAAGCCATGTGGCGGGGCATCAAAACCGTTCGCCCCGGCACGCGTCTCGGTGATATCGGCTATGCCATTCAAACCTTCGTCGAGTCTAATAATTTCACCGTCGTACGTGAGTATTGCGGCCACGGCATCGGACGCATTTATCACGAAGATCCGCAGGTTTTGCATTACGGCGAACCGGGAACAGGCCTCGAGTTGCGTCCGGGTATGACATTCACCGTCGAACCGATGGTGAATGCCGGCAAGCGCCATGTGCGCTTGCTGCCGGATGGATGGACGGTCGTCACCAAGGATCATTCACTCTCCGCTCAATGGGAGCACACGGTGCTCGTCACCGAAACGGGGGTCGATGTGCTTACACTCGGCGCCCATGATCGACACTGAGCGCATGTCAACTTGTGCAGGCCGGCCGGGACACCTCCATGTCCTCCGGTGATATCGACGCGTTGGACGAATCGTTGCACGAGCCCACGCCGCTCACGGCGCCGTGGCCTTTGCTCAATCGCCTCCCCGCCCTGCTGAACTCGCAACCGGGCTCGCGCGAGAACTATCGCCAGTTGCTAAGGCAGGCGCACGAAGAATTGAAGGTGCGCTTCATCGCGGAAGAGCCCATCGAAATACTCGTGCACGCCCGCGCGCAACTGGTCGACATCGTGCTGCGCCAAGTGTGGCGCGAGCTGGGCTCCGAAGAATCGCGCTGGGCGCTCGTCGCGGTCGGCGGCTACGGCCGTGGCGAGCTGCATCCCTGCTCCGACATCGATCTGCTGCTGTTGGTTGCCGCGCAGCCTGGCGACGCCGAGCGAGCGCGAGTCGAACGATTCATCGCGTTCCTTTGGGATATCGGTCTCGAAGTCGGCCACAGCGTTCGCACCGTTGAAGAGTGCTCACAAGAGAGCACGGCGGATGTGAGTGTGATGACCACGCTTCTCGAAGCGCGCTTGCTCAGCGGTAACGCAGATTTGTTGGAGCACATGTCCGCGACTTTGAGTCCGGATCGCGTGTGGCCGGTGCGCGAATTCTTCGAAGCGAAAGTACGCGAGCAGTCGGATCGCCATCTCAAAGCGAATGACACCGCTTATAACTTGGAGCCGAACGTCAAAACCGGCCCGGGCGGTCTGCGAGACATTCAGACCATCGCATGGGTCGCTAAGCGCCACTTCGGCGCGGAATCATTGGATGGCCTGGCAACTCACGGTTTTCTCTCGCTCGCCGAGCTGCGCCGCTTGAAGCAGGCGCAAGCCTTTCTGTGGAAGGTGCGATTCGGTCTGCACATTCTCACCGGCCGCCGCGAAGATCGGCTGCTGTTCGATCATCAGATTCGGCTGGCGCAGAGTTTCGGTTACGAAGATGCCTCTTACACGCTCGCGGTGGAACAGCTCATGCAGCGTTACTACCGCACCGTGATGGATGTCAGCCTGTTGAACGAGCTGTTGCTGCAACTCTTCCGCGAGGCGATTCTCACCGAGAGCGCCGCGCCCCAACCTGTCAACGCACGCTTTCAAGTGCGCAACGAATCTTTGGAAGCAGTGAGTCCGGATGTGTTCGCGCGAACGCCGTCCGCGCTGCTCGAGCTGTTCGTGTTGCTACAGCAGAACCCCGACCTCAAGGGCGTGCGCGCTTCCACTATGCGCGCCGTGGCGAGAAGCCTTTGGCTCATCGATGAAGAGTTTCGCCAGAACCCGCGACATCATCGCTTGTTCCTTGAGATCCTACGCGCGCCAGTCGGCGTCACACATGAATTGCGCCGCATGAATACGTACGGCGTGTTAGGCCGATACATTCCGGCTTTCGGTCGCGTGGTCGGCCGCATGCAGTACGACTTGTTCCATGCTTACACGGTGGATGCGCACACGCTCTTCGTCGTGAGCAATCTGCGCAGGCTGGCCATCCCGCGTTATAACCACGAGCTGCCTGAGCTGTCGCGCATCATGCAGTCGCTGCCAAAGTCAGAAGTGGTTTACCTCGCCGCACTGTTTCACGACATTGCCAAGGGCCGCGGCGGCGATCATTCCGAATTAGGTTCGGTGGACGCCGAAGCCTTCTGCTTAGAGCAAGGCTTATCCCGGTACGATGCGCGTTTGGTGGCGTGGCTGGTTCGCAATCACTTGGAATTGTCGTTAACCGCGCAGAAACAGGACATCGCGGATCCGCAAGTCATCAGCGCGTTTGCGCGTAAGGTCGGCGACGAAAACCACCTCGATTATCTGTATGTGCTCACGGCCGCGGACGTGCGGGGCACCAATCCGAAGTTGTGGAATTCATGGAAAGCCTCGCTGTTTCACGAGTTCTACGAGCGTGTAAAGCGCGCCCTGCGTCGCGGCCTTGAGAGCCCGATCGATCAAGAGGAGCTGATCCGCGAGAACCAGTCCGCGGCGCGGCAGTTGCTCGCGGAGAAAGGCGTTTCGGAAGCGAACATCGATCGCGCTTGGGCGAGGTTTTCGGCGCCCTACTTCCTGCGTCATACACCGGATGAACTGGCGTGGCACACCGGGTTGTTGGTGGAACGCGATATGGCCTCCAAAGAGCCATTGGTCGCTTTGGATCCGCAAAGCATTCTGGGCACGACCGCCATTCTCACGTTCGTTCCGCAACTGTATAACGGCTTCGCTCGCATCACCGCCGTGCTGGATCAGCTCGGTCTTACCGTGGTGGATGCGCGCATCACGCCCACCGATGATGATTTCAGCTTAGACATCTATCATGTGCTCGAAGAAGACGGCGCGCCGATTACGGACGCTGACCGGCAACAAGAGATCGCTCATGCCTTGCGCCGTGCGTTGAAACGGACGGATAACGCGCCGCCGGCGGTGTCGCGTCGCGCTCCGAGGCAAGCGCGCATGTTCAACACGCCAACTCAGATAGCCGTCACCGTCGATGAACGCAACAACCGCTCCGTGTTGGAGCTCATCGCGGGTGACCGCCCGGGCCTGTTGTGCGATGTGGGCAAAGTGCTCATGCAGGAGCAAGTGGCACTGCATGCCGCTAAGATCATGACCGTCGGCGAGCGGGCAGAAGACGTGTTTTATGTCACGGATCTGGATCATCGCCCACTCGACGCGGGCGCCGCTCAGCGGCTCAAGGACCGCCTGAGCTCTGCGCTTGCCGGCCGCCAGGCGGCATGAACCCGAATCTCGAGCGCCTGCAGGCCTATCCTTTCGAGAAGCTGGCGCAACTTAAAAAAGACGTCATACCGCCACGGCATCTCGAGCACATCGGCATGTCCATCGGCGAGCCGCAACATGCGCCGCCGGAATTCATTCTCGATGCCTTGCGCGCGAATCTATTCCGCATCGCGGGCTACCCGCCGACTGTCGGCATGATCGAGCTTCGAACGGCCGCCGCGCGCTGGCTCGAACGCCGCTTCTCACTCGGCGTGAATGCCGTCGATCCGGAAAAAATGGTATTGCCGGTCAACGGCACACGCGAGGCGCTGTTCGCTCTGGTGCAAGCGGCGGTCGATTCAAGCCGCGCGCCGCTGATCGCCATGCCGAACCCTTGTTATCAGATCTATGAGGGCGCCGCCTTGCTCGCGGGGGCGGAGCCTTATTTGTTGAACACCACGCCGGAGACGCACTATGTGGCGGATCTGGAAAGCGTGCCGGACTCGGTTTGGAATCGCTGCGAGCTGTTGTTTCTGTGCAGCCCCGGCAATCCGACGGGCGCGGTGTTGTCGCTCGCGTATCTCGAGCGCGCGCTGGAGCTCGCCGAGCGTCACGATTTCCTAATCGCCTCCGACGAGTGTTATTCCGATTTATATTGGGACGAGCGCTCGCCGCCGATCAGCCTGCTGCAGGCTTGTCTTGCGAGTGGGCGCGATCGCTTTCAACGCTGCATCGTGTTTCAAAGTCTGTCGAAGCGCTCGAGCGTGCCGGGGCTGCGTTCCGGCTTTGTCGCGGGCGACCCGGACGTCATGTCTCGCTTCTTGTTATATCGCACGTATCACGGCAGCGCGGTGCCGGCGCCCACGCAGCTGGCCAGTGCCGCGGCTTGGAATGAAGACACACATGTGCATGTCAATCGCGCCTTGTATCAAGAGAAGTTCGCACAGGTGCTGTCGATTCTTTCGCCCGTGATGGATGTGTATCGACCGGACGGCGCGTTCTATTTGTGGCCGAAGATTCCGGGCGACGATGCGAAATTTACGCGCGAGTTGTACGCAAGGCAAAACATCACGGTCGTACCAGGCTCGTATCTCTCGCGAGAAACTCCTTTCGGCGACCCCGGCAAAGGGCGACTGCGTATCTCTCTCGTCCCGCATGTGGAAAAATGCGTTGCCGCCGCAGAGCGGATCCGAGAGTTCATGAAGACCTATGGGTGAGCGCAGTGATGACTAGCATGGAACGGCTGAAGCCGCTGATCGAAGCCGCATTCGAACGCCGGGCGGAGATTACCGCCAAGACCATTTCAACGGAGCTGCGCGTCGCGCTCGACGAATGCATCGACCTCTTGGATCGAGGCCAAGCGCGCGTCGCCGAGAAACATGAGGGCCAATGGCTCGTCAATGAATGGCTGAAGAAAGCGGTGCTGCTGTATTTCCGCGCCTATGACAACACCGTGCAGCAAGCGGGCTTCACGCAATTCTACGACAAGGTACCGCTCAAATATGCGCACGCAAGCGAGGCGAGCTTTCGAGAAGGCGGCACGCGGGTTGTGCCGCCGGCCATCGCGCGCAAAGGGTCGTTCATCGCGCCAAATGTCGTCTTGATGCCGAGCTACGTGAACATCGGTGCGTATGTGGATTCCGGCACGATGGTGGACACGTGGGCAACCGTCGGCTCGTGCGCGCAGATCGGTCGTAATGTGCATTTGTCTGGTGGAGTTGGCATCGGCGGCGTGCTCGAGCCGCTGCAAGCCAGCCCGACGATCATCGAGGACAACTGCTTCATCGGCGCACGTTCCGAAGTGGTCGAAGGCGTGATCGTCGAAGAAGGCTCGGTGATCTCAATGGGTGTGTTCATCGGCCAAAGTACACGCATCTACGATCGAGCGACCGGCCAGATTCTGCAAGGCCGCGTGCCCGCCGGGTCCGTCGTGGTATCGGGCACGCTTCCCTCGAAGGACGGAAAATACAGCCTGTACTGCGCCGTCATCGTAAAGCGAGTCGACGCGCAGACGCGCTCGAAGACTTCGATCAACGAGCTGCTGCGCGCGACGGACTAGGACAGACTATTAGTTTTCTGCTGAAAGCAGCCTGCGGCGCTTTCGACCCACGCGCGAAGGTGCGACTTTCGCGCGTGCAACTCGCTGGGCAAAAGGCGCGACTTTTGCTACTCGTCCGATTGCAGAAAGTCGCCTGCGGCGCTTTCTGCCCGCCGGCAAAAGGCGCGACTTTTGCCGGCTAGACCTTTATCTGCACTTTTGTCGGCATCGGCACGGTGGTCGAGCGTGTGGGCATGGGCGGCATGTCGGGCGGCGTAAGCCCCCTGACCAGCTCGTCAATCTTCACCGCTTGGCCTGTCTTGAAGCACTGGTTCGCCGCTGCGCCGATGAGCATTGAATACGCGCCGCTGCGTTCGTCCGACGCGCGCAGATATTTGTCGGCCGGCGCCGATCCAAACACTTCGGCGAGCATCACGTCGTCGCCGCCGCCGTGCCCGCCCGTGCCTGTCCAGGGCTCAATGTCTTTCCATGCACCGCGTAACGGTATGACGCGGGTTTTCACGCCGTCTGTGGCAATCGCTCCCTGAGTCATGTTCCCGCCCGCGACGTAGATTTGCTCCACGACCTCGTGCTCCAGGCGCCCCTTCGTGCCATTGAACGCAATTCGATAGCCTTCAAACGAGTTGCAGGCATTGAGCGAGTAGCTGAGCGTCGCGCCGGTGTTGTACCGCACGATGACATTCATCGTGTCTTCGATATCGATTTCCGGCCGGAATACGCATTGGTCACGGTAGTAACCGTCGAATTCCTCATTGTCTAAATAAAGCTGCTTGAGCTTCGGATCCGCTCCCAAATCCATGTAGAACGTGCAGGCCGCTTTCTCCGGGCAGGTGTGGCAGCGTTCGTGATGGCTTTTCAGCCCCATGCGCTTCGCCATCTCCGGTGTGTAGAACTCGCGCTTGCCGTAAGACAGCACCGTCTGCGGCTGAGCGCCCAGCCACCAATTCACCAAGTCGAAGTGATGCGTCGCCTTGTGCACCATGAGGCCGCCGGACACCGCTTTATGACTGTGCCAGCGCCGGAAATAGTCCGCGCCATGCATGGTATTCAGCAGCCAATTGAAGTCCACAGACAGAATGTCGCCGATTGCATTGCTCATGAGCAGGTCTTTGACCTGCGTGCGCGGCGGTGAATAACGATAGTTGAACATCACACGCACGTGGCGACCGTTGCGATTGCAGGCATCGAGAATGCGTTGCGCTTTCTCAGCCGTGGTGGTCATGGGCTTTTCTGTGAGCACATTACAACCGGCATCGAGCGCACGGACGATGTAATCGTCGTGCGTAGCGTCGGGTGACGTAACAATCACGTACTGCGGTTTCGTCTCCCGCAACATGCGATCAAAATCTGCGGCGATGAACATCTTGGGTGTCGGCAAGCCATTGGACGCAACGAGCTTGCCCGCCAAAGCCAAGCGACCGCGATTGCTATCGCAGATCGCCACCAGCTCATTACCCTCGCGATATTTTCCGGTGAGCGCGCCCAAATAAAGACGCGCTCGAGAACCCAAGCCGACATGGGCGAACGTCTTGCGCGGCACGTCCGCGTGCGCGAAAGCCGACAATCCCAGCGCAAGGCTACTTGCCGACTTGATGAGCGTGCGGCGATCGATCGCGCCCCGCTCCGAGGGTGTACCTTCCGATGCAGAATCCGTTGCTGATGGCTCGCTCACGCTGGCTACCTCCGTTTCGTAGGATGGTGCTTGGCGCGACGAACTTAAGCAATACGGACGCTGAATAGTGCCCGCACGAGACTACGGCGCTGGACCGCCCTGCCCGGCGACCGCCTGACGTAGGTTCGCGTCGTATGCCGGCGGCGCTTCAATGCTCAACAAGTGTCTCGCGAGATTGCGAGCGTGGTCCCCGATTCGTTCCAGCGACTTCAGCGCAAAGGCCGACTCCAGCGTGCTGTCGAATCCTCGCGAGTCTTCCATGCTCCGCGTCATCAGCCGCCGAAGGCCTGCCGCGTATTCTTCATCGAGCTCTTTGTCGCGCGTGATGACCTCGGCCGCCAGCTCCCGGTCTAGGCGATCGAAGGCTTCCAAGGCCGACCGCATCAAGCTCAAGGCCAGCCCCGCTAAATGCCGAGCGTCTCGTACTGTTCCGGCTTTGGGACGTGCGCCGTGCGAACGAACGGTGCGGGCGATCTTCTTCGCTTCGTCGCCAGCGCGTTCCAGCTCCGCCACCGCCTTGAACATGGCGATGATGGCGCGCAGGTCGCTCGCCATCGGCTGACGCCGCGCGATCAAGGTGAGCAGCTCTTCGTCGACCGTCACGTCGTAGTCGTTGACGATGTGCTCTCGTTCCATCACCCGATCCGCCGCGGCCTCGTCCCACTCGGTAAACGCGCGACCGGCTTCGCGTACTTGCTCGAGCACGAGCCCGCCCATCTCGAGCACGCGGATGTGCAGCGCGCCCAATGCGCCGTCAAATGCTCTGCTCGTGTGTCCTTCGATCATCGCGGATCCTATCCGCGCGCAAGGCATCTCAGCCGAAACGACCTGTAATGTAGTCTTCGGTGAGCTTGTGCTGCGGGTTGGTGAAAATGCGATCCGTCGCGCCGACCTCGATGAGATCGCCCAGATGGAAGTATGCGGTGCGCTGAGAAACACGCGCCGCCTGTTGCATGGAGTGCGTGACGATGACGATAGCGTAGCTCGCGCGCAGCTCGTCGATGAGATCTTCGATGCGCGCGGTCGCGATGGGATCGAGCGCTGAGCACGGCTCGTCCATCAGAATCACTTCCGGATTCACAGCAATCGTGCGCGCGATGCAAAGACGCTGCTGCTGTCCGCCGGACAAGCTGGTACCCGGTTGATGCAGGCGGTCTTTCACTTCGTCCCAAAGTCCCGCGCGCTGCAGGCTCGTCTGCACGATCTCATCGAGCTCCACGCGGTCGGCGGCAAGACCATGAATGCGCGGACCGTAGGCGACGTTCTCGTAGATGGTTTTCGGAAACGGATTGGGCTTCTGGAAAACCATGCCAACCTTGGCGCGAAGCTGCACTACGTCCTGCTTCTTTTCGTGAATATCACGGCCGTCCAACAGAATAGAGCCGGTCACACGCGCATTCGGAATTGTGTCGTTCATGCGATTCAGGCAGCGCAAGAACGTGGACTTGCCACAGCCTGACGGGCCGATCATGGCGAGTACCTGCTCGCGAGCGATGTCGATGCCCACGTTTTTGATGGCGTGCTTTTCGCCGTAATACACATCTACGTTGCGACAAGAAAAAACCGGGTTCTCGGCAACGATCTGGCCGACCGTCTTGTTGTCTGTGGGCGAGGCGAGATTCACCGGGCCTGAACGGCGTCCGCTCGGCTTGCTATTGACGCCCGCGTTGTCTGGCACGACCGGAGTCTTAGATTGTGCCGGCTCCGCCGTCGTCGTTGTTTGATCCATGGGGTGACCTATGTCCTCGAGCCGTGAGGCTCCACGACGCTTACCAGCGGCGCTCGAATCTGTTGCGAAGAATAACTGCTGCCGCGTTCATCACAATCAAGAACGCAAGCAACACAATAATGGCTCCAGATGTCCGTTCGACGAAAGCGCGCTCCGGACTGTCCGACCACAGGTAAACCTGCACGGGCAAGACCGTCGACGGATCGGTGAACCCATGGGGAACGTCGACGATAAATGCGACCATTCCGATCATCAACAGCGGGGCCGTTTCACCCAGCGCTCGGGCCATACCGATGATGGTGCCGGTGAGCATGCCGGGCAAGGCCAGGGGTAGCACATGGTGGACCACCATCTGAATCTGGGATGCCCCCATGCCGAGCGCGGCCTCGCGGATGGAAGGTGGCACGCCCTTGAGCGCGGCGCGCGAGGCAATGATGATGGTCGGCAAGGTCAGCAACGTAAGCACGAGCGCACCAACCAGAGGCGCGGACCGAGGCAAGCCAAAGAACCCGATGAACACAGCGAGGCCGAGCAGACCGAACACGATGGACGGCACAGCTGCGAGATTATTGATATTGACCTCGATCAGATCCGTCCAGCGGTTGCGCGGTGCGAACTCTTCGAGATAGATCGCTGCCGAAATGGCGATGGGGAACGACAAGACCAGCGTCAGGAACAATGTGAAGATGGAGCCCATGAGCGCGCCCCAAACGCCCGCTTGTTCCGGCTCTCGCGAATCGCCATTGGAGAAGAATTCTTTGTTGAAGCGCAGCTCCAGCGCGTCCTGCTTGACGAGCGCATCGACCCACTCGATCTGCTGGTTCGAGAGCGCTCGCGATTCCTCGACGGTCGAGCGATCGAGCTTGCCCTTCAAGAGCAGATCGACGGTGTCGCTGGCGAGCACCCAGACTTTCTCGCGCTGACCGAGCAGCGCCGGATCTTCCAGCACGCGCCTCTGCAATTGGAAGGCCGCGCCGGTGCTCACCAGGCGCGAAAGCTCGCGTAAGGGCTTGCGGCCGTCGACGGCCGGGAACTGCTCTTTGAGCGAAACGCGAATGACAGCCGCAAAGTCGGCGTTCCGAATATCTTCCGTCTTGCGGGTGCCGGCCGGATCGAGGATCGCCGGGTCGTAATAAACACTGATCTCGATGTAAGACTGCCGAAAAATCGACGTGCCTTTACCGATGATGTTGATGAACAGAAAAAACACGAAGCCAACGCCCAGGAGCACGGCTGTCAGCCCGTACGCGCGGAATCGCATCTCGGCGCGATAACGCCGGCGCAGACTCTTTTCCACGAGCTCTTGAGTCTGCCGCCCGGTACGGCGTGCGCGACGCGGCTCGATTCCAGGGGGTACGGCGCGATCACTCATATTGCTCTCGATACTTCTTCACGATGTGCAACGCGAGGATATTGAGACCTAGGGTCACGATGAACAGCACTAGACCGAGCGCGAACGCCGCGAGCGTCTTCGGGCTGTCGAACTCCTGATCGCCGACCAGCAAGGTGACGATTTGTACGGTAACGGTCGTCACGGCTTCCAGTGGATTGGCCGTCAGGTTGGCGCCGAGACCCGCCGCCATGACGACGATCATCGTTTCGCCAATGGCGCGCGAGATCGCCAACAACACACCGCCGACAATGCCAGGCAGCGCCGCACGCAACACAATTTGCCGAATGGTTTCCGATCGCGTGGCGCCGAGCGCATACGCGCCATCTCTTAGAGACTGAGGCACTGCAGTAATCATGTCGTCCGCGAGGGAGGACACGAACGGAATGATCATGATGCCCATCACGAGACCGGCGGCGAGCGCGCTCTCGGAAGACACGTCCAAACCGATTGCCTCGCCCCAACCCCGAAGCGCCGGGCCGACGGTGAGCGCGGCAAAGAAACCGTAGACGACCGTCGGCACGCCGGCCAACACTTCGATAAACGGTTTGGTCCAAGCGCGAAAGCTGCGATGCGCGTATTCCGCAAGATAGATCGCCGAGAACAATCCCACCGGCACGGCAATGAGCATCGCGATGCCCGAGATCATGATGGTGCCCCAGAACAAGGGCACGGCGCCGAACGCGCCCGAGGAACCCACTTGGTCCGCGCGAATCGCCGTCTGCGGGCTCCAATGCAAGCCGAATAAGAATTCGTACCAGGGGATTTTGGAGAAAAAGCGCATGGCCTCAAAGGCGACCGAGGCGATGATGCCGATGGTTGTCAAGACCGCGATCAGCGAACAGCCGATGAGGAACCATTCGATGAAGCGTTCTACGGCATTGCGGGCACGAAGCTCCGGAGAGATTCGTCCGCGGCTGATGATGATTCCTATGATGCCGACCGCTAGCGCTAGGGCTGTTAGAGCAAGCCGCGCGATGCGGCGTAGTTCAATGTATTCCTCTGCGGCGGACCGAACTTCCTGCCTCACTGCAGTGGGCGCAACGTGCCCAGCCGCCACATTGCGCACGTCATTAAGCATCAACCCAAGCTCGGACGAATTCAGCGCTTGAGTCTCTGGAGGTAAATGAGACACGACGAGCCGCATGATGATGGGCTCTTGAAACGATACCCACAGGATGAGCACCAAGAGCGCGGGAATGGCGCACCACACCGCAGTGAGTGCGCCGTAGTAGCTGGGAAGCGAATGAAGATTGCGGATTCCCCGCGCGCCGCCGACGGTCGCAAGCGATCGTGATCGACCGAGCCAGTACGCAACCGCGGCCAGCGCAGCCAGTACGACCACCAGCGATGTCGGCGTCATGTGATCCTCAAAGATCCGGACAAGCGATTAGAACTTATATACAAAGTCGAGCTGCCAGCGGTCGTAGTCGCGTTCCGTTCCCACGTCGACGAACCTTTTGTTCATGAAGTACGTGCCGTTGAACAGCCAGTTCTTCAGCGGCGCATAGCTGAAGCGAAACACACTGCCCTCGACGTCCGTGATGCCGCCGCCGAAGTCGGAATCGACGAACTGGCCGAACTGCGCGTTCTTCTCTGACTTCTGATAAATGTATCCGACTTCCCACGTCTGCGGGTCGCCCGCCTTGTTGAGCGTGGCACCGAGGGAGTATCCCGTATCGAAGTTGTCCGCATCCTGATTCTGCAGGTACTCGGCAAACACGGAAAGCGGAAATCCGCCGGCCTTGAAGTCGGCCTGGCCGATCACGTTGACGATGTTGAAGTCGTACAGTAAGCGGGGACAACCCGCGATCGTGACCGTGGTGTTGCCTTGAGCGCCACCGAAGAACGCCGGGTTCGGCGCAGAGGTACAACCGGCAGGCTGCGCGGTCACCTTGTTCTGAATGGTGCCCACATCGTAGTACCCGATTGCCCCTGTGAGCGTCACAGCGCCAACAGGTTGTTTGAGTCCGGCTTGAGCGCCGGTCACTGTCGGATCCGAAGCGGCCGCCAACTCGCCGAGCTGAAAATAGTACGCATTGGCGAAGAACGAGCCGTGCGCATATTTCGCAGCGATGCCTTCGGGCGTGATGTCGCTATCCCAAAAGTAAGTGCCGACTTTATAGAACGGCTGCGGCATCTTGCCGAGCTGAACGTTCGTGCCGGTGTAAACCTTCCAGTCGACATAGGCCAGATCGAAAGCGATGCCCTTGCGATCGAACCCACTGCCGAGCGTCTGGTTCGTCGCACGCGGATCGTTGTTGCCGCCGTTCGTCGCCAATTGCACGACTCCGGAGAGCGCATCGTTGATCTTCGCGCTGAAACCGAAGCGAGCGCGAATGCGCTGGCGCGTCTGGTCGGTCACGGCTTCTTCCGGGTCGACATTTTCCAAGCGGTACCGAAAATCGCCCTTGAACTGGAAGCGGCTCAGCCAGTCACCGGAGCTGGAAGTCGCCGCTTTCGATTGGGCCAGGGTGTCGGTCGTACGGTCTACAGCGGCCTGCTGTTCCGACTGCTGCTTCTCCAACTCCTCGACCTTGTTCTGCAGGGCTTGAAGCTGTGCTTTCAGGGCTTCGATATCGTTGCTGCCCTGTGCGCGTGCATCCGGGGACAGGGTCGCCGCCAGCAGCGTGCTCGCGACAGCGGCCGAGATCAGACTACGTTTCATGATTGACTCTCTTTTAGTGCTCTGCTGTGTGCGTAAGGGCGCGCTGTTTTTCACAACTCAAGAAGCGCACCCATCCGTACCCGCGCGGCGCTGTGCGCCGCGCGGGAGACCGTTTTTTACTTATTAAACCGGAACTGAGTGACTAGTCGTCGGACGACGAGATCAAAGTTTGACGGTACGCAGCGCCACTGCGTCCGCGCGAATCTTGCCGCGCTCGCCGTCTCCCGGAGGAATCAGGCCTTTGTCGGCGAGATATCCTTCAGGACCGATCGCCTTCTCGCTTACGTATTCGGCAACGAATTCCTTGAGGCCAGGAATCACGCCAAGGTGCGCCTTCTTGACATAGATGAAGAGCGGGCGCGAAGCCGGATACTGAGAAGCAGCAATCGCTTCGAACGTCGGCGAGACACCTTCGAGCAAGCTGCCCTGCAACTTGTCTTCGTTCTCTTCCAGGAAGCTGTAGCCGAAGACACCGACCGACAGCGGGTTGGCCTCGAGCTTCTGAACGATCAGGTTATCGTTCTCGCCGGCTTCGACATAACCGCCGTCTTCACGAATGGAATGACACACGCGCTTGAAGCGGTTCTCGTCCATGTCTTTCAGCGCCTTGATCCAGGCGTAAGTGGTGCAGCCGCTTTCCATCACGAGCTCTGCAAAAGCGTCGCGCGTGCCGGAGGTGGGAGGCGGACCCAGCACTTCGATCTTCTGATGGGGCAGCGCCTTGTTTACGTCGCTCCAGGTCTTGTAGGGGTTCGCGATCAGCGTGTTCGGATTCGCCGGATCCGGAATCTGCTTGGCGAGCGCGAGATAGACGTCTTTACGAGTAAGCTTGAGCTGTGGGCTCTTCTTGCTCCGGGCCAAGACGATACCGTCGTACCCGATCTTCACTTCCATGATGTCTTTGACGCCGTTCTTGCCGCACGTCTCGACTTCGGCAGCCTTGATACGACGGGAGGCGTTAGCAATGTCGGGGTGCTGTACGCCGACACCGTTGCAGAACAACTTCAAGCCGCCGCCCGTTCCCGTGCTTTCAACCTTCGGGGTCTTGAAGGAGCCCGAACGACCGAACTGTTCAGCGACTGCAGTGGTGAAGGGATAAACCGTCGAGGATCCCACGATGCTGATGTAGTCCCGCGCAGATTGCGCGTGCGCGGCGCTGGCGATCAGCAAGGTCGCGGCCGCGGCGGGAAAGAAGTATCGCTTCGTGACTGTAGTTACCTCCGGTTGTGACGGGGCGCACTGTATGTCTGAAATATTGCAGCCACGTTGCAGACTGGCCCCATGTTGCAACTACTTGAATTGCGTCGTGATTAAGTGACACTAAAAGCGTTGCGCGTACGCTGCGATACCCGTATAAACGCGCAGATTTTTCTTCCTGTCACATCTCCAGAATGTCGGACACACTCGAGCTTACGAAGGATTTGTTAGGCCGCAAGTCAGTGACGCCTGCCGACGAGGGCTGTCAGCAGGTCATTGCCGCTCGTTTAGCGGCCATCGGGTTCCAAGTCGAACACCTCCGTTACGGCACGGTAGACAACCTCTGGGCGCGGCATGGAACAGCGAGCCCCGTGTTCTGCTTCGCCGGGCATACCGACGTCGTTCCGACCGGCCCGCTTGAAGAGTGGCGCACCGACCCATTCAAACCGGAAGTGCGGGATGGGTACCTGTACGGCCGTGGGGCCGCCGACATGAAGAGCGGCCTTGCGGCCATGGTCACCGCGACCGAAGCATTCGTTCGTGAGCATCCGAAACACCGTGGATCTATCGCGTACCTCATCACGAGTGATGAAGAAGGCCCATCGGTCGACGGCACCAAGCGGGTAGTCGAAACATTGGTCGGACGCGGCGATCGCATTGACTGGTGCTTGGTCGGAGAGCCGTCGAGCGAGGTGAACATCGGCGACACCATCAAAATTGGACGTCGGGGGTCTCTAAGCGGCCGACTTACTGTCCACGGCGTGCAGGGCCATATCGCCTATCCGCAGCTCGCTGAGAATCCCGTCCACAGCTTCGCGCCGGCGCTCGCGGAGCTGGTGGCGCGAATTTGGGATCAAGGGAACGAGCATTTTCAGCCCACGACCTTTCAAGTGTCTAACTTCAATGCCGGCACGGGCGCGCCCAACGTCATTCCCGGCGAGCTGAAGGCACGATTCAATCTGCGTTACTCGCCAGTGCAAACGCTTGAAGGTTTAAGGAAGACTGTCGAAGACATCCTTCGCAAACACAACGTCCGCTACTCATTAGAGTGGTATGTGTCCGGCGAGCCTTTTTATACTTCGCAGGGCGCGTTGTCCGACGCGGTGTCGGAAACCATCGTTGAAGTGGCGGGCGCGCCGCCGAAGTTCTCTACGGGCGGCGGCACATCGGACGGTCGATTCATCGCGCCGATGGGCGCGCAGATTGTAGAGCTCGGCGTGGTGAATGCGACGATTCACAAAGTGAACGAGAGCGTACGCGCCGCTGATGTGGACACGCTGCATCGCATGTACTTCGGAATACTGAAGCGGCTACTCGCGTAGAGCGAGCTCTATTTACTAAGTTGCCGTCATGCGCAGCCCGGGCGCGCGGCGGGATATGTTGCCGACCACGCCGACGAAGCCGAGTGTGACGGCCCAAATTAAAACCCAAGCGGGCATGGCGAGACCTAGGAAGCGCCAATTGATCTCAGCGCATTCGCCGCCGCCCGTCAGCACTTTTCGAATGACTTCCGTGACCGGAAACATCGTCAACATCATGTCCAGCGGCGCGCCGCAGGACGGCACGGACCCGGGCGGCAGGCTCTGGATATAGACGTGTCGCGCGGCAATGCCGATTGCCACCAACGCCGTGACGCCGATGAGCCCGGCATACACCAACCTTCCCCATCCGCTCGGATGGTGTAGGGCTGCGGCCAAAAACACTACCGCCAATGCGGCGATGGCAACGCGCTGGAAGATGCACAGCGGACAGGGCTCGAGACCCAAATGAAATTGCGAGTACAGCGCGTACGCGAGCAGCGCGACGCAGATGAGTGCACCGAAAAAATTCACAGGCCGTCGATAGGCGTTCATGGCGTCGGATCGTACTGCAGGTCTGCGGAAATGGCATCCGCCGGGCGATAAACGAACGCTTAGGGACAGGACTCCCGAACGTCAAACTCGGGCGACGGGACCAATCAAGAAATCATCGAGCCGCTGCGCGTCCCTCGCGCAATTCGCGCTCGACGTCTTCCAGCGAGGTGTGCCGAACGTCTTTCCCGTGAACCATATAGATGACGTACTCGCCGATGTTCTTCGCGTGATCGCCGATGCGCTCGAGAGCGCGAACGATCCACATGACGTCCAGCGCGCGTTTAATGGTACGAGGGTCTTCCATCATGAACGTGATCGACTGACGCTGAATCGATTCGTACTCTTCGTCCACCGCGCGATCTTGACGGGCCACTTGCAGCGCGGCGTCTGCATCCATTCGCGCAAAGGCGTCTAGCGCATTGTGGACCATCTCAGACACCACACGGCCAAGGTGCTTGATCTCACGGTACTTGTCCGCCGGCCGTTCCATGGTCGCCAGGCGCGACGCGATGTAGCCGATCTTTTCACCCTCATCGCCAATACGCTCAAGATCCGTGATGGTCTTGATGATCGCAACGATGAGGCGCAGATCGCCGGCGGTCGGGGAGCGTGTCGCCAGAATACGGCTGCACTCCTCGTCGATGGACACCTCCATGTCATTGACCTTGTGGTCGTCCATCGCAACCGATTCGCCCAGCGTGCTGTCGCCTTCGACCAGCGCCGTGATGGCCTTCTGCAGTTGGAGCTCCACGAACCCGCCCATCGCCAGAACCTTATTGCGCACGCGCTCGAGGTCTTCGTTGAATCTGCGGGAAATGTGGTGCGATAGGTCAGCGGTTTCCATGGATGAGGTCCTCAGCGCGAAAGCTGTGACTCGCGGCGGGATGATGATAATAGCGGAACCAGCGAGCGCCGGCGTGCACGCATCGCAGAGCTAACCAAAGTCGAAGCTCTCACACCGTTCGCGCAGCCAGCGGCGAGGCGACGAGCACTGGTTTTACGGAGCCATGCGGCCAGCGCCAGAGCTGTAACTCCCCACTGCGGTCCTCGATCAGCGCGGAGCACGACTCCACCCAGTCTCCCGTGTTGGCGTATAGCGTTCCTTCGTGGCGACAAAGCTTCGCGCGGTGAATGTGGCCGCAAATGATGCCGTCGTAGCCTTCCGCTCGCGCGTGTCCAACAGCGGCTTGTTCGAAGCGTTCGATGTATCGCGCACTGGTCGGTGTGCCGAGCTTCAAGCGTTCGGCCAGAGGCCAATACCCGCGCCCGAGCCAACGACGGGTATTGTTCAAGACACCGTTGAGAAAAACGATAAACGAGTACATGGCGTCGCCCACGGTCTCGAGCCACTTTGGACAGGACAGGTGCCCGTCGAATTGGTCGCCATGGAGGACGAGCAGCCGCTCTCCCCGCGCGGTCTTGTGCACCCATTCGCGATGCACCTCGAGCTGACCGTTGAACAGATCGGCAAATGTCGCGAAGCTGTGGTCGTGATTGCCGGGCAAGTAGATCAACCGAGCGCCTGCGCGGCGCCGGGCAAGCAGCCAACGCAAGACTTGCGTGTGTTCGTTGCTCCAAAAGAAGCGTTTGGCAAGGCTGAGTCCATCGACGATATCTCCCACCAAGACGATGCGCTCGGCATCGACGCCCTGCAGAAACTCGAGCAGCTCTCGAATTCGGGCCGGTTTGTAACCGAGATGGATGTCTGACAGAAACAGAGTTCGGGCATACGTCTTGGTCTTCGTCATGCCGTGACTGTGATATCGACGTATGTCCGAATTGTGACGCCCGTTGGAAAAATTTTTGACAAGACAAAGGCATGGCCGATGTTTCAAACGGTTGCGACATCGGCATCCACGCGTTGCTGTATGCGATATCTCGGAAAATGACAGGTGAAAGTGCTGCCCTGGCCGAGCGCGCTCTGTATTTCCAAGGTGCCGCCATGGCGCTGTAACACATGCTTCACAATCGCTAAACCGAGGCCCGAACCGCCTGTGGCGCGTGCGCGGCCCACGTCCACGCGATAGAAGCGTTCAGTGAGTCTTGGGATGTGCTCTGCGGGAATGCCTATGCCGGAGTCGCTGACCGAAAAGTGTCCGCCTTCGTCGTCGACCCACCAATGCATCTCAATCCAACCGTCGGGCAGCGTGTACTTTGCCGCGTTATCGACAAGGTTGGAAAACGCCGAATGAATTTCTGATTCCTGGCCTAACAGAGGCGTGTTGGACTCAAAGCGCACCCGAACCTCTTTGGGATGTTTCGGTCGCGCAAGAACGTCCTTTCGCAAGATTGACATGAGCGCGGCAACGTCGACGGGCGTGCCGGCCACCTCTCCGTCCGCTGCTTCCAGACGCGACAGCTCTAGCAGGTCTTCGACGATTGTCGTCATCCGCTCGGCTTGCCGACGCATTTCGGCAATTGGCGCCAGAATTTCAGGGTCCAAAATTGGGTCCTGACTCAGCGTCTCGAGGTATCCGGAGATTACAGTGAGCGGAGAACGGAGCTCGTGCGAAGCGTTCGCGACGAAGTCTTTGCGCATCGCTTCCAAACGCATTTGGCGAGACACATCGCGCACAAGCAGCAGTTGCTGACCTTCGCCATACGGGACGATCTGCAATGATAGAAAACGTTCCACCGCGCCCGTTGCCCGAATGATTACAGGGTTGCTGAACTGGCCCGAGCTCAGATAACGGACAAACTGCGGCTGTCGAACGAGATTGTCGATGCGCAGCCCGAGGTCTGCCGGCCGACGCAATTCCAGCAGCTGCGCAGCCATACGGTTGAACCACGCGATCTCGCGTTGTTCATTGAGAATGACGACGCCATCCGGAAGTGCCGCAGTGGACCGTTGTATCTGCCGATATAGCTGTACGAACCGCGCTTTGTGAAAGCGCTTACGGCGATGCAAGCGAACCACCTGTGAAATCACGTCGCCCCAAACGCCACCGATGTCTGGCGGATCTTCAGTGGCGCGCCGACGCAGCCACCAATCAAGCCTGAAGACGCTGACGAACTGCCAGCCCAGAAAGGTCGAAAGGGATGCAGCGACGCCGACCCATACCGCATCGAGCATCCACCCGACGACAACGCCGACGCCTATCGCAAGGGCCAGTCGAGCCGTGGCAAACCACGTTGCTTGAGATGCCAGGGACACCGGTCAGTCCCACCTGAGCATCGACGGAGCCCCATACGCGAGTGAAGCCTTAGCTCGATCTCGCAGAAAAGCGGTATCCCGACCCTCGCACGGTCTGGATAAAGCGGTCGTAGCCAAAATCTTCCAACGCCTTGCGCAGACGGCGGATGTGCACATCAATCGTTCGTTCTTCCACATACACATTGCCTCCCCAAATGCGGTCGAGGAGCTGATCGCGTGTATACACGCGTTCGGGATGCGTCATAAAGAATTCGAGCATCCGGTACTCCGTGGGGCCGAGCGTAACGGTCTGATCGTGCGCGGTGACACGATGACTCGCGTGGTCCAGCGCTAACCCTTCGAACTCGATCCGCTCACCCTCGCCAGTTGGACCCGAGCGGCGCAGCACCGCATTGATCCGCGCCAACAGCTCGCGAGGCGAAAAAGGCTTGGTGATGTAGTCGTCCGCGCCACCTTCGAGCCCGGCAACCTTGTCGCCTTCTTCCGCGCGCGCCGTGAGCATGATGATCGGCAACTCGCGCGTTTCGCGGTCCCGCTTAAGCGCTCGGGTCAGCTCCAAGCCGCTCATGTCCGGCAACATCCAGTCCACGAGCACCAGATCCGGCCGTCGGTCGGCCAGCTGCTCGCGCGCCGAGCGGCAGTCTTCCGCTTCGCGCACCTCGAAACCTGCCCGCTTCAGGCCGAAGGCGATCATTTCGCGGATAGGCTTTTCGTCTTCGACGATCAAAACTTGCTTCGCGGGCATGCTGTCCCTGCCTGTGTGGCAGGCGTATTACAGAGTGCGTTCATTGCGGATTAATGACAATCCGGCGATTCATTTCAGCCGCGTGACGCCACAGGGCGGGCGACGTCGTTCCGCAAGTACACCGGCAAGGCCTGTTCTGCGGGCACGGCGAGCCCGGCAGCGAGATCGGCAGCCGCCAGGCGCACCACTTCTTCGGCACGTGGCAGAAGTGTTTCATGAACGACATCCAACGATGCGCCCAGGCGCTCGGCCAGATCCGGATAGGCTCGAAAGCCGCGACCGGCGCCATGAACAGGCGTTGTAGCGCCCGCCGGTATGCTGACGGTCGAAGGCCTCCCAACCTGTTCATCGCCGAGCAACTCGGCCAGCCCGCCCACCCCACGGGCATAGACTGCCCAGTACACCTCTTGCATCCGGGCGTCGTTGCACACAACGACCGTACGCACGGTCGAGTCGGAATCCAGCACCCGTTGAGCGACGGCTCGAAGATTGGACACCGGCAGCACCGGCCTCCCAGAGGCGAACGCGAGACCCTGAGTCACGCTTGCGGCGAGACGGACGCCGGTGAAGCCGCCAGGACCGCGTCCGAAAGCGATCGCGTCCAAGTCCACCAACCGAAGCTTCGCCTCCGCTAGAAGTGCGTCGATCACCGACAAGATGCGTTCGGCGTGACCGCGCTCCACTTCGACGTATGAACTGTTAATACGTTGGTCGTGCAGCAACGCGGCCGAGCACGCTTCAGTTGCCGTATCGAGCGCGAGGATCTTCATACGGATTGTGCTTCGACCGCTGGGGCATGCCGCTTCAGGAAACGGACGACCTCGTCGGGATCTTGCGCAACGGTCATCGCAGGCAAGGCGGCTCGGAACACGCGACCATAGGGTTTATCGACGATGCGGCGGTCGCAGATCACGACGACGCCGAAATCCTCTTCACTGCGGATCAGTCGGCCAACCCCCTGCTTCAACGCCAAAGCGGCTTCCGGTAGCTGGTAGTCCATGAACGCATTTCCGCCGCTTGCTTGGATGTGCGCGATGCGTGCCTTTACCAGCGGGTCATCGGGCGAAGCGAAGGGCAGCTTGTCGATGATGACGAGCCGCAACGCGGAACCTTTGACGTCCACACCTTCCCAAAAACTTGAAGTACCCAGTAGCACCCCGTTTCCGTCTTCGCGAAATGCTTTGAGCAGCAGCTCGCGCGGCGCCTCGCCTTGAACATACAACCGATATGGCGATTGCAGGCCCCAATGCGCACGCAACAACGCCGCGCCTTGCGCCAACGCGCGGTGACTCGTGAACAAAAGGAACGCGCCGCCACGCGACGCGTCGATCAAAGGAATAGACAGGTCCAGCATCGCCGGCACGTATCCCGGCGCGGACGGCTGCGGCAGACCCTTGGGCAAATACAGCAGGCTCTGCGATTCGTAATCGAAAGGACTGTCGATTCTCAGCGTCGGGGCTTCGGACAATCCAAGACGCGAAGTGAAGTGCGTAAAGTCGTCTCCAATCGAAAGCGTGGCGGACGTGAAGATCCACGAGCATCGACGTGCTTGAACGATCGACTGAAAGCGTTCGGCAATGTCGAACGGAATGAGGTGTAGCGTGAAGCCACGAGAGAACGTTTCGACTGCGCGTGCTCCTTCAGAGTCATCAATGGACGCGATGCGCTCGACCCCCACTGCCAATTCACTGGCGCGCTCCGCGAGTTGAGTCAACGTGACGCTGCCGTCGGCAACTTGATTGAGCTCCGATGCCAATGCTTCGAGAGATTGCGCCAACTCT
>Ga0307515_10002760_pt1 | contig 37507 bp, 3 predicted proteins | sample 17_EM_MG_FD_194513 | JGI IMG/M metagenome (GOLD analysis project Ga0307515, IMG submission 194513) | Populus trichocarpa ectomycorrhiza microbial communities from riparian zone in the Pacific Northwest, United States - 17_EM | ecosystem: Host-associated > Plants > Roots > Unclassified | place... | reverse complement strand
TATTATCGCCGTTCTTATTTATCCCTCTAGTTATACTATCTACGTTTTCGCTACTAGTATCTTTATTATTATTTATATCTTACCTAAGTATAACACTATCCTTTTCTACCTCTTCTGTAGTAATAAGCTATAAATAATAATAGATAAACTGCTACTAGTACCTAGTATACCGCTCCTAACTGTCCGCGTTTTCTAACTGCCCTATTGGCCTAATATTAACCTCTTTACACTTTATACTTTTAAGCTATTACCTTATCTTATAAGTGAGCGTTAATAATCCGGATATATATCTCTCTATTAATATATCCACTACCCTATATACTTACTTTAACTCCTTTTTATTTTAGTCCGGTAATTGCCTTATATACGCGAGATATATTAGATTATGTTTTACTATATACTCTAGCTAGCCTATATAGTTATACCATTCTATTTAATTTATCTTTACTACTTTAGTGTCCGCTACCTCTAGTCCCTTTTTATAATCCTTATTAGCCTTCTTTTATTTATTTAGTATAGCTTATATAAATTCCTTATTGCCCTTATTATCCGCGCGTAAAGCTACCTCGCCCTCTAGTTCTAGTACGTGTATAGTAAAGTAGCGCTAAAAGCTACTACTAGCAAAAAATATCTACACTTTAATATTTGTCTAATACTTCCGGTCTTACTAAGTTAACTTTTATCCGTATATCTTTTTACTATACTTCTATACTTTATTACAATTTATGCTAATAAACTTATATACTTCCTCGTCGTATAAAAAAGCGTTTATTAGCTCGCGTAGTATTTTAAACGGCGGTCTAAATAGTAGTAGTAGTGGTATATCCCTCGGGCCTAACAGAGCGTATTCGCTATACTTTTTAACAATTTCCTTTTATATCTTTTGCCGTATTAAGTAATAGTCGCGTAGATATAACTATAGATTTTAAAGTATATAGCCGTGTTCTTTATATATTAGTACTTTATAATTAGGGTTATAATATAAAAACTAGTTAGGCAGCTAAGTACTACTATTTATTATTACTACTGTTATTAACGCTGTTATTAATACTAGTGTTAATTTATATTATATTCTAGCCCATAGGTTTTAGTAAACCTTTATTACGACTATAACTATAAAAATATAATACTTAATTCTGCTACTAATACTTGACCCCCTTTTAGTATATTAGTATGCTAAAATGTTAAAATATAATACTTGACTTAATTTATCTATCTAGGGAAGGCTAGTAGCTATATAATATAATATTAAGGAGGCTGGTTTACTAGCCCCCTTATACTACTAAAATATTAATTTTTAATAGATAGAGTAGGAAGCTTATATATATATATTAATAATTAAGTAGCTAGTAATAGTGCTACTACTATTAGTATTTATTATTGTTATTAATACTAGCGTTATATTCTAGCCCGCGGGCTTTAGTAAACCTATATTATAACCCTAATACTAACCTTAAGTTAATAGTAATATAGTGTAATTCTTAATCTAATACCTTAAAACGATTAAACTTAATATACTAAACAACTTTTATATAAAAAAGAATGTGTTTAACGTATTATTATAGGGGTATTTAGAGAATAGATCCCACCTAACGGATCCTACTAAGGAATTATTGGTTTTTAGTTAGCGTAACCCTAAATACTAACTACGTTTGTTTAGATTTTAGTATAATCTATTACCCCCTTAATAATAGAAGTATAGTTAAGAAATCCCCAGCTTAAAGCTATATCTGCGCTTACTACTACTATAGCTGCCGTATTATTTTCTTCTACCTTCTACTCTATACAGTTTATTCGTACCTTCTTTAATTAGTTAACTATATTGCCTAGCAGCGCCTAAAATAGTATAACGACAATAGTAATACTAGGGTCGTTTAGATATACTAGCGCTATAAATAATAAGCTCTTCCCTCCTTCTATCGGTAGTACTATAACTAGCGGCGTATATTTTATTAGTATGGCCTTTACTCCCTACTTCTGCTTATCTAACTAAAATAATACTTTACTATAGCTAAGCGCCTATTATATCGCTCTTTTAATTTGCTTTACCCTATATTTTTTTATTTCCGGCCCTATTTTCTATAAGACTAGTTATATGCTTAAAGCGTCCAACGGCCCTTATATATACTTTTGCCCTACCTTTACTACCTTTAACTCTCCGGGTCTTGTATTATCTATACCCCCTATACCTAAAAACTAGTGCTATACTTTACTAAGCGGTTAAAATGTTTTCACTAATTAGATACTTAAGTGCTTAATAATATTACTTAACACTCTGTATTAATTAACCCCTATCCTTTTTATCCGCCTAGCTGATATCTTTAGCGCACTTTCCTCCTTAACTTCTACTTCCTTAATCTTGCTAATATTATCTTAAGTACTTACCCTAAACATCTTATTTATAAAGACCTATCCAATTGTAATAGCTATATGCTAGTAGTTAAGCATATATAGCTTATTTTTTAGTGCCTATAAAGACTATATATTAATTACCCGCGTAAGATAGTCCGTTTCCTACAGTCTATACTTACTAGCCTAGATATAGTTGCTCCGTTTATACCGCTATATATACTTTATAAGCCTCTTCTAAAACAGCAGCATGTACGCTAGATATAACGCCACTAGCTAACTTACCCTCTATAGTAGAAACCGCGGTATAACCTTTAGCGCGTTAATAAGCGACTATAACTTATAATAATAAGTAATAAACACTACCTATCTATCTATAATAAAAACGTTCCGGTTTTATAGAAGCCCGTTCTAATACCAGTATAATATAATTTTAGTCTCCCTAGCTAGCTATTCTGCTATTATATACACTATAAATAGCAGCAGCTTAAGAAACCTATTAACTTTTTAAATATATTACCGGACCCACTATATATGCCACCCCTTTTTTACCCACATTTTTCTATCTACTTTGCTTTATTATATCTGCCTAAGTATCTATTCTAGCCCGCCACCTAGCCTATTGCTTAACTTACTTATAAATAAAATCCCCTATTTTATAAATATTACGTCGTCCTTAATCTTATTTAGTAGAATAGTAAACTGCCCCCCTTGCCTATAAACCTACATTAGCTCCTACTATAGTATCCGCTTAGCTTTAGTAACCGTATTTTAAATTATTATCTAAAACCGTTTAATTATAACCGGCCGCCTATATAAATAGATAATCTTCTTATTTTTTAACTAATAGATACTGCCTAGATTGTTATAATTTAATATAACTGCCTTACTATACGCCAGTAAGCTAATTATTATACTTATTAGGCTAAAAGACCTATTAGCTAGAAATTGCTTTTGCTTAGTAAGAAACTCCTTCTACTTAGCCTCCTTTTACCTCTCTTTTTTTACTAACGGAAGTAGCTATTTAACTATAAGCGCCCGTATATAGTAGACTACGCCTATAAGTATATATAAGAAGTTATTTACCGTTTAAAGTCTTCTTAATTCCTTATTAATCCCTAGCACTATAAGAAAGTAAATAAGTTTGCTATTAAACGGATTATTATTAATATTCCGGAATATAAATAAAGCTAAGAGTTAAAGCACCCGTTCTATAAGACTCTTCTTATCCTTTCCTACTTATAGCGTATGCCATAGATTCTTTATAACTTCTTTTTATTTATTCCGCTATTAGAAAAGCTTTTAAGCATTCCTAAGAAACCAAGCGTTGTCCTTATTATTTTCTCCGCCCTTATTATCCTCCTTATCTTCTACCTCCTTATTATTATTATTACTATTATTATCGCCGTTCTTATTTATCCCTCTAGTTATGCTATTTACGTTTTCGCTACTAGTATCTTTATTATTATCTATATCTCGCCTAAGTATAACGCTATCCTCTTCTACCTCTTCTGCAGTAATAAGCTGTAGATAATAATAGATAAACTGCTACTAGTACCTAGTATACCGCTTCTAACTGTCCGCGTTTTCTAACCGCCCTATTAGCTTAATATTAACCTCTTTATACTTCGCGCTTTTAAGCTATCACCTTATCTTATAAGTGAGCGTTAATAATCTAGATATATATCTCTCTATTAATATATCCACTACCCTATATACTTACTTTAACTTCTTCTTATTTTAGTCTAGTAATCGCCTTATATACGCAAGATATATTAGATTGCGTTTTGCTATATACTCTAGCTAGCCTATACAGTTATACCATTCTATTTAATCTATCTTTACTACTTCGGCGTTTACTACCTCTAGTCCCTTTTTATAGTCCTCATTAGCCTTTTTTTATTTACTTAGTATAGCTTATATAAATTCCTCATTACCCTTATTATCCGCGCGTAAAGCTACCTTACCCTTTAGTTCTAGTATATATACGGTAAAGTAGCGCTAAAAGCCACTGCTAGTAAAAAATATTTGCACTTTAACGTTTGTCTAATACTCCCGGTCTTACTAAGTTAACTTTTATCCGTATATCTTTTTACTATACTTCTATACTTTGTTACAATTTATGCTAATAAACCTATATACTTCCTCGTTGTATAAAAAAGCGTTTATTAGCTTACGTAGTATTTTAAACAGCGGTCTAAATAGCGGTAGTAGCGGTATATCCCTCGGGCCTAACAGAGCGTATTCGCTATACTTTTTAATAATTTCCTTTTATATCTTTTACCGTATTAAGTAATAGTCGCGTAAATATAACCGCAGATTTTAAAGTATATAGCCATATTCTTTATATATTAGTACTTTATAATTGGGGTCGTAATATAGAAACTAGTTAAGCGGCTAAGTACTACTATTTATTATTGCTGCGGTTATTAATGCTGTTATTAACACTAGTGTTAATTCGTGTTATATTCTAGCCCGTGGGTTCTAGCAAACCTCTATTACGACTATAACTATAAAAATGTAATGCTTAATTCTACTACCAATACTCGACCCCCTTTTAGCATATTAGCATGCTAAAATGTTAAAATATAATGCTTGACTTAATTTATCTATCTAGGGAAGGCTAGTAGCTATATAATATAATATTAAGGAAGCTAGTTTACCAGCCCCCTTATACTACTAGAATATTAATTTTTAATAGATAAAGTAGGAAGCTTATATATATACATTAATAATTAAGTAGCTAGTAATAGTGCTACTACTATTAGTATTTGTTATTGTTATTAATACTAGCGTTATATTTTAGCCCGTAGGCTTTAGTAAACCTATATTATAACCTTAATACTAACCCTAAGTTAATAGTAATATAGTGTAATTCTTAATCTAATACCTTAAAACGATTAAACTTAATATACTAAACAACTTTTATATAGGAAAGAATGTGTTTAACGTATTATTATAGGGGTATTTAGAGAATGGATTCTACCTAACGGATCCTACTAAGGAATTATTAGTTTTTGGTTAGCGTAACCCTAAATACTAACTACGTTTATCCGGATTCTAGTGCAATCTATTACCCCCTTAACGATAGGGGGCTCTATATTTAAAATAACCCATCTTTTTAACCTTTTTAATACTTTCTTATACTACTGCCTATATCCTCCTAATATATTTACTTCGCTTATTTATATAATTCGCCAATCTATATTTCTATACTCTATTTACCGCTTTATATACCATATATCTATCCTTTTATTATTATAACTACCTCCCTATTAACCGCAATATATCCTTACTATTCTCTTTATTCTCTTTATCCTCTATATCCTCTTTATCCTCTTTATTCTTACTATCCCCTATATCCTCTTTATTCTCTTTATCCTTACTATCCCCTATATCCTTCTTATTCTCTTTATTCCTCCTATTCTCCTTATAATCTTTCTTATCTCTTATTTATAATTTCCTTTTATCTTCTAACCCTAATTAACTTATAAATCCTAAATTAACCCTAGATATTTCTTATCTCCCTTTTACTAAGTTTACTTCTTCTACTTCTTCTATCTCTTAAACTTTTTCTTCCTCTTATTCTTCCGTATATTATACTGCCTACTTTCTCCCCTTACCTATATAAAGTAATATTTTAATAACTATAACTATTATATTACTTATTAATATTCCCTACACTTACCTTTAATATTACTATTCTAGCTATTTACTATATTCCTCTAAGCTGCTACCTAGCTCTGCCTTATAGCTAGCCTTACGGATAATATCTAACCTATAAGCTGTTTTTATTGCCACCCTAATAACTAGAACTAATACGTTTAACTACTAATATTTTTCTAACTTGCTTTTTTCTGTTGCGTATAGCTTTTAACTAATTCTATACTTTATATACGTGTAACTACTCTTATTATACTAAATTTAACTCTAAAACTTATTGCAACCTATTTACCCTAAGTTCTTAAATTTCTAATACTTAACTAATAAATATAGATATAAGTTATCTTTTTTATTTAGCATCTAGTATACTATATAGCTATCCGCTAGTTTATCTAGCTGCTTCTATACCTAACCCTCTTTGTTTATATCTCTTACCTATAAACTCTACTAGTCTACTAAACCCTCGCTATATCTATTATATGCTGCGTAGTCTATATCCGCGCACTTAACTTCTTTACTATCTAGATACCTGCTTATTGTCCCTTAACGGCACTCTATTATCTAAACAAAAGCCGCTATTACTAACCTATTAACTAACTTGGCCTCCTATTTAGCCCGCCTTTTTACCTTACTATTCTCTAAGAGTACTACTAAGTCTACTACCTCTCCTCTATATCCTACCCGCCTACTTTCTTACGCGTAGTTAATTATCCTATATAGTAGCCCTATATAAAGCACGAATATAATACTAAAGTAGTTTACCCCTATCCTAAGAGCTAACGTTATAATAATAAACCCCCCTACTTTAACCTACTTTAAAAGTTACTTCTCCCTATTAACTAACCTGGCGTAATAATACGCGCACTTAAGTAACTAAGCCATCTCCTTACATTGCTCTCGGCTGCGATAGTATACTACCCCCTTTATACTATTTAGCCTTTAAGCTTATCTCTTATATATTACTAGCGCCGTTTCTAAAACCCTCCCTTTCTAATACTACTGCACTATATACCGCGTCTTTATTTATACTATGCTCGCTTATATATATATAGCCAACGGTATAAATATAACCTCGCTTAACTCCTGCTTTAGTAGTAGGGGTAGTGTTACCGTAAGTAGTACCATCGGATACTATAGTAGTTGTAAATTTCAAAGCTCCGCTAACTTCGCCCGCTAGTTACTTAAAGTAAACATTAGATAATACTTGTTAATTACCACCTATTAAAGTAATTTATCCCAGTTTAATCGTAAAGCGTAGTTAAGAAATCCCTAGCTTAAAGCTATATCTACGCTTACTACTACTATAGCTACCGCGTTATTCTTTCCTGCCTTTTACTCTATATAGTTTATCCACGCCTTTTTTAACCGGTTAACTATATTACTTAATAGCGCCCAAAACGGTATAATAATAATAGTAACACTAGGGTCGTCTAGATATACTAGCGCTATAAATAATAAGCTCTTCCCTCCTCTTATTAGCAGTACTATAATTAGCGGCGTATATCCTACTAGTACGGCCTTTACTCCCTACTTTTGCTTATTTAACTAAAATAACACTTTACTATAGCTAAGCGCCTATTATATTACTCTTTTAATCTACTTTACCCTATACTCTTTTATTCCTAGCCCTATCTTTTATAAGATTAACTATATACTTAAAGCGTCCAACAGCCCTTACGCATGCTTTTACTCTACCTTTACTATCTTTAACTCTTTAGGTCTTATATTATCTATACCCCCTATACCTAAAAACTAGTGCTATACTTCGCTAAGCGGTTAAAATGTTTTTACTAATTAGATACTTAAGTACTTAATAATATCACTTAATACTCCGTATTAATTAACCCCTATTCTTTTTATCTACCCAGCTAATATCTCTAGCGTGCTTTCCTCCTTAACTTCTACTTCCTTAATCTTGCTAATATTATCTTAAATACCTACCCTAAATATCTTATCTATAAAGACCTATCCGATCGCGATAGCTATATGCTAGTAGTTAAGCGTATATAGCTTATTTTTTAGTGCCTATAAAGACTGTATATTAATTACCTATATAAGACGGTCCGTCTTTTATAGTTTATGCTTACTAGCCTAGATATAGTCGCTCTATTTATACCGCTGTATATACTCTATAAGCCTCTCCTAAAATAGCAGCATATATGCTAGATATAACGCTACTAGCTAACCTACCCTCTATGGTAGAAACCGCGGTATAACCTTTAGCGCGTTAATAAGCGACTATAACTTATAATAACGAGTAATAAATACTACCTATCTATCTATAACAAAAACGTTCCGGTCCTATAGAAGCCCATTCTAATACTAGCATAATATAATTTCAGTCCCCTTAGCCGGCTGTCCTGCTATTATATGCACTATAAATAGTAGTAGCTTAAGAAACCTATTAACTTTTTAAATATATCGCCAGACCCGCTATATATACTACCCCTTCTTTACCTATATTTTCCTATTTACTTCGCTTTATTATATCTACCTAAGTATTTATTCTAGCCTGCCGCCTAGCCTATTATTTAACTTACTTATAAACAAAATCCCCCGTTTTATAAACATTACGTCATCCTTAATCTTATTTAGCAAAATAGCAAACCGCCCCCCTTGCCCGTAAACCTATATTAGCTCCTACTATAGTATCTGCTTAGCTTTAGTAACCGTATCTTAAATCATTATCTAAAACCGTTTAATTATAACTAGCCGCCTATATAGATAGACAATCTTCTTATCTTTTAACTAATAAATACTACCTAGATTGTTATAATTTAATATAACTGCCTTACTATACGCTAGTAAGCTAATTATTGTACTTATTGGGCTAAAAAACCCATTAGCTAGAAATTGCTTCCGCTTAGTAAGAAACTCCTCCCGCTTAGCCTCCTTTTGCCTCTCTCTTTCTATTAATAGAAGTAGCTATTTAACTGTAAGCGCCTATATATAGTAGACCACGCCTATAAGTATATATAAGAAGTTATTTACTATTTAAAGTCTCCTTAATTCCTTATTAATCTCTAGCACTATAAAAAAGTAAATAAGTCCGCTGTTAAACGGATTATTACTAATATTCCGGAATATAAACAAAGTTAAGAGTTAAAGCACCCGTTCCGTAAGACTTTTCTTATTCTCTCCTACTTATAGCGTATACTATAGATCCTTTATAACTTCTTTTTATTTATTCTACTATTAGAAAAGCTTTTAGGTATCCCTAAGAAACTAAGCGTTATTCTTATTATTTTCTTCGCCCTTATTATCCTCCTCATCTTCTACCTCCTTATTATTATTATTACTATTATTATTACCGTTCTTGTTTATCTCTCTAGTTATACTATCTACGTTTTCACTACTAGTATCTTTATTATTATCTATATCTCGCCTAAGTATAACACTATCCCCTTTTACCTCTTCTATAGTAATAAGCTATAAATAATAATAGATAAACTGCTACTAGTACCTAGTATACCGCTCTTAACTATTTACGTTTTCTAACCGCCCTATTAGCCTAATATTAACCTCTTTACGCTTTATACTTCTAAGCTATCGCCTTATTTTATAAGCGAGCGTTAATAGTCTAGATATATATCTCTCTATTAATATATCTACTACCCTATATACTTACTTTAACTCCTTTTTATTTTAATCTGGTAATTACCTTATATACGCGAAATATATTAGATTATGTTTTACTATATACTCTAGCCAGCCTATATAGTTATACTATCCTATTTAATCTATCTTTACTACTTCGGCGTTTACTACCTCTAGTCCCTTTTTATAGTCCTCGTTAGCCTTCTTCTATTTACTTAGTATAGCTTATATAAATTCCTTATTGCCCTCATTATCCGCGTATAAAGCCGCCTCGCCTTCTAGTTCTAATACATATACGGTAAAGTAGCGCTAAAAGCTACTGCTAGTAAAAAATGTCTATACTTTAACGTTTATCTAATACTCCTAGTCTTACTAAGTTGACTTTTATCTATATATCTTTTTACTATACTTCTATACTCTATTACAATTTATGCTAATAAACCTATATACTTCCTTATCGCACAAAAAAGCGTTTATTGGCTTGCGTAGTATTTTAAACGGCAGTCTAAATGGCGGCGGTAGCGGTATATCCCTTAGGCCTAATAGAGCGTATTTATTATACTTTTTAACAATTTCCTTTTATATCTTTTGCCGTATTAAGTAATAGTCGCGTAGATATAACCGCAGATTTCGAAGTATATAGCCGTTTTCTTTATATATTAGTACTTTGTAATTAGGGTCGTAATATAAAAACTAGTTAGGCGGCTAAGTGCTACTATTTGTTATTGCTGCGGTTATTAACGCTGTTGTTAACACTGGTATTGATTTGTGTTATATTCTAGCCTATAGGTTCTAACGAACCTCTATTATAACTATAACTATAAAAATATAATGCTTAATTCTACTACTAATACTCGACCCCCTTTTAGTATATTAGTATGCTAAAATGTTAGAATATAATACTTGACTTAATTTATCTATCTAGGGAAGGCTAGTAGCTATATAATATAATATTAAGAAGGCTAGTTTACTAGCCCCCTTATACTACTAGAATATTAATTCTTAATAGATAGAGTAGGAAGCTTATATATATATATTAATAATTAAGTGGCTAGTAATAGTGCTACTACTATTAGTATTTGTTATTGTTGTTAATACTAGCGTTATATTCTAGCCCGTAGGCTTTAGTAAACCTATATTACGACCCTAATACTAACCCTAAGTTAATAGTAATATAGTGTAATTCTTAATCTAATACCTTAAAACGATTAAACTTAATATACTAAACAACTTTTATATAGGAAATAATGTGTTTAACGTATTATTATAGAGGTATTTAAAGAATAGATCCTACCTAACGGATCCTACTAAGGAATTGTTAGTTTTTGGTTAGCGCAACCCTAAATGCTAACTACGTTTGTCTAGATTCCAGTGCAATCTACTACCCCCTTAATAATAGGGACTTGCCTATAAGGCGCCTATAAGGCGCCTACAAGTTACCTATAGTACTTCTACTACCTTACTTTTTAACCTTTTTAGGAACCACTGCTGCCGTAATAAGCCTACGGACGCGCTAGTATTATAAACTTTACTTTACTACTATAGAGTTATTAGGGGGCACCCATTACTCGCCCCCCTACCTTTTATTACTATTTCCTTTATAACCTAGAACTGGTTTAGTATATTTTGGCTAATAAGCCACTAGGTAACCGCCTTAAGGCCTTTTTATATTAAGAGTAGTGTTTTATAGTTCTTTATGCTAGCTACTAAGAGTATTACTTCTTAGTTAGTATATAAGGGGTATAGTAGTATTACGTGCTTTAGTGTCTATTTTAGCTAGCTATATTTGTATCTTAGGCTACCTAATGCTAAAACTAAGTCGCGAGTTGTTAACTAAACTGCTCTATATTTTCTATAATATATACTAAACCCTTACCTCTAGATTAAATTGTTAGTTCGCAGCCCTAAGATAGTTTTACTTTTTATACTATCCTTATCTATATTAAAAATTGTTAAATAATCTCTAAACATTTAACTCCTACTATAGTTATACCCCTATATAGCTATACTGCTATATCTTTATCACCTAGACCTATATATTCCTTATCCCCCTCTTCCTTTATTATTATATAAATATCCACCCTATACCTGCTATTACTACACTAAAAGAGCCTAATTACTATGTTATACACTAGCTGCCTATATTAGTACCTTTTTAACCTATCTAACTTCTAACTTCTATTCTCCCTCTTCTTCTACCTCTAGTAAAACTTCTAAGAGGTACTATAATCCTAGCAGCTACCCTAAGCCCTATACCCTTTAATATAAATAGCCTTACTAAGTTAAACCTTACATTATACCGCCCCACCCCTTTTATATACTTTTAACGTATAATTAATATAAGGACTATCTAGCCCTTAACCTACGTAGAAGCTGCACTTATTAACCCACTAATTTAGCGATTCTATCTAGTTCTATAGCTCCTACTCGTTATTCTACCCCTATTTAGATAGCTTTTACTAGCTTTTAACTAACGCGCAATAGGTAGCCTTGTTATTATTTTATTAGTACGGCTATATCTCCAGCTACCTCTTTTGCCAAAAGTTAAATATATATACTAGTATCTTAAATATAAAAAGGAGCTTTAGAATAGAGCTGCTACGGAATAATATCTATTGTTTAAACTAGAAGAGTATTTAGTTTTCTATACTAATATCCACTCTATCCTTATTAGAGACCTTTTTTACAAACATTTTCCTAAGGACTTAGTCATTATATATATAGAGAGCCGCGATTATCTGCCTTATTACCGCCTTATTCTTGCAATAGCTATCCAGTTACTATTAGGACTCTAATATCTCTTTTAAGTAATCCTTAACCTCCTTAAACTCCGCTATATATATCTAATACGCAATCTTAATATCCCTATATAGACAGTTTATTTAGGAGTATAGGCTATATACTCCTAGCTTATTAGAAAACCTAAGAAGAGCAAGTTTTTCTAGCTAGTTAAGGATTGCCTGTGCTCTCTCGTAGCTATTCTAAGAAGTGCAATTGTAAACTATATAGTTAGGCTCTAGCTGTTTTGTAATAGTAAAGTATAACTAGCAGCCGACGTTTCGCTAGCGCGTAAATTGCTTATTAATTTCTATTAGCTAGCGCTAGGACTTAAAGATACCGTTTATTTTAAATTCCTCGCTCTTTATATATACTAAAATTGCCTACCGCTTCTTTATTATATCTATCCTTTTAAAGTTACTAGAATAACTAAAGAGGGGTATATATTTAGCCTAAGGCATTTTTAGTACATTCTTATATATCTAGGCCTCCTTACATATTACCTATAGACTATTTTACACTAAGCTAACGCTACCTATATCTATAATAGTATTATACTTTAAAGCGGATCCTAATACGCAAATACGCTTTAGATTAGGGTGTTAAGCTATAATAGCTAAAGTATTAGAGAGCTATTGCTAGCAAACCACCTTTAGGAGAGGGGTTGGTAATAATTAAATAACCTTAAAAAAATACTTGGTATAAGGTAAAGATAAATAAATATTATCTATATAACGCATAATTAAAAAGAACGGTATATATAGTGGAAAAGTAGGAACGCGTCGCGTTTTAAGATGGAAAAAGGAGGCTAGAGTAGTATAGGCTAATAGGCGGCACTCTTATTTAGATAACTAGGAATATAACTTATTCTAGAAACACAATTCATTTTAAGAAGGAATTTAGTTTAGTGGCGGTAATAATATTAAGACTTTAGCATAGATGCTTAAGGATCTAATATTTAGTAGTAGTGGCCTATTTATATATCTACTTTTAGCAATAAAAGGTAGATTAGACTAGATAGGTTTTTATAGCATTAGTAAAAAAAAAAGTAGGGGGTTTAGTATATTAACATACCGAAACTAAGTCGCAAGTTATTAGTGAAACCGCTAAGTTTTTTATAATATAGCCTATTTACAAAACATTCTACCCACCTATTTTAGCTAAACTTCCTCTTTCTCTACGTTATCTTTAGACTTAGCCTCTTGCTCCATAATACCCTTATTTAGATTCTTAATAAACTTACCTACCTAATTAAGGTCCGGTTATTCTCTAAAATAATAAAAATAGTCTTTAGGGATACAATTCTATTTATCGCTGCTATTATATACCCTAAGCTTTAATATATTAAGACCTCTTCTTAGCCTACGTCGGGCCGCCTCCTACTCTATCCTAGTTAAACCGCAGTTATCCCACCTATAGTGCCTTTTAATAGCCCGGAAATCGATATTATATTTAATTACTATCTATAAAACTAACTAGTTTGTTTGCTCTAGTAGGTTAAGCCTACCTATTTTATTTTACGCCTCCTAGGAATAGTACTTAGATGCCTTATATATAATAGATAGCTTATTATAGTTATACTAAGAAATCGCCTATAGATACTACCCTGCGTATTTCTTAATAAAACTAAGAAACCTACGCCCTGCCAATTCTCCTACTTCTTCTATTATAATAGAGTATAGCCGCCGTATAAGTACTTAAAATCCTACGTTATACTACCTACGTTTTTTCAGTACGTTAGCTTATTTATTATCCTATATAAATAAAGCAAATACCTTGTCCCTCTATAGCCCTATATTATACTATATAAAATACGCCTACCTATTACTTATTTCCCCTTTAGCTTTACTCTACCTTACCTTTACTACCTATAGAGCGCTATTAATTAAGTCCGCTACTATAATTTATAAGAGACCCCTTAACCCTAACACCTTATTATCTTTAAGTTTTGCCCTAGCTATAAATTTCTTAAGTCGCCACTTTGGCTTTCTCGGCCTATCTGTTTAACGCTTAGCTAGGAGTGTAATTACTTCTTAAATATAGCTTTGGACCGATAACTATACTTTAAGCTTAATTCCCACTTATTCCGATATACGTACGTAGTCCCTAAATAACTAAAACATTATATTCTTATGCGAGATGCTTTTCTAGATATTTAAATTCTTATAGAATGACTTTTAAAACCCATTGGCCGCTACTGCTAAACGTTTAATTACCTAAGACGTAAAGGTCGGCCTTATATTCTAATGGATTTCCTTAATTAGGAACTATACTATTCCATTCTCCTATATATATATCTAAAGGTTTAGACCTAACCGCTTAGCTCTGCCTTAAGTAGGACTATCACTGCCTTCTTCTATATTATTATTACTTGCCTCCCTATTTTTAGGCCGCTAAACCCTAAACCGCTATTCCCTTTACTATATAGATGGATATAGTAATAGGTCCGTGCTAGTGCTTATATAGAGGAGCCGTACTAATGCAAACACTATTATACCGTTAATAACTTATTCCTCCTATAAGGCCGCTAGTTTACTATTATGTTCTATACTAGCTCTTTTAATAAGCACCTTAAGGTAGAGAAGCTACTAGTTTAACTCCGTAGCCGTAAACCTATTTACCTTCTTTATAGCTAGAACCTAGTAGGGTATATACCTACTAGTCCTATTAGCTTTGCTTTTATTATTACCTACGCGTAATATATATAACTCTACTGCGCTAACAGCCCCCTTAAGTTTTTTTTTTATATTATCTAGTTCTCTAAGTAACCTTATTATTATTTAGTACTTCTACCTAACCCTAAAGCTTTTATCCTTAGACCTACTTAGCGCAGAGAAGAGTCGCCGTTTTGTCCTCCTATATGCTATAAGCAGCTACCGTCTCTTATTTGTGTTTAGACGCTAGCCTTTAGTGCTATTAACTAAATACTATTACTTTAGTAAATCCTATAAATAGCTAAGCGCCTTAAACTGCGCGTTCTAGAACGGGTTATAGCCCTTAAATAGTATAGCAAATAGTTCTTTATTAACGTTATACGCCTTATTATATACGATGCCGCCCATCCTTTATAAGTTGTTAGTTAGTTATAGCTCTATATTTACGCTGCTAGAGTCCCTAGTTAGTGCCTAGTAATAACGGCGTATCTAAACTAAATAGGAGTTATAGTTAGGATAGGTAAATCCCTTCGCCTAGCTATTTAAGCAGTATAACTTATAAAGGAGCGTAACACCTTTATTAACGTCGCTAGTAGGGATTGGCGTGTCCTCTATACTAAGATTAAGCCAGCAATCCTTATTAGGTATTTAGTCCGCGTTAAAATTAAAACATAGGTTAATATGGCTAAGAAAGTTACTTTAAGCTTACTGGAACGTATTACGTTTAGTAGCTAACTTAAGGCTATATCCGGATATTACTAGAAATAGATTATAGAAAGCATTATATAATATATATCTATTATTATTACTAGTATACTTATAGGAGAGCCGCCGCACCTCGGCCTAGAATCTATTTAGGTATAACTCTAGTATTATATATTTAACGTCTATAGGCTGACCGGTTTCTATTATAAAATATTTTATCTTAACTTTAGCCTTATAATCTATATCCGTGAAGCTCTAGGGATAATACTAATATATATTAGGTATATAGCTTTTCTTTAGAGCTAGAAGGATAATATTATTAACCTAAGTAGCCTATTCTCTATTAGAGAGATATATTCTACTAAACTCTTTAATAACTATATACAGGAAGAATATATAGCACTTATAGCCGAATCTACTAGCTACTAGCCCCTAGCCTAATTGAAGCTACTTTAGCTTGTATATTTAATAGCCTTAAATTTAAATTTTCGAGTTTTACGTAATGCGCTGGAGATACGGCGGTCTATATACTAAGTTAAACCCGCCTTAATATGTGGCTAGCGTAGTTATTTAAGCAATAAAGCTATTAATATCCCATCGTCGGCCAATCTGGATTTCTGCGTCTTTAAACCGGTTTTCCGACTTAAGAAAGCTAAGCTTTAGTGGGTTCTCTTCGCCTTTAGCTAGTAGTATTTACTATAGGATATAACTATAGTCGTTAGGGTCCTTATTCCTTAAAGTGATCTTAGGTAGGTTTAAAGGGTAGTTAGTTATACTACTTAGGGCAAATAGCGACACCTAGCGTTGCTAGAATTGAGTAATCTGTACTAAAAAGTACTTACTTTTATCTACTATATGCGGAGGCTCATCTATAAAGTTAGTAAAGTCCTTATTATAATTCTTTTTACTTATATATTATATATACACCTCTTATTCTACGCTATTTTTAGTTAAGCAACAGTAGCCCTAGTATACTACTCTTAGTTAACCCTATTATCGCCGTTATTAGTAATATACTTACTAGAGTCCGCCTACCTTACTTATTAATCCTTAGGTCCGTCGTTACTATTACTAGCGTTATCTATATTGCTATAGGTAGCCCAATTTATATTAATAGATAGCTGTATTAACCCGGCTTTACTAGAGTATAAGGAATTGTCGGTTAATAGCGATATAGGCTGTATACTATCGCTATCGTCACTATCGCCGCCGTTGTCATTATCGCCACTATCGCCCTTACTATTATTATTGTTAAAGGCTTTATACTAGCTTCCGCTTATTAACACCTCTGCTATTTTACTTATATCGCCTATTTCTTTAACCTAATCCGCGTTCTCGGCGCTATCTTCCTCCTTTAATAATAGGGTAGGCTCTATGCTTTTGGCTAGTTGTGACTAAAAAGATTTATAGATTAAATGTACCTGTTTAATAAGCTGCCATTATACTGCCCTATCCGTATCCACTACCTTATTATCCTCCTCTGCTAGTATAGCAGCATTATTAGGTATTAAAGTAGTTATGCCCCTAGTTACTAACTGCGCCTAGGTAAATTAGTTAGGTAGCGGTAATAGTGTTAAAACTTTAGCATAGATGCTTAAGGATCTAATATTTAGTAGTAGTGGCTTATCCGTATATCTACTTTTAGTAGTAAAAGGTAGATTAGACTAAATAGGTTTATAAATTTAGTATTAGTCCTAGCTTATAATACGCGGGTAATAAAGTAAACCGCTATAATGGAAAATAAGGACTAGGAATAGAATAACTCGTAAAGGGCCTTACTGGCCTACCTATTTATAAGTTAGAATTAAATAATTAAAAAAAGGCTTAAGTAAATAACTACCTATTACTACTCTTTATTACTTAGGTTACTAAATCCTTTTAATTAAATCTCCTAGTCGGGCGCTATAGTTTATTTACCCCCTTTAGGCCTAGCTTACTAGAGGATAGAAAGAGGATCTAGTTAAATCTAGAATCTAGAATAACCGCCAACCTACTAGGCCTAATGTTTTTAACGGCGGGATTCTCGACTTACTATATTAGCTGCTTCCCTTTTCTCTTTTATAGTATAAAGCTTCTTTAGGCAACTACCCTTATTTACCCTAGCTATTAAAAGATATATAGTAAGAGTACTCTTCTATTTATTATTACGGCGTTAATATAATATTTAAGTTGTAAGGTATTATTCTCCCCCTAGTTTAGAGCGCTATACCTAATTAAGGTTTTTATTTCACTTACTAATAACGCTAACCTAATTAGGGTTTTTATATCGCTCGCTAATAATACTAACCTAAATTAGGGTTTTATATCTATTAGGCTATAAAAGTATAAAGTAATAGAGTATTAAGGTATTAAAAATCGACCTTCTAGTAGCGTAAGGAGGCTAAAGCCGACTTTAGCATATTAATATGCCAAAATATTAAAAATTAATCTTTTAGTGATATAAGGAGGCTAGTAAAGCCAGCCTCCTTATTTAACTAAAAGATTAATTTATTAACAGCTTATAACTTAATTTCGGCATATTAATATGCCAAAACCCCCTTTATTTTAAGTATTAAGATAAGTATTAAAATAAGTATTAAGATAAGTATTAAGATAAGTGTTAAGATAAGTGTTAAGATTACAACTTAAATGGCGCTAACTTACTTAAGGTTTTTATGTCGCGACTTATATAGGCGCTAACTTAATTAAGGTTTTTATATTATACCCTAAAACGATACTAAATTCCTTAACTTTATAGTAATGTAGCGACCTAACTACAATAGATATTTGAAATCCGAAGCCTGCACGTGACTTACTGTACTTAGTTCTACCCTTTTTATACAAAAAAGCGGCCCTTTCGCGAAATTTTTTTTATATTTATTACTTAAATTTTCGCTAAGTCCTCGTTATTTAAAAAATTCCTAACCCTCTAACCCTTATAATTTTTTATTATCCTTTCGCCTATTATAAATCTCTTATAAAATACTATACTAAAAATAACCTAAAAACTCCTTAATTACTCCTTTAATTATTTTAACTATCTCTTTTACTTTTCTACTATTAACTTTTATATATTGCCTTAACTCCTACCCCTTTATATATTTTATACCGACCTACTTATCTCTATAACTATTATCTTAACTATTTTATCTCTAAAAACTCCTTTTATCTACTTTTAATAAATTCCTTCCGTAGTACTCTTCTCTCCTACTACTACTAATAAAACTTATACTAAACGCTAACCCTTTTTACCTCTATTTCCCTCTTAATATCTACCCCTACCTTTATAACCTCTTTATCTACTATCTCCTTAAACTCTCTCTCTACTATATCCTCCTCTATCTCTTTTTCTATCCCACTATAACTATTATATAACTTCTCCCTATCCTTATAACTAACTTAACCTTCTTGTCTATCTATCTAATACTACCCTTTTATATATATAAAATCTATATAAATCTTATATATACTTTTCTACTAATCCTTACTCTTCTTTTATCTACCTTTTATCCTCTTACCTACTTAAACTACCTTCCTCTATTATAATTATCTTACTTTAATATCTATTTTATCCTACTTTTCTACTTTCCTATACCTAATTTAATAATATATGTAATTAGTTTATATAAATAATATACCTAATACCTACTATATCTATACCTATCCCTAATATACTTATTACTATAATAACCTACTATTTTCCTTTTATAAAATTAACTAGTATACTATCCTTTTCTATTACGTAATAATGGTACCTATAGTATATATATAGAATGCTTTACGGGAATAGGTTATAGGAATAGGTTATAGGAATATATTACGCGTATATATACTATATTAATATGCTAAAATATATCTATTTTAGTATGCTAAAATAATATTATAAGTAACCGGTTACTGGTTATTAAAATCTAATACTTAATTTAAATATCTATTTCTGCTACTAATACTTTACTATATTAATATGCCAAAATCCTAGCTTTTTACTCTATTAAATATTTAGTTTCTTTTTATTTACAGCATCTTAACACTCTAAAAAAATGGGGTTTGGCATATTAATATGCCGAAATTAAGTTTTCTACAATTAACCAATTTCTATTATAATTTACCGCTTTTACCGTAATAGGTTTAGCATATTAACATGCCGAAATTAACTTATAACTTATTAAAGAAACCGCTTTAACTTTTTTATAATATATACTATAGGTACTTAAAGTGGCATTAGTGGGGGAAAAAAAAGGGTTAGTATATTAATATGCTAAAACTAAGTTATAAGATGTTAAGGAAATTGCTTTACTTAATACTTATTTAAATTAATTATTATCTGTTTTTATAATTAAGGTAGTATTAGTAAAAAAAAATTAGTTTAGTATATTAACATACTAAAATTAACTTATAACGATCTTTTAATTTATAAAATATTTTACCCTATTTATAACTACAGCCTACTTAAAATATTTATTATTACCTTATCGCTAATAAATATTATATTGCAAGACTTTTATCTATATACCTCTTGCTCCTCTCCTAACTATAATATATACTTAAGTTTGTCTTTAAAATCTCGTCCTACTAACTGCTTTAAAACTTACCTATACTATATTTCTTGCTAATACGCGCCCTAATAAGCCGGCATTAATATATTATTATACTTACACTAACCTTTACCCTACTTTACGTAGATTATCTACGGGTTTTTATACTTAAAGCATAAAGTATATATTAACAGCCACCCCTTATATTGCCTCCGTCCCGCCTTAAACTATTATTAACCTTTTTTTATAGCTGTACGTTTAGAGTAAATAAACCTCTACTTATTTACCGTCCTATACTTTTCTAACCTATAGTTTGCTCCCCTTACTGTTTTTAATATACTTAAATCTACTAAGTTTACTAACTAGCAGACTAAGCAGCTACCTTTAAGTAGCCTTAGGTTACTAATATACCGTTATAAGTAACGCTCTTAATCGCGTATATACTACTTTAGTAGCCAACTTCCTACTTTTAAGTCTTTTATACTACTAGAACTTTTATACTTATCTACCCCTTCTAATATTCTTATACCACCCTCCCTTAATTTACTAGCTGCTGCTAGCTTAATCTTATTAGCCTTAACTAGAATTCCTAGCTCTTTACACCAGTTATATAATATACTCTCGCCTTTATACGTCTACGCTACTCTATTAAGGAAGATACTAAATAATAGTAACTAATACCGCGGATTATTAAGGTACCGCTATATAATCTTTATTTTGTCTAGTAAGAGCTTACCTACTAGACTAATATCTATTACTTTCTACTTTTTTGGTAGGAAAATGCAAGAGATACTGCCTTTATTATCTTTTCCTACCCATCCTACTTCCTATATAAAATCTATTATACTTATAGGAGCCCTAATATAAAACACCGCCTATATATAACCGTGGTTTATTTTAGGGCTAAATATACTTATTACTACTATTACCTAAAACTCCTTATTAACCTATTTAGCTAGAACTAAAGCTTTTTCTAATTTTATACCTAAATCCGAGTAGTATATAACACCCTACAGCCTTTCTACTACCTTATTTACTTCTAGTTTTATTATAGTATATATAATATAGCATACCCCTTACTCTTAAATAAACTAACCCTTCTATAGCGTAGCTTAGATTTCTGCTACCGCGAAATCCTATAACCTTATAATGCTGCTTCGCTTAACCTAGTATTCTAAATCTATACGTAACGTTAAAGACTAGATTATATAAGGCTGCTATAGTAGCATTACCTACTTAAACTAATTAACTATTATTGGCGGTAATATAGCTATAAGATAAACTAATACTATAGGCTTCTTAGATACTTAACCAGCCCCATCTTAGGCCGGTACTAAGATATAATTATAGCTAGATAGCTCTTATTAAAAATTACCCTATTAAGCCTATTCCTAGCTTTAAGCTAGTTAAGATAGGACTAGAATGTAACGCTAACTGCCTTATTAACTAATACGAATATTAATAGATATCTAACTTCTTTATCTTCCTTACTTTCCTATACTTTATACCTAAGCCCTATATAGTTAAGCCGCCGTATTATATTATACTTTAAGCCAATTAGGGGAAGTATTACTACTATTATACCTACGCTAGGGAGTATTAATAGAAGTATAAATAGAAGGCTCTTCCCTTTCCTAGTGCTTAAGATTATAATAACTTGCCCTACGCCGTCTAATACTACCTACATTGCTTCTTCCTACTTAGCCGATTTATACTACGCTTAGGGACCGTAGAGATCTTAGAGTGCCGTAGCTGCCTCCTTTATTATCTACTAATATTTATAGCGCAGTAGAGCCTTTCTAAACGCAATCCTCTTCACTAAGGGGGTATTAAGTGCGTCCGCTTTTAATTATTCCTACTTTATTCCTATTTAGACTAGATCTCTATATAGCCTATACTATATCTAACTTGCTTAAAGATACTCCTAAAGCCTAGTATTAATAAGCCCGTTGCGAAAATTAACTATCCCCCTATATGCTTAATTTCCTATATAGGGCCTATATAATACTTGCTAATAAAACACTTCTAGTATAGTATAGCCGCCGCGCCTACCGCCGGGTCTATCTTCTAGATTATTAATATCTCTAGGTAAGTTAAGGTCTAGCTAATAATCTAAGCCCGCGAACTTTTTTATTCCAATCCCTATAGCCATTTACCGCCATTTTTACGCGTTAATCGCCATTAAAATAGTTACTTTAGTCTCCGACATTAGTACCCTTGTCATTTTATCCTCCGTCCACGTATCTTTACCTTAAGACTATAGGTACTTAGACACATCTTCTAGAATAAAAACTTCCTCCTTAAGCCAGATATAAAAGAATAGGATTAGGACTATATACTGCACTATTAGCTTGCCAACTTCTAGAAGTAGGAATTGCACTAGCTACCTAGAAGTATTAGTTTAATTTAGCGACTTATAGTAGGTTAGTATAAAGAGTAGGTATCCATTATAGATAAATAAGTTTCGCTTATTTACTTATTTATTATACCACCTAGTGCTTAAAAACTTAGGTCTCCTTACTAGCTAACCTAAACTAATATAAATATAGACTATTATATACTCTAGGAAACGTTAAACTGCGTATTTATATTAGTAGGCCACGTCGCTAGATACCTACTATTCTCTATTAGCCTTCTTTAATATAAGTAGTCTAAAAATATCTAACTATAGCCTTAAATTCTCTAGCAGTTATCTATTACCGCTACCTAAGTACTTCTTATTACGGCTATTTATAAGGAATGAGCCGCTAGGCTAAAATAAGTCCTAATTATTTAATAACTTATAAACCTTATATATAGGGACATTTTCCAACCTAAAACATAAGTCTTAGTAGAATATTTTATGCCTAGCTACTAGCTCCTGCTTAATAAGATTACGTAAGTCGGCTATAGTAAATTTTATATCCTTATACACTATAGTTTGCTTATCGCTATACTAACGGATATAGGCTTAGCTAATTATATTCTACGCAATCCTAGAACCTAGTAGTTAAGTTATAAGTAGTTTACTAATTAGGCCTAGAGTATTATTAAGCAGCTATTAATCTTACACGCTGACCAAATACCCGCTAAGATTATCTGTTTTACCCATGTTAAAAGTATTAAGGTAATGCTATAATATAATTAGCTAGCTGTTATAGATTAGATATAATAGGTATAATATATAATAGCCGATCTTTATTTAGCTGCGTTCTTTAGTGTCCTATATAAGAATAGCGGCAAATAAGACCATTAGTAAATTAAATGCCCTTATATTAAGCCGCTGTTAAATAAAGGCGAGGCTAAGTTCTAGGGTAAGCTTATCTAGCTTATCTATAGCTTCTTCTTCTTCTTTATCCTGCTCTTCCCTTAGCTTTACCTTATTTACCGCCTCTATTATATTACTAGCATACTTAAGCTGCCTCTCTATAGGTTAAAATAAATCCTTATATAAGTATTTACTGTCCTTTACGCGGTAAAAGTAATACGTTAGCTTTTACTATATCTGGATATACGTAGTTACTAAACGCTTATTCTATAACGGCTTAATTAGATCTTATAATATTTTAGCCCCGCGAAACGTATTTAGTAGCTTAGCATTAAGCCGATTTAGCCGCCGATTCTTATATAGTATATTATCCTCTATAATACCTATTACCTTCTATAACACCCTCTCTATACTAGCGTAAACCGTAGCTAGTAGCGGTTTATCCTATATATCTAAAAGCCTATAGGATTAAGGCAGTTCTTTTATATTTAATTCTATAAGGTAAATATAATATCCAGTTAACTTTAGCTACGGCGTAATCTCTAAAATATGCGCTGGTACTTATACCTAGCTATAGCGCTCTACTCTTTTATTCTATGCTTCTTTAAACCAGATCTACAACGTATTTTAGCTACTTTTTACTTCTATAGTATTAAGTAGAGGCGTCTTACTACTACTAATAGCACTATTAGTACTATTACTGCTAGGGATAATAATAAAGTACTTAACGTGCTACGTCTTAGCCTATAGCGTTTATAGCTTAGCCGCGCTATAGGGGATACTATTATTAAGCCTACGCTTCTAGTTATATAACTTAAAGTAGTACTACTTAATAGTATCTAGGTTAATAGTAAGAAAGTTATAATCTATTGCGTCGTAGTGGTAGCTATTATATATAGGGAGACCGCTAATAGGCCTTCCTTTATACGCCGGCTTTAGTATATCGCTAGCATAGGATATAATTAAACTTATACTTTTAATAAATTCTAAAATTTCCCTAACCTACCTAGCTTTAATAGAATGTAATTATACAAGGTATTATATAATATTTATACTAGTATAGTAGCCGCTATATTTAACGTAGAGGGTTATACTAAGGGGATATAATACTTTTAAATATTGAGGTAAAATGTCTAAGGATAGCGTTATAGGGGAACCCTCTATATTATTAGCTGGTAAAGTAGGTTATAAAGCGCTCGGAGATTTATAGGTAATAGTTAAACCCCCTATATTTATTAAATCTTATTTTCCTATATAAGGTATTTAGTATACTTATTATTAATTATAGCTTAAATAAGGAGGCTTCCCTAAGGTAAGAGGTATAGGTTTTAATTCCCGCCCTTAAGGGGGGATATAATACCTAAGCTTTAGCCTATAGCCTAGCTTAACGCCATTTCCTATTATCTCCTATCTCTATAGCTGTATCTCCTATCTCTATAGCTATATCTCCTATCTCTATACTATATCTCCTATCTCTATACTATATCTCCTATCTCTATAGCTATATTAATTTTAGCCTTAGGCGTAACGCCCTAAGAGACATAAACCTTCCTTCTACGTTTACTTCCTATACTATTTATTAGCACTAATACGCCTATAGTCTAGATGCGTAATAGCGCTAACCCTAACCTTTTATTCTTTATTATAAAGTTACCTAAAGATACCTTATAGTAGATCCGCCAGTCTTATAGGCCTAAAGTCTTTCTATAACTTAAACCTAAGCCTAAATAAGGATATAAGCCGGTTAACCTAAATAATACTAATCTAGACTCTTAACCGTAAAGTAAGGATAATAGCAACTATAGTAGCCTAGTATAGTTTTAGGATAGTCTAGATAGCCTATAGGATAAGAGTGCCGGTTATAAAGATAAAAGGCCTATATCTAATACTTCTTTATCTTAACCGCCTATTAAGCGTACTTAGGACTATATAGCTATACTAGAGCCAGAGTATATTATAACTATCGGTAATATAAACAGGCGTAAAGAAAGGGAAAGGCGTAAAAGGTTAGAAAATATACTTTCTAATATATTTATAACTAAGGAAAAGGATAATATGCAGTATATATATATACGGGAGAATAGAACGAAACTCGCCTGGCTAGCTAAATAGCTTAACTATATAGAAATTAGTAGATAAGAGGCCTCTACCTTAGTCTATAGGGCGAGCGCTATTACTAGTAGGGAAGCTATTAAGAACCTAAAGGCCGTACTTGCCTACTGGCGAAAAAACTATACCGTGGATTTATACCGCCAGACCGCATTATTATCGCAGTCCTTAGTTATTTTTACCTCTACTAGCCAGAATATAAATACCGCCTTATTTAGTTTCTAAAAGGCTTTCTTTAACCTTACTACTATTAAAGCAACTAGGATACTTTAAGACATTCTTTATTGCTATTACCTTATATACCTCTATAACTATTATTAAAACGCCAAAGTACTTCTAGACTATACGCCATCAACTATATAGAGTAGAGGTATTAGCGACGCCTTTTTAGTTAAAAAGCAGCTCTTTAACGCACTCTACCCATCTACTAATATACCTTTATTGCTACTTAACTTGTCTACTCCATCTATTAAGTAATAGCGCTACTTTATAAAGTGTCTTGCTAAGGGCTATTAATAGCATTATATACGGGAGACACTTAATTCTAGTATTTTTGCTCTTATTCCTATATCTAAACTACCCTATTCTTTTATTAAGCGCCTCTTATTAGCTATATTTAAAGTATTTCTTAACCTTATTACCTACTTTTACCTAGATACTATTAAGTTTAGTTAACTAATAGACCACTTTATATAAAATGCCTTAATAGGCCGCTAGCTGCTAAGTAATTATCTTCCTATCGAATATCTAAGTAATAATAAACTATAGGAAATCTATCTTTCCGACCTAGTTTAGCTATTTAAGCGTTATACTATACTAGCTATTAAGGATATTTCTTCTCTATCTATTAAATATGTTTTTTCCTTACCTATTAAACATATTTCTTCCCCACTTATTTAGTATATTAAGAGCCTATTATAATATATAATTAGCTAAGGGATACATTATAAAACCGTCTAAAGATGTGGTTCTAATTACCCTCCTTAATAGGGGATATAATACGCACGGCCTAAGCTTACCTTATTAGCACTAATATACCTATTATGTGCGTATATAATAGCACTAACTAATACAGTTACTATTAGACCATAACCCTTATATTAATTACTCCCTATAGGGAATTAAGGTGCTATTAGTTAAAAATAAAAAATAAAAGGTTTAATATATTAATATAACGAAACTAAGTTATTAGGTAACCGCGCTACCTTACTTATATATTATTCCGTATAGCTATACTAATAATATCTTACCAGTTACTTACTTACTTAGAGTTTTCTAAAGTAACCCCTTAGTAAGCGCTCTAAAAATTTAAATTCGCTATATGTATCCAACTTACTAATAATAACTACTTAAGTAGGTTATAGTGGTTAGTTAAAAAGCTTATTACGGCACTAACCTTACGCGTTATTATTGGCTTATAAGCGTATATATAGTAATAAGCACGGACCTAGCCCTCGCTACGCTAGTACTATAATAGGTTTAGTATATTAATATACCAAAACTATTTTTTCTACTAGTGCCGTAATAGGTAAGGAGCTTAAGGCTCCTTACTACGCTAGTGCCGCGGCGATATATAATAACTACTTGTCTTATTCCTAATAGTAATAGTAATATATACGACCAGTAACTATAGCGAAGCCGTATACTTAGCTATAAGAACTTTACTCCTAGTGGACTTATAATTAGCCTTCCTCCGTAGTATTATAATCTTTATTAACTATTATAACGTTTCCACCCGTATAATATTACTAAATTTTAGAGATAGCGTTATATTTGCGTTTTCGCCAAGGTATAGGTAAAAAAGAGAAAAGGAAGTATATATTAGGGAGGGTAGGGGAGCTGCTTTATTTTAGCCAACTAGAATAGTTCTCTAGGGTAACTAAAATAGTCCTTACGTATAGCTATAGCCGTTTGCTATAATTACTATATATAGCTAGTAGCAATTAGGCGAAGTTATATACGCGTAGCGAATTTAAAAATTTAAAGCCCTTATTAAAGGGGAAGCTAGTTATATATATTACTATATTACTAGGACAGGATATAATTAGACCTATACTAAGAATAAAGTCTAGAATTTCCTTAACCTACTTAGCTTTAATAGAATGCGACCGTATAAGGTATCGCGCTATATTTACACTAGTGTGCCAGCCGCTATATTAAAGGGACGTAATACTTTTAAATATTAAAATAGGATATTTGGCAAAGCTTCGCTTAAAAATAGCGTTATAGGGGAACCTTCTATAACGCTTCTATATCGTTAGCTGGTAAAAATACTAGTTTTATAATCGTATTTATTACTAGGTCACTTATTATATAGTGCGCGTACCTTACTTACCGTACTTTTATATAGAGAATTTGCTTATTACTTAGCACTAAGCTAGAACCTAATATTATAATTTTAGGATAATTATACCTAATTAATCTGTCTATATCTTTTCGCAGTAAAGCCCCTAATGGCTTTTTATCGTTTTATAGTTTAGCCTTTTAACTTAAAGCATCTACTCTTATATTATCTATTCCCTTAGTATATTAAATCTTAAAATAGTATTTTATAAGTATCTCTACCTATCTAACCTATCTTTAGTTAAGTTCCTTTATTATTAGGAATCCTATTAAGTTCTTATAATCCGTTTTAACTATAAATAATTTCTTTATACCTTATAAGAATACTCTTTATTCCTTTAATACTATAACTATTCCTAATAACTCCTTATTATAGATATTATAGTTTAGTTTTAGTAGTATTATCTTCCAACTATAATATACTACTAGGTGCTATTTATTTAGATACTTTTATATAAAGCACGCCTTTAGTATAAAGTTTAATATATTTATCTTAATAACCGTCTCTAAACTTAGTTAATAGATCTTAAGAACTAGCTCCTAGGTAAATAACCTTTTAACTTCTTTAAATAGTTCTTATTATTCTTCTCCCTATACTTATAGTTTTTCTTTCTTTATTAACCGCGTAAATAGCTTAATATCCTTTAACTATTATGCTATAAACCTTCTATAGTAATTATAAAACCCTAAAAACGATCTTAACTACGTAATATTCTCTAGTTCTTACTAATTTACTATAGCCTTAATCTTCTTTAAATCTATACTAAGTTGGCCTAGTTTAATAATAAATCTAATAAAATCTATCTTTCTAGTAAAGAACTTGTATTTCTCAATTACTACTAGCATCTATTCTTCTTATAGTCTCTTTAAGACCTATTTAACATATTCCCCGTATTCTTCCTTAGTTATTAAGTAGATAATAATATTATTAAGGTATACTATAATAAATTCATCTAAGTGTTCTTTTAATATATTATTATTTTACTTTTAGAACATTGCTAGTGCGTTTATAAATCTAAATTGTATAACTAATAGTTTATATAGTCCTTCCTTTAACCTAAAGGCTGCCTTTTATTTATTGCCTTTCTTAATTCTAATCTAATAGTATACCTATCTTAGATCTATCTTTATAAAGATTTACGCGTTACCTATTCTGTCTTAAATCTTACTAATTAAGGGTAAAGAATACCTATTCTTTCTAGTAATGCTGTTTAACTACCTATAGTTAATATACAGCCTTAGCTTGCTATTTTTCTTTAGGATAAATAATACTAAATAACCCGTTAATGACTACGATAGTCTAATATATCCCTTTTATAAGTTCTCCTAAATAAACTCTTTTAATGCTCTACCTTCTTCTTTAATAAGCTTATAAATTAGAAAGAACCTTAAACTTATTCCTAGTTCTAATTCTATTTTATAATCCTATACTATATACTCTAATAGCTTTTCACTTTTTAGTAACTATAGTTTCTTACTATACTTATAGTATCTCTTTAGTATATAGCTTAGTTCCTTTTCTATTTCTTTATAGGTCGCTTCTACTTAGTACTATACTAACTTAGCTTATTATTACATTTTATAGTATTAAATATTTTTAATATTGACCTAACCTATAACCTAATCGATTTTTAGATTATATTCCTATAACTAAGGCATCCCTAATATCGCCTTATCCTTCCCTAATAGTAGGATATTAAAAGATATCCGAATTTATTTTCCTTTAATAGTTAGCTAAATAGGTCCTATTTTAAGATTAATAATGCCGTCTTTATAGGCTATTAGATCTTTTAAAATTATTACTAATAAATATAAGTGCTCCTTTCTCCTATATAGTAGTCCTATTTTTTTAACTACTGCTAATAAGATATAGTTTCTTATTACTCTACTATTTATTAGTACTTTAAACTATTAATCTTACTATTTAACTTATAAATTTAGGTATCTTCCTTAAATTCCTTTAAGGGTTTAAGGCTTTACTACTAGTTTTCTCTAATCCTATAGGCCTCTACTTTTCCTAACTATTAGCTACTAAATCCTATTTATACTTAGTCTAACTTAGGCTAATACTTAGTTTACTTTTTATCTTTAATATACTATAGATAGGTGTTCTTTAAACATTCCCACCATTATTATCTATTTAGGCATTCTTCTATAAGGAATCTTCCTAGTTAAAGTATTAAGTCCCCTTATTTTTAAACTTTTACTAGGTACTAGCTATATATATACTTAATGTTTTAGTATTTCGCCTTATCTATTATTTAATATATTCTTATTAAATACTTCTAATTTTTATCCTTTAGTGTCCTATATATACTATACGTATTATCTATATATACTATCTATAATAGTATATAATATACTTAGTGTCTTAGGTTAACTCTTAGCTTATCTTTATTTTTAAGTTTAAACCTTTTTTATATTAATCTAAGTGTTATAACTTTATTTACAGGTACTAAGATTTATCTCTCGCTTCTTTAGTCCTTTAATTACTCCTCTAGATCTTTTAACATTATAATTAAGGCTCCTTTAATATAAGTTATAGCCTTTTCTATAATTAGGTGGTTTTAGATAACTTTTTCATCTAACTATATATAGAAATCTTCCCACTTATCGTTATGTCGCTACCTATACTACTTTTAGTATAGCTACTTAAGTATATATACTCTATCTATAAGGAAGTATCTTCTTATTATTATATTATAACAGCCCTTTATATATCATTTCTTAAATCTAGTTAAAATCCCTAGATCCTCTTCTTATTCTAGTTTAGTAAGCTACTTAGCTCTTAATATACCTACTCTTAGCCTATTAGTAATTCTTTATACTAGTGCTCTATCCCTTATATAACCTAATAGACTAAATCTCTTATTTAGTTTCTACTCTTACTATAAGGTAATTCTCGCTCTAAATTCCTCTATAGTTTTTTTTCTTTCACGTTTTATAAGTAGATCCTTAAAGTCTTTATACTTCTTAATCTTAGTATTAACTTTTTAATCTTTAGGCTAAACACTATATTTAACTAGTAAGTCCTTTAGGTTTATATATCTATCTCCTAGTCTAACTACTATCTAAATTACAGATTCTCTAATTTATAAAGAAGCTCCTTACCTCTTACCTATAGGTGTCTTTATTTATACTCTAAATTCTTAATCCCTTAGATTCTTTAATTTTAAGCTTACTTTTAACTTAAGCTTAGCTCCCGCCTTAGTCTAATTAGGCGTTTATAGTATTCTTATCTTATTTTAAAAGTTTTAAATCTTATCTATCTTATCTTAAGAATTTAATACCTATAGGAAACTCTATCCTAAGCTTATTTGTATATTATTAAACTAAGCTACTACTCTACTTTATTAGTTTTCGTCTATTATAGGTTCTTAAGCTATCCTTATCCTATTTATAGAATTTTAAATCTCTTTTATCTTATTTTAAAAATCTTAAGCCTTTAGCCTTTTACCTTTATTAAATAGTAAATTAGCACTAGTAGTTATTGTGACGGCTTATATAAATGCCTTTAAACTAAAGCTTGTAGATTGCTATTTAGTAAAGATACTAAGCTAAGGAGAAGAAGAAGAGGTATATATAAGAGGTAGAGTAAGTAGATATTCTATAAGAGTCGCTAGGGCGCTAGTAATAAGCGAGCTAATAATAGGTTAGTAGAATTTGGCAGCAATATAGCAGAACTTAGTAGGTAACACGCCCTAGCACCGTTATATTACCCCCCCCTCTAGAAAAAGCCTACCTTTAGGCGTTATTTAAGTTCCCTATTATTATCTAGATTGTTATAATTATCTAACCCTTCTTCCTAGCTTTTAATCCAGTTATTTAATTTACGTAGTAGTTTAGGGAGGTCTAAATAGGCTAGGTAGAAATCCTATAGTTTATAGGGGGAGTATTTAAAATTAGATACGGGATACCATTCTAGGTTCTTATTATAGCCTACCTAGCTTATATAGTATTTTAAGACACTATAGACCTTCTTAACTACTAGGATCTCTTTAACTTCCTATTTCTTATCCTCTACAATCTAGATTAGCGGTAGGGGGTCGTTATACTATCTAGGTAATGGGTTGTTTATAGCCTTTTATAGTCGGTCTAGGGAGAAGATAAGGTAGATCCTTATTAAATCTAGTAGTTTGACCTTAAAGGAGTATCCTACCTTCTCTAAGATCCTATATAGACTAGCTATTTAGTAGTCTAACTTACGGCTTAGCCTCTAGGTTTTCTAGTTCTTTATTAACACCTATACCTAGTCCCCTACTTAAAAGTCTGCTTCGCGATAATATTAATTTATATTAGCCTCTTTCTTCTCTTACGCCTTTTTTATAATTGTTTAAGTAGTCTCCTAGGCTCCATACATTCTCCTAGCCAGTATTTAGGCCTCCTTATAGCTAAGGCGTTTGCGAGCCGTAGTAGGTTTAGTAGGCCTATCCTAATTAAAGGACGTTTATAGTGCGTACCCGTAGAGTAGTTTAAATAGTAACATTCCTATACTATTATAGGGAAGTGTAAGCTACGCGTAGTCTATTATAGGTAGTAATTCCAACTAGTTATCCTAATAATAGTTTATAAAAGGGCGTAGTCGCTAATTAAGGTACTAATTTATAATCTCGGTTTAACCGTCAGTCTAAGGGTAAAATATAGTAGAGAGCTTAATCTTAATCCTAAGGATATAGTAGAATTCATTCTAGAAATCTAATATAAACTAGGGACCTTAGTTAAAGATAATTAATTTAAGAGCACTATAAAATTAGTAGATATTATCAATATAAAGGCGGGCTATATTCTTCGCAGTTATAGTCTTAAAATAAGGGAGGGAAATAAATTGTTTATATAGTTAGTTAATCACTATAAAGGCTATATTGTGGCCGTGAGCGTCCTTTAGAAACAACTTAAAATCCATTATAATATGTTACTAAAGGCGTTCTAGAACTAGCAGTAGTTATAACTACTTAGGAGTTTAATCCCTAGGGGCATCTACGCGTTTATAGGCGTAGTAGTTTCTAATAAAACGTTCTATATTAGATAGGAGTCCTTACTAATAGTAATAGGGCGCTAATAATTAGTGGGTTTTGTCTTAACTAGGGTATGCCGTAGAGACTTAATAGTAGGCCTTACGGATTAGCTTTATCCGTAGGTTATTAATATCTAAAACTATAAGCCGCTCTTAATATAAGAGCAGTCCGTCTTTTATTTCCAAATTAGGGTTACCTTTTATAGCTTAGTTATAGAGGGCCTTTAGGAATTCAGTTATGCGGTTCGCGGTTAGGATATAGTTAATTAGTCCCATTAGTTTATCTAAGAACTCTCCTTCTATAGGTACTAGCTTGTTTTATTTAAAGCCTAGTTCCTTAAAAATGCGTGGGTTAAGCTATTCGGAATAAAGAAGGGCGCGCGTTTAATATTAAGCCTTTAGCTTATCCTAAGGGCCTATGTCTTATTTTCTCTAGGTTAGGGTATTAGCTTAGGAGTTTTACTTACTAGGGCGGTATATAATTATAAAGAAGAATTAAAAGAGTATTTTAGCCTATTAAGCCTATTAACTAGTAAGCTGCTTTATTATTATAAAATACTTTAAGGCTTTATAATTAGTATAAACCTTAACCTAAGAGTTCGTGCCTTTAAGCTCCGCGCGCTATTAGGATAGTAATTAAATAATAGCTAGTATTTCTTTATTATATACTTTATAGTTACACTTAGCCAGGTCTATTATCTTTAAGAAGAAAGTAATAGGGTATTATTTACCGTCCGGATATAACTATAATAGGATTCCCGCTATAACTTTATCGGAAGCGTCCGTTTCTAGCATTAATTTAAGGTCTAGGTTATAATAATAAAGGATTAAAGAAGAGATAAGCCGATTTTTTAACTCTCTAAAGGCCTCTATATAGTTATTATTAAAGACAAAAGGTATATCTTTCCAAGTAAGTCGTATAAGAGGCTTTGCTATAACTCTATAGTTACAGATAAACTAATAATAGAAGTTATAAAAACTAAGGAAGGACTGGATCCCTTTTACGGTATAAGGGGGTTTCTAGTTATAGATTGCTTTAACCTTTTTAAAATTAACTTTAATTCCTTTTATAGTAATAATAAACCTAAGGTACTTTATACGCTTTACTCTAAATTTATATTTCTTAATATTAACCTATAAGCCTGCGTTCCGCAGTCTCTTTAAAACCTTCTTAATATAAATCTAGTGTTTAAGTTTATTATCTAAGTATATAAGAATGTTATCTAGGTATACTATGCAGAATTTATTAAGGTAATTAAAAAGAACATCATTTATATATCTTTAGTACGTAGCCGGCCTATTTATTAGTCTAAAAGGAAGGACTTTATATTTATAGGACCTATAATGGGTATAGAACGTAGTTAAGTCTTTAGCTGTAGGATCCATCCTAATTTAGTAAAAGGCTTAGCGAATATTAAGTTTAGTAAAGATCTTTGCCTAACTTAGACGTGTAAGGGTCTTATTAATTAAAGGAATAGGGTACTAATCCTTTTAAGTAATAGCGTTTAGCTTCTAATAGTTAATATAAAAGTAAAGGCCTCCGTTAGGCTTTTTTATAAATAGGATAGGGGAAGTAAAAGGGGCTTAGCTTGGCTTAATAAACCCCTTTTTAAGGTTATTAAGTAAGTATTACTTCGTTACCTTTAGCTTATCTATTAATTGTTAGTAGAGGGGGCTATAGCCTAGCGAGTTATCGGCTTTTAGTTAAATCTTATAATTATATATCTAATAAGGGGGCAACTTGTCTAAAGCTGCCTTTAAGAATACATCCTTATATCCCATATAGATAGTAAGGAGGAGGCGTTTAACTAGCTCCTTATTAGTTTCCTTAGCTAGCTTCTCTTCTCTCTTATTAATAATTTAGTTAATTTTATATAAGCTAGTTATAAAGACCTTATTATCCCTCCTATATATATTAAAGTAGAATGCTATAGCGCTAATTGCAGCGATATCTACTATAGGGGGGTTGTGTAATAACGGGGGTGTATAGGACCCTAGGGGCTTCTAGGGTAAAGGTGTTAATATCACTCCTTTTAGCTCCTATTGTATCTTTTAGAGGTTATCCCTTATATCCTATTAGTATATTCTCTTTTATATTAGTTAAATCTATATAATTTAGATATCGTCTACATCGCTATCTGTTTTACTATTATAAGTAGAGTTTTTATTAACTGTAGCACTCTAGGGGAGTATTTTTATTAGTATAAAAGAGTTCCTCCTAGCCTTACGGCGGGTATCTTCTTAGGTAAAGGCTAGGTCGCGGTCCCTAATATCCTACTAATAGGTAGGGTTAGCCTTCGCGGCTAGCGTCTTATAGTTAGTTCGGATTTCCCTAATAAAGAAGGGTAATTTCGGTCTATTCTCTAGCTAGATAAATTGTCTTTATTATATATTTAGCCAAATATTAAAATAGGACATCTATTTTCAGCTAAGGATTATATTATAGGACCCTAGGTCTAAAATGCAAAAGGGGATACTGTACTAGCGCCGTCTATTAAGAGCGATATATAACTTTAAGACGTAGGTAACCGGTTTACTAGCTTAACTATTATAGCCTCTTACTTAGACAGGCTTCTCTAGTATAGTGGCTTCTATATTTAGAAACTTAGCAACATTATTTATATAGGTAGTATTTATAAAAGTAAAGCTATTTGCTCTAGTGTTAATAAGGGCGGTTATATTAACTCTATATCCATTTTAAGATACTATATATAGAACCGTAAAGTATTTTCTACCTATTAACTAACTTAAATTAATCTTTTTAAGATCAATAGGGTACCCTAGGGGGGAGTCTTTCCCTAGGGTTCTTTTTTTCCTAACTTGTTAGACGTTTCTCCTTCCTCTATTTCCTTAATATTGCTATTATCCTCTAGCTCTAGGCAAGATAAGGTAAAGTAACCCTCCTTATCGCAGTTATAGCACGTAGCTAAGGTAGGGTTAATTAGGGTATTACGATAAGTACTAGCTAAGGGTGTAGTACGTAGCTAATTAGGTAAGGCTTACTAGTGCGTAGTTATAACTACCTTTAGTATAAAAGCAGTTATAGCTTATCTTTCTACTTTAGCTTTTATAGGTATAGCTAACGAGTTTTAATCGCTATATAGTTACTTCTATTAATTAGGACGGGCGTTAATCCGCTTTAGTTCTAAGTTTAATAATAGGCAATAAGCTATAAGTCTTTTATAGGTTAGTAGGTCATTTAAGGTTATAGCGATCTTTTCTTATAGCTAGACTGTTAGCTTATTATATAGGTCTAAACAGTAGTTTTTAAGAGGAACATGGCCTTCTCCTATAAGGTATAGAAATTAAGTCTAGAATTTGGTAAAGGGTTGGTTTAGTTTCATTATTAGGCAATTATAGTTATACTAGGCATCCTATACTTTATTCAGGTTAACGTAAATAGCGGCTAGGTGCTGTATTATCTTATTAACAGATATAAATTGGATAGGGAAATCGTCCTTAAACTTAGCTTAAAGATGCCGTTAGGCGTCCCCTATAGTTTAACCAAAGAGGTAAAGCATTTTAGCTTCTTTAAAAAGGAAATAGTTATAGTTAACGCGGAGCTTTCCTTGTACTTAAATCCTCTAATTTTTAAAGGTAGGGTCTATCCTATTAAATAGTGGTTAGGGGTTAGGGAGCCTAACGGACTTTAATTACTTCATTATTATATCTATACTCCCTAGTATATTACATTTAGTTAAGTGGGTAAATTAACTCGGACTTCTAGAAGAAGGAGCTAAGCTACTTTATAGGGCTATAAGGCTATCTAGGATCTCTTATAGGGTCTTCTATATACTTTAAACTTAGAGATAATTAGCTTCCTAATTAGCTATAAGGGCACGAATCTGTTCGTATACGTCTATAATATTATTATTATTCTCAATTTCTGATCCTAATTAGATCTCGTGTTCTTAGGTTAGGGCGGCTCTTTTAGATAAGCTCGCTTTAGGTACTATTATTAACTTCCTAAAGGTTTATTAGAATTGTATAGTTTTAACTCTAGGGGTATAGGTCTAATCCTGTCTGGCTTATAAAGTAAGAAATTATTAAGGCCTTCCTAGGCAGTATAGGGTTGTTTAGTGTCTAAGTATAGCGTATTAACGCGTCATTACAGACAAAGTTTCTTTTAGGGGTAGGAGATTATTAAGGCCTTCCCAGGCAGTATAGGGAGAGCTTAGTATAATGTAATAGCTCGTATAAATGCCTCTAAACCGAAGCTTATAGATTACTATTTAGTAAAGATACTAAGCTAAGGAGAAGAAGAAGAGGTATATATAGGAGGTAGAGTAAGCAGATATTCTATAAGGGTCGCTAAGGCGCTAGTAATAAGCGAGCCAATAATAGGTTAGCAGAATTTGGCAACAATATAGCAGAACTTAGTAGGTAACGCGCCCCAGCACTATTATAATTTTAATAGTTTTAGGGTTTTATCTCGCGGAATTATAAACCTATAGTAGTTATTATAGTTCCGTATATAATAGTTAATATTTATAACTATTTTAGGCTAATAATAGCGGTTACTAATAATCTTATA
>Ga0307515_10002759_pt1 | contig 37520 bp, 41 predicted proteins | sample 17_EM_MG_FD_194513 | JGI IMG/M metagenome (GOLD analysis project Ga0307515, IMG submission 194513) | Populus trichocarpa ectomycorrhiza microbial communities from riparian zone in the Pacific Northwest, United States - 17_EM | ecosystem: Host-associated > Plants > Roots > Unclassified | place... | reverse complement strand
GCCAAGCCATCGAAATGATTGAAGCTGTGGGTTGTCAGCCAATAAAAATCCTTCTTAGAGGTACGTACCACAAGTCAGCCAATGAGAATGCTTCGAGCCGACAAAGCATGTGTATATATATTAGATGAACTCAGATTGATATTTTCGGGTGTTAGCAAGTAGTGGATTTATGAGTGCATATGAAAACCGTAGAAGGCAGCGGTGATCTAAAGGTTGCAAGGAACACCACCTATTGGAAGACTCGTAGTTACACGGTTTATCTACCGACAAACGGTGTTTGTACATTATTGTACGTTAATCCAACCTCCCACAAATACCATCCGATGAACAAATAAGTTCTAGCTCAAGATATCAAATGCTTGGTGAGAAACAATCTACCGCCAAGAAAACAGGTCCGATCAAACAACAACCCCATAATGAAAGAAACTCCATCTCAAGCTCACTCACTTCTCCTACCAATCCATCTGAACGTGGATTAACCCTCACCCTACAAAAGAAGTCCCCACATGTTAATCTTCCAAAAGTAAGGAAATGTACCTCTGTGATGCAAAGAGTTGGTTCAAACTAAAATACAAAAATAAAATGAAAACCGGAAAGTTGAAGGGAGGCATTCTTCTTGGAACATGGATCCCTCAGTCGGATCCCTCAGCCGGTACAGGCAATCCTCATGACGGGTAGCAGGAGTGGAGCTCCGCCATCTAGCCGGCCAGCCCGGAGGCGGAGGGGATTCAGGGACTGTCATACTCTAAGTAGAGTGAATACGGTATGATTAAAACAAAACAAAACAGGCAATCCTCATTCCGTTCTTAACAGGTACCTGGTTAACAATCTCTCCACATGTGACCTCTTCCTGATATATCCATTAACAAAGTTTCCGCTCCACCATATCCCTCATCAGGACGCACATCTATTTTTTCTGCCACATCTCCATCATATCCCGAATTGTGAAACCGTCATTAATGCAAGTGGGGCATTTCATCATTTTCTTCCCCACCACACACTCTTCAATGCACGACTTGCAGAACCTCTTATCTACCAACATCAGCCCCTCCCAACAGATTATACTGACAATGTACACATACTGCAACAACACGCAAAGAATGCCATGTCTGTAATGCCATCCTTGACCCCTTCGCGAAGGCAAATAGAACATTCAAATTGATACTGCTCAGGCACTGGCACAGAGGGAATCGGGTAGTCAATGATGTCCTTCTCATCATCTTCAGAGTCGCTCTCATGATGGGCTCCATAGTCCCATTCGGAGCAGTATTTGCGATCATCTGTAGAGTCAAAGCCAAAGTCCACTTGAGTGGTGAGATCGATAATGGGTAGGTGTGAGCTCATATTGATATTGGAAAGACCTCTGTTGTGAATAAGGCTGGATATGTTGATACGATGGTCAAAGCATATACCACATGTGGTCAGACCCAAATAGCATTTCCCGTTAGTCAGAAGCAATAGCGGGTTCGAGGCTAGCTTAGAATACTTTGTTACAGATAGAACTATCAATGATGGGTTCTAGGAGACCAAGCGTGGCAATGATAAGTTTTCTCATATTCGTTTATCTCAAAACGGAACAAAAAATATTTAGAACTTCATCTTTCGCAATAGCGTGAGAAAAGAGTCATCATTAATGTATATGTGAGGTTAAATAGAGTAAATATGGTATCTTGTTTGGGTACGGTTGAACAGTCGACAATCGGCTGACACTGAGTCGCATCAGCGTTTTTTTGAACATAGCCACAACAGACAAAAGTACTGGTAAATATACTTAACCCACAAAAATTCAAGCACTTATTAAAATAAATTAAATACACACAAAAATATGTGAAATATTTGCTTGTGTTGCTCCCACATTTAAATTAAAATTTACCAAGTATGTTTGTAGTTGAGGTTGTGATATAGGTAGCTATATTCCTACTACCATAAAAAAATGATAGAACAGAGCGAAAATACATGTATTTGGTGCAATATTTTACACCAAAACTCTCTACAAGGCTGATGTGGCTTGGCGTCAGCCGATTGTCGACGGCTCAACCGTACCCTATGTATCCTTGGCGACGCTAGTTGTCTCACCTGAAAAGCCCAAAGTTTAGAGATGGAAGCTTCGACACGAAGAGATGAAGAGACTCAATGAATTGAGTTATGGGCAGGGTCGCGCGAAAAAGCAAACAAACTTAAACTACTCTACATGTTCCCCGTGGACCTGTTTTAAATCCTGAAGTTGAAGACGAGACTACACTGGGAAGGGATATAGAACCGATGCTATTTGAGCTGAAGTGGCATGATTCCAACTAGTCTTAGATGAAAATCGGGTCATGAAACGATAACTACAAAACAGCCTAAAAATTGAACCCCCCGTCTTCTCAATTCAAAATCTCTTTCGCATTCTTGCATTTACATTCTTGCTGGCTCTAGCGATGCTACAATTGACGTGAAAGACGTGATGTATCTGGTATGAACTCTAGCTTTGCTCACTTGCATTAACTAACCTCCACTCCAGCCCGGAGACCCTGTTTGACGACATCCTCCCTCCGACAATATCATCCCTCCGATAGACCATACCCTCCCTCCTGCGACAATATCCTCCCACTCTGATATCCTACAACGATAACCTCCTCGAACGATACCTTGCTTCCATTTGACGATCACCTCGCCTTAATTCGAACCACTGTTTTGCCCATAACACTGCGTTTACGCCCTAGCAGTGCAATAATTAACTCCAAGATCATAAGCACCGCTGCAGCCTTGCCTTCATCTCCTTCCGATGCCACGCGCAAGTCTTCGTCACCACCGGTATACGCATTCAACTCTCAATTACTGGTGATAGCTGACCGTCTCCACTCTAGCCCGGGAATCGTCCGTTCTATGTTGTCTCTGCAGCATCGTCCGACGACGATGATATGCCCCTCCGAACGATCTTCCATTTGACGACGGTAGCTAACACAGCGAATGTGATTGAACTAGTGTATGCTGTGGGAGCGGTGGGCAACATCAGGAGCGATGGATGACATGGGTGACATGGCAAACGTAGGCGCAGTGGATAAGGGTGTATTACACTTAACACGAAGGATGCGATCAATGTTCCTAAGCGGCCCGGCCGGCCTGCATATTTTCGAGGCCTGCATAAGCCTGAAAAGTCTACATAGAACTGTTATGAACCCTACAAAGCCTTCGACAGGTGAAGCAGTTACTCAGTGCGTTGGAAAAGCGCAAGGTTTGATGATTACGGAGATGGAGCTTGCGGGAGAGGAGTAGCATACTGGCACACATACTGTAATGGCGTGCGCAAGAGACTGAGATGGTACACAGACTGTAATAGTATGAGAAAGAGAGGGCGCAGGAGATTGCAATGCCGTGGCAAGAGAGGGAGTAGGAGATGGATAGCACGCAGACTGCAATAGCGTGAGCAAGAGAGGGAGGAAATTGCACGCACACTGTAATGGCGTGTGTTTGACTTTGGTGTTCATTTTCATTTTGTTGCAGTTGTGTTTAGTGCGGTACCAATGAATTATGACAACTTGTGTGTTAGACCGAGTCTTTGTAGAGTCGTCATCACGTGGCTTTGGGTTAGGGCTGGCAGCTACTGTATAGGCTACTTGTCATCTTAGACTTAGACTAAATCAATCGTCTCGACAGGTTCGTCACAACATTGTGGTGGGAGAATGTTTCATTACGGTGTAAACAAATTGCTTTTATCTCGACGGCCCGTAGGCTATCTGGAGGCCAGCCAGGGTAACCAGCGAGATCGACCGGCCGGCCTAGCCTAATTTTTGAGGCCACCCTTAGTGCAAGCCAGGCCCAGCTTCATGCTGGCCGGGTGGGGCTAGGCGGAGCCGCTTAAGAACACTGAATTCGATACATTAGTATAAACCCTTTCGCAGTAGCTCTCAATTATGAAAACTGATCGATCATCTTTCACTCTAGCCCGGAAACACCGTTCGACGATATCCAACCTCGGATGATATCCTTCTTTCGCCTGGCGGTACCTCCCTCTGATGCTATCCTTCATCTGTTATACATTCTCTACTGATGCTCTCCGAAGGATGGTGGCAATTAACACTGACTTTGCATTGCGATTGACGAGGTGGAATTACGCGACGGGTACGGTGGTGCATTAACTGGGCGAGGTGAATGTGGTGTGCGCAATGGCAGTTTAACCTGGTCTACCCAGCCATGTCACTACTGCAATTTGGAGTGTATATTTCGTGTTCATAGATTCATATCAAGTTAGATGTAGTGGTTTAGGTGGCAAAGATGCTCGTTGGAGGCTACAATTGACGCGAAGGATGCGGCTACGATACATGATGAACGGGCATGATATGTTCGACATAGCGGCAACCATGTCGGGAACCTAATAGATAACTACTGATGCCCTCTACATTGCCATAACTGTTTGTATCCTGCCGTCACGATGCCAACCGTTCGGAGATCCATTCTATACTTTCTTCCGGCGTTTTACCCAGCTTAGTGGTGCTACTGGTATATTTCGGTTTGGTAGAGTTTTATGCAGAAGTGGAGTATCGGAACTCCTCGTCTTAGCCACTTCCGTGCAACACCCACCAGCAGCAACTAGCAACTACTCATTGCATTTATGATAACGACTTTAGTACGCATAAAAACGAGCCTAAATATGTTCCCAACAAATTCCATCCGGATACAGGAAATATTTAGGCTGGAACTCGGATAATTATTAAGCCGGAACAGAAGACACACAACTGTGCATCGTGCATAGAAAAGACAATGGAAAGTTGGGCACATATTCCAATATGTCCACTAATCAAAGTGGATCTGGACGTGGCAACAGGGGTTTCCCTGTACTCCGCATTCCAAGGAGTGCGATTAGCGAAAGCTTATCTTGACCCCATGAGTTATAACCCTAGCACAGCTTCTTTTGTGGTAGAAGGCTCTCAATTCTGGCTTACCAAGCATCATCTGCATGCACTATGCTGCTTGCGTGACATTGATGGGTTCACTGCTACGTACACAGTAATGTGAGATATAGATTCAACCATAAAATACTTTGGCTACGTGCTCTAGCCAATTCATGGAATGAATGCAAACCTAACAGTTTATTCTTCACAAATTTCAACTTTAACTGGCCTTCAACAATCATGTCTAATGTTGATTCCTCACCGTAACTCGCTGCTATTCCGCCGTCTTAACGCTGCCGCAAGTTGACAAATTCATCAAACTCCTCTTTCCCACCATAACTCCGGGGCTAGTCCCAATTAAGTTCACCCGCCCTCACCATGTTATCCAACAGCCGGCAGACATGTCACTCCACCCTCGCTGCTTTGCGTTATAATTGTCACAACCTGCTACCTATCCATTATCTGGGCCTACTCTGTGCCAGCCAATTTCAACACCAAGTGGGAAACCTCTGGCGTATTCGAAACAGCAGAGCAATTGCTTGCCGCTCAACCGGTGCACAAATTGCGCCGGCATGTCCCTGATCTTCCTGCTTGTATGCAGCCGACAATTATGCCATTTTTTTGCCAACTCACATCAGCCCGGTCGGGTGCGCAACCATGTATAGCTCACTACCCATGTTTGGCAGTTTCTTAGGGTCTTATGGTCGAATTTCTATCGCGCGAAGGTAAAGTAAAGTTCATGCTCTTTGTTGGCAGATCTTGTCAAGCTACAACATTATGGGAAATTGCTTCCCCTACTTTCTTTTGACGTCAGCTATTCGGGGGACAAGTCTATCGGGCCCGACATGGTCGCCCCGTCTGGGGCATGAGTTCGACCGACTAGACCATCCCGGGTGGAAAACTCCAAGACCAAGGCCCAGTACAGATGACTGTAGTCATAGCAATGGTCAAATATAGTCTCAATTAGGTCGGATACAGTATGTCCGGCTCGTGTAGGAGACTTCCGGATAAAAATTCTTCTAGCATGGGTAAAGTTATCAATCATGGAACAAATCTTTAGTCAAGATGCATGCACTTGTACAGAATTGAGTATTTTAAACTTTGTTACATTTCATGGCTGATATGTCAATTCCATGGGGGGTAACAGTCTGTAGTCTTGCTGAGTGTACGCTAATAGTTAGTGAGAAGCGGAAAACCTCACCCACAAGTCCGTACCACCCACACCTACGTGCATATTAATTTAACACCCGTTGCACTCACTCCAAAATGTGTTAGTGACTTCATTCCTTTAACGGAGTGTAGTTGCTCAATTACAATGGCCTTCTACCACTGTTATCTCCCTGTATCCTCAGCACGCCGACACTTCTGCCTTCATCCCTTCAGCCCTGCCTTGAACCCGCCAGTCCCCGCAACTGTCCCCGCAACTGTCCCCGCAGCAAAGATGGCGTTTTTAATGATAATGCTATTAGTATTTGCAGCCTATCCGCGATGTCTAAACTTTGCTTATAGCCGCTATTATAATGCCATTGCCTTGAGCTTTCTCTTCAGTCGATATATCTCAAGCGATTCGGGAAGCGACACGACGCTGTTGTTGGTGGTGCGGGAAGTCGGCCTAGACGCGCGAGCACCTCTTCCGACACTGCAAGCAGTAGCTGAACGAGTAGTGGGAACTGTAGAAAGAAGTCGGGCTGGCAACCGGCTAGAATACGGAAAGATGTAGGCATGTGAAAATATCTGAGCTATTTTCCACGGAGGAGTACGAACAGGAGGTAATAGACTTTTTCGTGGTCACGAGGTCGGGAGGTTCCCATGCCGCTGAGCAGAATGTATATAGCAGTCTTCTTCTTTTATTTTCTTTACTTTGTCTTTGTGTGCTTCCAATCATTTTGCTCCCGTTTGTTAAAGGGGAAGAAATCTAGAAGGAGGGGAGCCCCTCCACTAGGCCGGGAATTCGAAAGGGGAGGGGAAACACTGCTATGCCAACTCTCGATAGAGTGAATACAGTATGATTTAAACAAAAAAACCGCCCTGGTCCTTGAAAATATTACCAGCACAGACCTGGCATCTGCCCAGCCGTCAGGGACGGGACACCCCCTGCAGACTAGTTTGACAGGACGGTTGGGGTCCCTGGGCCCTTTTTCTAAATAACCTACCTTTGACCGGACGACGGAAAGGGGTCTAGAAAGAAAGGTGGGCGGACGGACTGTTTCCATCTCTGTTCATAATATTTACGGGATAACGCTAGAGCAGAGAGGACATAAAACAGTATGAATTCGCAGTAGGACGGTCGCTATTCTGAGTATAAAAAGGATTTAAGCAATCTTGGGATCTAGATTTTCAAGGAATGCGTATTTAAATCCTAGGAACTACGTATTTACATCCCGGCAAACGCGTACGTACGCTTTACTTTTGATATTTGCGTATGTACGTTCTTCATGGAGCGGTGTGGTCGTTGACCAATGGGAATAAAGCCCCACCCTCCACATTAGTGTCGTAGGAAACCATGTAGAAAAGCACACCCTTCACATTAGTGTCGTAGGCAACTATGTCGAAAAGCACAATGTTGTGTGACGAATATTCACCTTGCAATCACTTATTCAGATCCTTTGAGGGTCAAACTAATCCCCATCTGCTTTGACTTTGACCAAGCTCACTTTATGATCGCCGCTGTTGTCAACTTTTCGTCGTTCTAGCACGCGTTGATGTTTAGGCGTCTCGGTTTCTATTCTGCAAGTACGTGGAATCTCAGTTATGCATGTCTCGCGTATATGACCGGTGAACAATGCTAGCAGTAAATTGACTATGTAATGCGAACGGACGCTCTTGATTGTGTTCTATATCTATGATATGGGCTATCTAAGCTAATCTTGAGCATCGTTGGGCCACATGATCGAGAGAATAACGTCGATAAGATCACCCCACTCTGACATAAATATCTTTCTCTGTCGTAGTATCCTTCTTTACTTCATCTCTAAACCAACATTTCCCATGGCCAGCCTCGCATTCACCAGAAACATTTCGCTCAGACGCTGTCTCTTCAGCAAGAATATGGTGTTTGCGAATCCATTGACATCAGAGCTGATAGCGGCGAAGCCATCACCTCTGTCGACTTACAAGTCCGAGTGGAAGAGGACGACTGATGTACCTCTAACACGCAACAATTTTCTTGACCTACTCTACGGCAAAACTCCCGTCATCAAAGAAACAGGCTTTCTTTCCCGTGAAGTTGCTTCCAAGTACGAAAAGGAGCTTAGCCCGAAGCTCACCCCCTACAAACACTACACCGGCCCTCTTCTGACCAAAGTTGACGTTGCTCAATTCGAATACCAAGCACAAGCCGCAAAGGCTTTCGAAACAGAACAGATGGTACATCTTCTGGTCTTCACAATTGGATTCCGGACTGACTGAACCCTCAGAAAAAGAACAGTACTTCACCGAAACCAAGAAATGGCTTGACTTGCATTCTTCTCTGGCCGACAGAACCGGTATCAATGCTTGGGGTCAAGTCTTCAGCCGAATTGCCGCCATTTTTCCGGACTGGGATGTCGAAGTTGCTACTGAAGGTCTGAACAAAAGGTATTTCTCGGGGATTTTCCGTGCCCTGAATGATACGACGCCCGTCCATTGCGACTGGTCTCCCTACGATTCGCTCACTGAAGATTGGATCATCAATCAAGTCCAGTGCCAGATTGTTTTCAACCTATATTTAGCGCCTGTAAAGGGCGGCCGCACCATTGTTCACGACGTCCAGTGGACAGAGGAAGCGCTCAAATTCCGCGATCCGGAAAGCTATGGATACAGTCGAGAGCTGGTGGCAGGAAGACAGAAGGCATATATAGAGCCGACACTAGGTGCATTATGTTTCTTTAATTCGAGGAAATACGTTTCGCTCACTGGATTTCGCGAGTTTACACCTTTTCCGACGCCCGCCTCAACACGATGTCAACAATCAAGAAAACAGCCCTTTATACGAGAATCAGAACCATGATTACTGGGAAAATATGTGTCTTGATCTGTTCATTAGTCAATCAAGTGATTTGATGGCAACAGAGTCAATTCGGAGACCCACTGGCGCACGAGACGCGTCATTGGTGATGTCGACATTTATCACGACCTCCGAGCAACGACTCTGAAACCTTAACTACGAGAGATATCACATACGATCGACCTAATCGAGTTCGGATACTATTCCTACGAGTCAATTGAGTGTAATCACCTGTCGGGGAAGCTACAATCGATGGAGCGATCTTACCGCTCAATGCGCCGATTCCGAGAATGAAACACGAAGTCGGGAGACAATATACAGGTGTGAACCACGGGAGGAAAACGGGACGGGATTACCTTCAAAAACCGTCCCGTGGAAGTGCGAAGAGAGGATATCGCCCAGCCCGCCCAAAACACGGTATGTGGACGGGATTGTCTTCGCTGCCCTACTACCGCTCAAAAAACGCAAATATGGCCGCCGCATAAGCACGGCTGCACCAAATCAAGATCGGACATGCAGGGCTAATAACACCCATCAAGGAGATCGTTTGACGTCTAACAAGCAACACTAACTCCGGTTCTTATGGTACCCAAGCCATAGATTCTACCTCTATATAGGTGAAGATATATAGTTTGTATCACAATTTAACGCACTCGGCTGTTAGAAACAGATTGAGAGCACCTGAACTAGGCTTTTGTGCGGGATTCCACGTCTATGAACAATTGCACTACGAGAAGCTAACTCTCATTTTGGGTCCCGTAAGTGCATGAATCATGCACTTGCGAATCTCACCTGAATCCTCGGACCACCGGTTGGCACATTGACCCTGTCAATCTCCTTTAAATATCTCGAGTATTTCATCAATCAATGCATCTATTGCAACAGATGGACTAGCTCGCGAGCAGATTGTGATGACTGTAGCGGCGCTGCAGCGGCTTGTGGCTAAAAATGCTCCGTTTGTAGAATATTAATGACCGGATGCCTTGTCCTCCGTAGTGATACGGGAGCACTTGGGGGGATGGGAGTGAAGCGGGCTTAATAGGAGGGTAGGGACACGGAGACGGGCTGAAGGCTGGAACGTAACATGAATGCATGACGGTAGATTGACACTATCAGACCCTCTACATTCTAGGATAGACGTCTTTTTCCCTTGTCTGGTTCGAAGAATTCGTGCATGCTCATAACGCCTCGGACAAGTCTTACCTCTGGATACCCAGGAATGGTGATGAGGATACAGGCGGGAATTCTCTAACTTCCTAGCGCCTTCATTTCACCTCCGCATCGGTCAGAGTTCAGTATGGGTAGAATTTTTCCGGCGGAGAAAAATTGTCCTCCCGAGATCCGACTAAGATCCGACCATCTCAATGGCAAGAGAGGGGTCCTTACGTATGTGAGTGATGATATGTGTCTCAGTACTGTCAATGTGCCCTACAGGGCCCCCAAAGGTTTATTTTCTAGCTGGAGGTAGCTACCTCCATATAATTAAGTGATCATTCTAAGCTGACATGATACCTCAGGATCAAATTTGGTAGCCCTATCCCTAGTCGCGCTGCCTTCTCATTCATCGTTGACATTGCTATTACCGATCTACTATCGAAATATTGACATTGAAATGCTACTGGTAGAACTCACTGTGTCGAGACCTCACACTTCGATCGCTGGAGGCGAGTTATTTTTGACTCTTGCGACGAGGATTGTGAGTGAAAAACCTACAACATCGGCTAAGGACTCTGGCAGGCCTTGGGTTCAGCCTTAGAACGCTCCCTTCTAGCGCCTCCGCAATTAGGTAGTGGCAGAAATAGTAAATGTGAGACCCGTCAGGGGTGTTCTGACACAAAACATAACTTTGGTTGTCGGAATTCCCAAGTTACGGGGCGCAAGGCGGTGTGGAGCAGCGATGATCCCACTGTGCATACCCCACTTCGCTTGCCCCACCTTCCTAATCGACCTCGGGTAAGCAAGTATGAAAGAAGCCAAGCCGCAACGCCATATACTATGTGCAGTTACATTTAGTCACAGTTTCAGCTGTGTACACCGCGGAGTTTGATTTAACCACAAAACCGCTTACACTTCGTCTTCGTGGTTTTTAAACTCTCACCCACCGGTCATGAACCCACGGGGACTCCCACCGTAACGGATGCGATCGATGAACCAAAAATTATAGGATATTAGCGGGGAAGAAGCACTATAAGTACCGTCGAGTGCAACGGCAAATGCAACAGCGAGCATGCCCATAGATAAAGAGACGACAACTATACCTGGCGAAGGGCAAATCTTGGCACTATAGGGTTAGTGGTATTAAGAGTAGCTACTAACTATAAGTTCACCTGGACGTAAATTGCACGATTACCATGCACTAATTGGGTGTAGCAAGTCAAAATGTACTTAGGATGCGACTGAATTCATTCTGACTGGTTCTTTAAAAAGCTTGTCATGTTATAGCTGCAGTAATGGTATAACTTGCTCGTGTGCCCAGACTTTTTCGCCTCGCTCGCAACCTCGTTCGCCGAAGTGAAAAAAGAACGTCTAGTATACGAGAGCAAGTGTAACCTGGGATTCCTATGCCGAAACAACAACATTTTCACTGGCTCGCAACCTCCTTGGGCAACCAATCCGCTGGGTATACCACACACCACAACTCATAGAGCCTGGGTATTTCTCAACTCTGGCATCATCTCATTCGCTGGTGAGAGAGGTGCAGATAAGACGCAGGGTGGCCTTGCTGGTGTCCCCCACTGTGCATCATTACAAGCTTGCTGACGTTTGCCTTTCCAAAGGCTAACTTGATGCCAAAGAACCTGAAGTTCAGCCGCACTCTACGTCTTAATCGCCCATTGTCGCATACATTTTCCTGGGGATTTTTGCTGCCTCTACCATACCATTCATCAAGAAATCACCATGCCGACCCTACACTGGTTTCTCAATATCTGGGTTTATTTCCGCTGGATTATCACTGCATTCTCTGCAGGTGCGATACCCTGGCTCATTCAGAGTTATCCTGACCTCCGGATTCTCCAACCGGTTCCGGCTGGCGACCATTTCGGCGTCGAAGTACTTTATTCTCCAGGTGCAATATACAATAATGGCCAAGGAAACGCAACTGTGGAGTGAGTTCCATGTCGTTCCGAATACTGGTGCATAACTAATGAATGACGACGAGTCAGTATCGTTGCCGTCCACGGACTTAACGGCCACCGCTATGATACTTGGATACGCAAAGATAACGACAGGAGTGTATTCTGGTTGAAGGACCTTCTTCCGCAGCGAATACCTTCCGCCCGCGTCATGACTTTTGGTTACAATGCCAGACTGGTGGGAAGCACTTCTACAAAGGTCATAACCGAACAGGCGGTGGCTCTGCTTCAGGAACTCGAAAGCAAGCGCTCATCGGTAGACATGTCCCACCTCTTTGAAAGGTTGCCGCTAATAATGATGAATATTTTAGGTACATCAAAGACCCATAGTCTTCATCGGTCACAGGTATTTCAGCTATTTTACATCAAATATGTTATCGCCGGTTGTCTAATAAATTTACTGTGTAGTATGGGTGGCATAGTCATAAAAAAGGTGCGTTTATTTGTCCTAGCCATAATCTTGTAACTTTCTAATCAGTACCACAGGCGATACAGATCGCACACACTGAGGATCGCTATCGACCAGTTTCTGAACACGTCAATGGCATTGTAAGTTCCTATACAACAACTGATGGGATTGGTATTAACAGGGGACTAGATTTTCTTCGGTACGCCGCACCAAGGAATGACGGATGCAGACTGGGAACACATGGTTACCGGGATGGCATCGGTTGCTTTTCCATTCCGACGGAACGGAGAATTTCTCAAAACCTTATCACGCAACTCAAAAGACATTATGGCTATCTCGGAAGACTTTAGTCCCTTGGCAAAAGAGTATTCGATCGTCAATTATTGGGAAGAAGATATTATTTTAGGATTTGGGGATGTGGTAAGCCCAAGCTCCTTCTCGTGATTAGTCAGAGGAGTGGCTCATTGCCCAGGTGGTTCCAAAACACTCGGCAGTTTTAAATGTTCATTCGGAAGTTAACAGTCCACTAAGTGGAACTCATACAACAATGTGCAAATTCAGCGGACTGGAAGACGAACGATTTGATACAGTTTGGAAAGCTCTCCAAGATGTCACTTCAGGGCGGCGATACAAAGGTATGAGGTAACAGTCCAAATATATCAGGAACAGGGCACTAAGAACTCTGTGAGTCATTAGATGTGCAGTATCCCGCCCACTTCATGGTCCCTCGCCCCAGAAATGCAAGATACGTCGAGATCTCACGATCTATCTCACGTCTAAGGGACAAACTGAAGCAAGACAAACTTGGTCATCAACGGCTGGCATTGTGGGGTGTGGGAGGGGTTGGGTATGACTCTGTGCTATAATGTTCCGAGATCCGTACGCTTGCTAAAACAAAATAGCAAGTCTAAAGAGGTCCTTCAGTTCGTTCATGACTACGAGTATTCCCGAGTTTCCGTTTTTTGGATTCATGCCGGAAACAAAATACAATTTGAACAGGACTATCGCAAGCTGTATCAACTAATAAAACCTCCAAAGCAAGAGGAACCAGTGGGAGATATCCGGCCGATTGTCAAGGATTGGTTGGAGAGCCCGGAAAGTGGCGACTGGATACTTGTGCTGGATAATGCAGACGATAAGCTCGACTTCTTCCCGGTGCAAAACATCAGTCTCGGCCAAAGCGACGGATTGGCGAAATTCATCCCAAACAATCCGAATGGAACAGTCATCGTCACGACAAGAGACCGGGATGTAGCGGATCAGCTAGCCAACAGGAACGTCCTACACAAAGAGCCAATGGACTTGGAGGAAGCAGGGTTGCTGTATTTCACATATTACCCTGAAGCTGCCGAATTCACATACGACGAATCGATCTTGCAGTTGCTCAATGAGCTGCATTACATACCACTTGCGATTGTACACGCTGCCTCATATTTACGATTAAACCCATCAACCTCACCTTCAAGATACCTGGAGCTGTTGAGTAGCGCTAGAGATGAGCAACTGCGCCTATTGGAACCGAGAAAAATTGGCACATTCCAACAGCGCTATTTGTCCAAACCACACAATGATGTCCGAAGGGATGCTAGCGCCGGAATTGTTCGAGCAACAGTTTCAATCACTTTTCGACAGGTTGACGAACAATCACCACTTGCAAGCTCCCTTCTCAAACTGATGGCATCCGTCGACTATCGAAGTATCCCGCACGAACTGCTAGCTCGCAGTGAATTGGAGAATAGCAATAATGAAACTGCCCTTGGCGAGGCTCTCAACAAACTCATCAGTTACTCACTTCTTGTTTGTACCGACTCTGACGACGGCAAAACATATGAGATGCACCCCTCCATCCACCAGTCGGGCAAAGAATCTCTATCTGCTCTTGAGATGGCTACTACTGTGCAACGGACAGCTGGAGCATTGCATGGGATTATCTCCAAATCAAATTTCACCATGGGTAATTGGTCCATGTGGAGGGTGTATTTAGCTCATATATCCGCTTTGTCAAGAAACGTAAAAACGGAGTCAGTACAGACGGCACGGATCCACCATTACATGTCGGAATATTTGTTATTTGTCGGCCGCTACCACGAAGCAGAAGACCCTTGTCGCAGGTCGGCAAAATTATTTACTAAATTCCTCGGCCAGGAGCATCCAGACACCTTAACCAGCATTTACAACCTCGCAATGATATACCAATTTCAGAGACAGTGGAAGGAGGCCGAGGAGATTTCTGTGCAGCTAGTGGAGACGACAAAACGGGTGCTTGGCCAGGAACATTCGCATACCTTGACCCGCATGGGTAATCTCGCGTCCATATACTATATGCAGGGCCGAATGAAAGAAGCCGAGGAACTAGAAGTGCACGTGGTGGAGACGAGTAAGAGAGTGCTCGGCCTTGAGGACCCACTCACCTTGATGAGCATGAATGAACTCGCATTAATATACAGTCACTTGGGTCAGTTGAAGAAGGCCGAGGACCTAGAGGTGCTAGCTGTGGAAACCAGTAAGAAGGTGCTCGGTGTTGGGCACCAGAATACATTATTCTGCATGGGCAACCTGGCATCGATATATCAGTCCCAGGAGCGCTGGAAAGAAGCGGAGGAGCTGTTGGTGCAAGTTATTGAGATGAATAAGAAGGTACTCGGCGTTAAGCACCCGAATACACTGAACAATATGGCCAACCTAGCATGGACATACCGGTCCCAACAGCGATGGAAAGAAGCCGAGGAGTTGTATGTGCAAGTTATTGAGACCAGTAAGAAAGTGCTCGGCATTGAGCACCCGAATACACTGAACTACATGAATAACCTCGCTTTCACATATTGGGGGCAGGGGCAGTGGAAAGAAGCTGAGGAGCTGTTTGGGCAAGTTACTGAGACGAGTAAGAAGGTATTGGGGGTTGAGCACCCGGATACACTGAACAGCATGAATAACCTCGCTTTCGCATATTGGAGGCAGGGGCGGTGGAAAGACGCTGAGGAGCTGTATGGGCAAGTGATTGAGAAGAGTAAGAACGTGCGCGGTGTTGAGCACCCGAATACGCTGAACAGCATGAATAACTTAGCCTCAACGTACCGGTCCCAAGAGCGATGGAAAGAAGCCGAGGAGCTGGAAGTGCAAGTCATTGAGACGAGTAAGAAGGTGCTCGGCGTTGAGCACCCGAATACACTGAACTACATGAATAACCTTGCATATACGTATTGGAGGCAGGGGCGATGGAAGGAGGCCGAAGAGCAATATTTTCAAGTCCTAGAGACGACAAAGACAGTACACAGCCAGGAGCATCCTCAAACTTTGATCAGCATGGTCAACCTTGCAACGGCTCACATGAACAATGGGCGGTGGAAAGAGGCGGAGGAGCTTATTGAGACGGTCATGCATACGAGAAAGAAGCTGCTTGGCCTTGAGCATCCGGATACCTTGACGGCCATGAATATTCTGGCGTATGTATACATGTCACAAGGTCGAATCAACGAAGCCCAAATAGTAATGGCCGAAACGGCAACTCTCCGTTCCCGAGTACTGGGCAAAGACCATCCAGACACCAAGTATTCGATGGACACTTTGTTATCATGGAAAGATAAAAGTCGTTTTGGTGGAAATTAGGAATCATCTTCTCTGGAGCGAGCGGTATGTTTCCCCTCTACGGAATTACCCAATGTTAACAGTTGAACTAAATCTGTATAAGCAACAGGGCTTCATCATTGCGTGGCTGTAGTTGGTGTTGGTAACTGATTTTGGAGATTGGGGCTTGGGTGAGCTCTTTCTTACATGAGCAATTGTTTGCTTCGGTACTTGTCATGTTTTCACTTCCGTTGATTGCATTCGGAACGGTCAAGGGGTTGAGACCATGGAAGGGCTGTAGAGCCGTGACTGGAAATGGCAAATGGAACTCAAATGTGATGAATTTTGATTATGCGTAATGTCAGGTGTAGATAAGAAATTCCTCTTTACAGTACTACGAGGAAAACAATCTAAATGCTGTGAAGAATACCCATCAAAATCATTGGGGAGGTGAATGTAGGAGGCATAACTTACTGTAGCATATCCGGTGGTGGCAAACATGGCAAATAGCCGCGCAACAGTCTCCACTCTCTTGTACTATATCTCTCTTCTCTCTCCTTCTCTCTTCTCTGTACCATTGTTTATGCAAACGATTCTCTGCTGCATACCGTAACACATGCGACCTAAACCAAAACGAGTGACAAGTGAGACATCGCAAAACAAAAAGCTTGGGAAGATGAAGTTGAGAAAAGGGCGAAATCTTCATCTGCCGGCTACAGCCCCCACGGATATATAGGAAGCACTGGTATTGTTGATCCGGGCTTTGACGAGTATATCATCACGTGGCCTTGTGTTAGGCTCGGCAGTTTGCTATGTGTCATCTCAGACTTAGACTCAATCAACTGTCAAAATAGGTATTATCAACTTCTGCGCTTTGGTAATCCTATCATAATTCTTGAAAGATATCGCGGAGGTTGCTTAATATATATATTATAGGGAAAGATAGAAACTCAAGGTAATATTGTATTACTTTGATAGGCCACTATCTGACACAGTCGTACACGGTCCGCAGTTTCTCTGTGTATACGGACAATAAGTGGAGGACGTCTACCGATGACAAGGTTTGATACAGGATATTGGCTGGGTGTAAGTGGTGATAGACGGAGAATACAGGTGGATACAATCGGATATATGTTTTACTGGCGAACGCCCACTTAAACTTATTTATATCCTCCTCCTGTGTGTTGTCCTTGAGTACCCCAATAAAACGGTCCTTCACATTTCTGTTAGATCTGTCGTAAGCGTTGGTATCACACTTGGCGGTGGTGCGAAGTGGAACAAATGTGCAAGGCATCATTTAACGAGTAATTTTCGATAACGTCGGGCAAATCGGATGTGCTGGATCCAAATACTCTCATAATTGAACTTGGAGACGCATATTGCGATTCCGATGAGATGTGTCATTACAAACACGGAGTGCCAAGAAGCATGGTGCTCCCGGCAGATAAGAGGAGGAGATTGTCTCTCCGGGATGTTATCTTATCATAGAGCAAGGGAGACACAATAGAAATGAATCATTTTGGGATAGCCTTCGTGGCCATAGAACATCCCCTACAGGGGTAGAATCTGCGTAGATGTGGGCAAGTCTCTACCACACCACATTTAAGTAGTTTGATTATCGACACCTGGTCTCATTGATACAGGATCCGTTTATCGACGTGGAGAGCTTACCGACACCAGAAAAGTTAGTCGTGGATATAGATTCGCGGGGGAGTCTGAGTATGCAACTAGAATAGGGTTCAGCAGTTGGTCGGCCACATGGATCTCATGCGACGTGATCAGAGGGTGAAATCGAGAATGTCCCGCAGTGAGATGAAGCAACAGGTTTTCGCGGCTAATTTGAGATTTTAACTTTGCTAAGTCGTTTCCAGAGTTGCACATGTCGGTGAAGATTGTGCGTGGATATCCAAGCAAGCCATGACATAGTCGGTAAGAGTTCGACCTAACCAATGGCGTCGCGGTGTGGCTTTGTGGCTGTGTTTCCAGTAAGTAGTACCACCGACATCGGGGCAAAAAATTCGTGACCGGAAAATCGCCCATTTTTGGAGATAGAGATAGGGATTTATATATTTACTCTCCTGGACAGGTCGAGAGCATTATATTTCGCTATAGGACCAAAATATCCCGACACCAAACGAGAATCGTGTTCTCTTCACAACGTACTAGACCTGTAAATTCAGACGTTCTACCATGTTTGTCCGACACGTCTCATCTCCCTCTACACCCACCAGCTAAAATTTTGCGCTACCCTCAAGGCTGGTTTTTGACAGGAGGAAGCGATACAAAATCTAAGTGTAAATCAACTTGGGTGCCAGCTCTCTCGCGCGCGTCCAGCCCAGCAGGCGGCGAATAGGGCTGCTGCGCATACTTATTGGGAAAACCATCCTTTTTTTGTAAAAAGCACACTGAGGAGTCAAAAGCAGAAAGGTCACTTTCGATTCCTTTTTCTTCAAATAAAAAGAATCAAAAAACAGCTTTAGCTGTTATGATTACAGATGTCGAAACAGGTTGAGTAAAGATTGTTAACTTTAACTCTCGCGCGTTCTCTGAGCTCCTCCAGAGGAGGCCCGACGCTGCTAAATATTTGAATATAAGTGAGTGAACATTTTGTGCTTATAAAAAAAGTAAAAAACCTTTATAAAGGCAAGTATTTAATTTTGGCTCATACTAGAGAGGTAGACTGTGCAGCAAAGCAATAAATACTCTCCTATCAAAAATTTTAATTCTTGAATTTTCATCTATCAACTCTTGAGAAGCTCAATTGGTCCAGCGAGGCATTGAAATCGTTTACGCTTTAAGTTCAAACCTTATCTCGAGCAATAAATATATTGACTATAAAACATCAGGGTGGACCCCTGTGTTAAAGTATTATATTATTAGTTTTCACCGTTCCTCTCACAACATTTCACAATGCCTGCTCACGAAGGTTGAATTAACAATTGGTGATTGTTTAGCAAGAATTCTCGAATCCTCTAAATAATCTGTTAATGTCCAGCTATAGGAGAGACTATAAAGCAAATGCCTGCAGTAATGTGCAAGATAGTCAAATATAATAACTAGAGACCGCAAACATCTAATCAAATCGAACCGAGGCAATAATCTGAAATGACATTTAACTAAGTTCTTTTTCCATAAGTAATAGTAGAAGATACTTTAGTTTGTAATGTAATCAAGCGGTGATAAGAAGAAATCCTTCTCTTCGGAATTCCGACAATAATAATATAAAACATAGATATTTCACGATTCAAGCCTCAAAAATCATAGCAACTGATCTATGTTCAAAAGGTTTATTAGATGCAGATATAGGAATAGGTGTAGTATTCGGTGCATTAATCTTCGGTGTAGCTAGAAATCTGAGTCTTTTGAAGGGGAGGGGCCAATTATTTAGTTACGCTACAATAAGATTTTTATATGTTTTCTAAGGCATATACTGCAGCTTTGTTCGCGCTTATTTGCCTTATTGCGTTGGTACGTTTATTGTTTCTTAACTGCGAACAGGTGGTTTCTCTCCTTATTCTTCCGGCAAGTATCAAGAGTGATAAAGGGACTGTTCTAGTCCATTCACCGAGTCCGTACCCCACCTCCGTGAACTGACTAGTTCGTTCGCGGAGTGAGTCAAAAATTACAAATACTCTGCTCTGCACGCATGTGTGTGCATGCACGGCATGTACGTACACTCAGCTGGTTCTATGCAGCTGAACTCAATCAGCGCAACCGCGTACGTTCGGCGCAGCACAATTGAGTACATTCTTCACAGCGCAACTGAGTACATTCCACGGATTCTGTCGTACTAACAATATGGACCGCCTTACATGTACCATCCCACATCAAATTCCGCCATTCAAAAAGGGTAGCCATCGAGAACTTACTCTTCGAGAAGCTGCTCGTCTTCAGTCTCCTGCTGAGCTCATCCAAGTACGTTGGAGGTGTAAAGGCAACTGCACGACTGTTCGTTGCAAGTGTTTCAAAGCAAAAGCCGAGTCACACTTCATTGCCATGGTCGAGATGGTGGGGCGCAGTGCATAAATACTGGACTTTCTGCTGCGCCATCAGGTACTTTTAATCTCGAACGAAATATTGGAAATCCGCTCAAACCCGCGCCCGAGTCCGCCCGATGGTGGAGCGGCCAATGTGGCCTTGTCATTCTGTATGTAGAGAGAACGATATCGCTTTTAGACTTTCTCATAGCGCCCGCTACCATTTCCAACACGAAACACAAGATCAGCTCCACTGATGGAACACAGTGTAATTGTAGTTGCATCAGGACGTCCAAGAGGCATCCGATTGTAGGGATCACGATGATGTATAGATTATTTATAATTTTTCATTGACTCCGTGAATGAACTACTCAGTTCACGGAGGTGGTGTACCGACTCTGTGAATGGACGGTTCGTTCACGGAAGGTGGGCCTCCGTGAACTGACTAGGTACTCCGCGGAGGAACTGCCTCCGCGAATGGACTAGAACAAGTACCTTTCCACAAAGGTGGTGGAAGCAATGAACCCTGAACACATAGTAGCGGGCTACTGGGTTACAGATGCACTCTACATGATATCTAATATCATGATAACTGTGTCGATTTCTAATGCAACAGCCCTTGAAACGTGGGATAATTTCGAGAGGTATGTCCGTATGCTGATACGTCAGTCTTACCAAGCAGCTTGGGACGCTCCGAACAGAAGTTACTATGACACGACCTTTGATCTGGCAGCCAGGAAACGAGTTGACGTTTTAAAAGCATCTGTAGACTGCACCGGTGTCTTTTTGTAGCTCGGACTACAGTTTCTGGTTACGCTATCCGGAATTTTGCTATTTTATGTTCAAACCTATTGCACTCGCCGCAAAGTGGTTGTTGACGAAGCTGCCGCTGCTCTCATGACCGATACCACCGCCTTGCACAAGGACGATCCAACACTGACCGATTTGTCCTATGCCGCCGGGCGACAAAGTTTTGGGACGACTGCGCTTGCTCCCATCGAAATTCGGATCACATTTTGTACTGCAACGGGAAGAGCTAGTGTCAGAAGTATGAGTTGCGAGGGCGTTGCTATATAACAGGCGGCAGCTGATGCATTGTTTAGGACACCCAGGGCTCACAACATTTGATCCAACTAAAACCATATACTGATCTCGAATCGTCCGACGCCAATTGATAAACGTGAAGCATTCTGCTGAAGTTGTCGGGTGAATGGATTGGACTGTTGGACTGGACTGGGTAGACTGACGTATGGGGGCGGTAGTGGGTTCATTTTGGCGGGGATATGGCAAGGTACATTCGATGCGCTTCGATCTAAGTTTAGGCATCAGTGTCGGAAGATCGGAAGGTTGTTTTTAGGTTTTACCGTTTTCATGTACAGTAAATTCTTCATATGGTAGTTCTCTTTTATTGACCTGTATTTCGAAAGAGAAGCCATTTGTGCACGTACCCATGTATATGTTCCGGTGAGAGTGACTTGGCCCATAGACCGGTCCGGTCTACATACCATTGGACGCCCTTTTCAACTGGTCGGGATAGTTATCAATATTGCTTTAGAATCTACAGCCGTTCAACTAGACGAAGTGACAGTATTTACTGACCGTGCTAGCTGATATAAACAACCGTATGAATGAAATTTTATGGCTTAATGTACCAGATCTGATTGAGTTGGTTGTATGTTGGTACGCAGATGTCTATTAGACAAGAGAAAGTGGTTTGAGAAACCTGTAATTGCCGGAAACCGGAAGATTGGTACGTAGTAAGTATGCCGGAAGAACGAACAACGTACGAAAGGAAGGTGGAATATAAACCTCCGGTAAAGTAGAGTAAATGTACGACCCGAAACCTCCGAGTTGTGTAGGTAAGATAACCCCACTTTCCGCTAATGCTAGCACGGCACGGGCCGACCCGATAGGCGCACAAATGTCCCTTACCGTGTGTAAATATGATAAGGATTATGTTTTCCTTTTTATTCTCTTTTTCCCTTTTCGTTCGTTCTCTTCGTCCTTTCTTTGAAGCTGAGTAAGGGTGGAGGATGGGGTCTCCCCCACCTAACTGGGTTATCCGGAGAGGAACGGACCAGCCCGAAACTGTCATACTTAAGATAGAGTGCAGGTTCTAGTCAGTTCACGGAGTCCCAGCTTCCGTGAATGAACTAGTTAGATCACGGATCCGCGAACTGACTAGTGCATATATGTGCCAATTAAACTCAATCAAAAATTACCATTACTCTGTACATAATTATCGTTATCCCTACGAATGCCTGTATCCCTCGGCGTTGTTGTTGCTGTGGTGCAACTATAGTTACTCTATGCTCCATGTCATCATTTGAAACTGTCTCTTCTTCCTCATTGCCATCATGCTCCACATCGTCCTCCTGCTCCTGATTGTCCTCCACCTCCTCAGCGGCCTCAGCGGCCTCATCCTCCTAGAAAACCCGTCCCTCCTCAGTGTCTAGTTCAATCAAATCGCTGCTATCCTCGGGGCAATCGTCGGGGCAATCGTCGAAAGTGTCATCTGCGGATGCGGGATCAATCCTCTCACAAGTATCTCCTTCACCGGGAAAAATCACCTTGCGCGGCGCGCAGCTCATAGAGAAGCTGCATTCCAGACGGTATTCCGCAGGATATTTGACGCGTGGCACTATGAGTCCTATGTACCTGCGCGTTGACTAGATAACTATGATACACAAGCAAATATCTGCCCTTGATACTATACGCATCCCAAGTACTCTCCCAACTACGCTCCCAACTACGCTCCCAACTACACACTTAAGTATGCTCCCAAGCTCACTTGACTGTACCGTCGCAAGTACCATCGATTGTACGCTCGGTTGTACGCTCCCAAGAATGCTTGACTCTACGCTTCTGAGTACACTCGATTGTACGCTCGATTGTACGCTCCCAAGTGTTGACTAGGGATTTGGCCCGGTGGCTTCCCTAGTGTTTGGTGCTGGCGGGCTCGGGCATGAGGCCGGTGGCTTGCGGCCCCCATTGGCCTCTCCTGCCCCCACCAGCCTCGCCTGCCCCCATCGGCCTCGCCTGCCCCCATGGCGAGGAGGAGGGCTCGGCACTGGTACTTGGCATTGGGCTCCGGCTCTGGCAGTCGGCATTGGGTTTTCCTTCTCTCTCTTTTATATATAAGTCCATAGTTTTTTCCTACTCTTTGGTTCGATAGACAATTCATCTTCTTCTCCATCAGCTTCTCGTGTCAACAGGTTATGAGCCCGGCGCTGAGCTGAAATCGACGCCTACTATTAGTATTTGTTACTGCCTCTCCTCTGCCCCTGTTCCAGTGGATCGAGCCGACATCTATTAGTTTTCTTGTTTATCGTTTCTCCTCTGCCTTGTGTTGCATTGGACTGAATCGACGCCTAGTAGTAGTGCCTCTCTGTTGTTTCTTAACCTCTTTATTGTCTCGCAACCCTCTGTCTCAACCTCCGCCATGTCGACCACGGTTACAAAATTCAATGAGCGCAACTATCGACAATGGGCCATAGAAGCGAAAGCCCTACTTCGTGCGCAAGGCCTCTGGAAATAGGTATCTGGAGAAATGCGTGTTCCCAGGCCTCCGATAGCAGCAACCAGCGACGCCTGCTCGACTACTCCCACAGCTCGTAACCCTCGAGATACCGATTACGACTTCCTCCCAGAATCGACTGACACGTCCTACCTCAATCAGTTCTAACACTTCCTTCCGGATTGGGAATGCTGGCAGATGAACGATGATAAGGCATGCGGACAACTCACCGCCCTGATGGAATCAATGATCCAGATATGGCACCGAGAACTCACTGAGCCGAAACAACTCTGGTATATGATCAAAGCCACCTTCGAAACAGTCATCATGCTCGACGGTTGATACGAGATGGCGAAGCTCACATCATCTCAACTCGAGTCATATCCCTCAGTCACCGAATAGATCTCAGCCACGGACAACATAACCAATGACCTTGCCGTATGCGACATCACGATCAAAGACTCTTGGAGGAAATTCTACGTCATATCCAACCTCCCGCATACCGAAGAATGGAGAACCTTTACATCCACACTCGAGCTCTCTGAGAAGGCGGACACAGTAGCGACTATCGTCACCCACATTCTGTCCTTTGAATCCCGCCTCTGTAGGGCCCGAGGTCTTGCTCCAGGTGCCGAACTGTTTGTAACAAAGAAAGGTCAGTGAGGATAATCAAAGGGTGACAAGGGTAACAATAAGAAGGGCGACGATTGGAAGAGCCAGGTCATATGCCATGGATGTGGAGTACAGGGCCATATCAAGGCGAAGTGCAGGAGCAAGCATAAGTGCGCCTTGTATGACAAATCTGAAAGTGATACTTACCTGGCCACATCAACCTCTATTGCCAAGTCTGAGTCGTTCCTCTTCTCGGTCATACATTCAGACCCTGTCTCAGTCATACATTCAGACTCTATGTCAGACTATGTGATCACGGTCAATGTAGCATCGGCAAATGTATCTGCCAATTATTGGATTCTTGACACCGGAGTGACAAATCATGTCACCAACAACCGTCACCTCTTTGAGACCTGTCACGCCATGCCAAAGGGGGAGCACCAGGTCAAGACGGCAAACAACAGCTTTGTTGATGCTGAAGGCTGTGGAACCAATATGTTTTACATGGACAAGGCAAATGCGAAGCCCGCGAAGATCGTCCTGCAACATGTCCTTTATGTGCCAGCTTGCGACAGAAACAACATCCTCAGTGTCATCCAGTTAATGCGGAAAGGAGTCAACTTCGATTTCAAACTCGATGGAGCTACGGCGAGCCTTGGGTCAGTCCTCATCTATCAAGCCCCGCTCATCAACAGGCTATGTGTCCTCAGAGCATCTACAACCTCGGCCTCAGTCTGGAAAGCCTCGGTAGCAGTAGATGATCCACCGAGCACCACTCCAAATTCCGAGATCTCCGTGGCCTACTCCAAAGCTCCGAACTCAGTTCCCCAGGTCTCCGAGGCCTATTCCAACATTCGGCCCGCAGTTGATGATAAGGATATTGATATTTGGCATGCTCGCCTCGGCCACATCTCCTTGCCAGCTATCAAGCGGCTCCCGAATACAGTCAGAGGTATCCGCTTGCATGCTAAGAGCCCATCGACATCCACTTGTGTGGCATGAATCATGGGCCAGATGAGCTGGAAGCCTTTCCAGCCTTTGTGTTCGGAGAATCAGGCCAAGACTCGAAATCTTGAGTTGATTCACTCCGATGTGATCGGCCCAATGCAGACTCGGACGATTCATGGCTACCGCAAAAGTATTATGTTTTCAGATGACTACTCGCGGTACACCGAGGTCTACTTTATGAATGCCAAATTTGAGGCTCCAGCGAAGTTCAAGGAGAATGAGGCGAAAGTGCAGAAGCAGCACCCAAAGTCGAGGGTGTGCCGAATTGGAGTTGATGGCGGTGGCAAGTATGCTACTCGTGAGAAGTTTCTTGAATACTTGGTAGCGGAAGGCATCATTAGGGAATTATCAGCCCCATACTCACAGCAGCAGAATGGCATTTCGGACAGATGCAATCACACAGTGCTGGACCTGGCGCAGTCTATGCTGAAGCATGCTGGGAGGCCGAACAAGCTCTGGGCCGAAGCTTTTTCCACGGCAGTCTACATCAAGAATTGACTACCATCCCGAGCTCTCCCCAATTTGACGCCTTTCAACAGATTCACGCAGAACTAGCCCGATATCTCCCATCTTCGAACCTTCGGCTGCCTAACATTTGCATGGATCGATGGACATCTCATGAATAAGCTTGATAACCACGCCTACAAGTGTGTACTCCTCGGCTACTCGGCAGAGACATAGACACAGTACCGAGTTATGGACATCAATTCGCCCCAAGTATTCATAGCCTGAGATGCCAAATTTGATGAGTCTACCCTATATCACCAGCTACTAAAGACTATGCCTACAAAGTTTGCCTTTGAACAAGCCGAACAGCATAATGATTTGGAAAGTGAGGACGAGGCTCGCAAGTCACCAAAAGCTATGGTACAGCCACCCACACCTATGATGCAGTCCACGAAAGCCAAGGTAGAGCATCCGAATGCAACCGCATTGCCTCGTGCGATCAATCCAATTGACAACTTGGATGATTATCTTACACCACCTCCAGAGACACCACCTCCAGAGACACCGCCTGTGGAGACCGCACCTCCAAAGCCTAGAAGGAGCGGGAGAACTGCAGCTAATGTCAGCATAGCCATGATGATCGAGCAAGGCCCTAAGACATACAGTGCAGCATTGGATGCAGAGGACGCTGAGCAATGGAAAGAAGCTATCGGCAAGGAGGTGGCATCACTGGAAAGTCATGAGGTTTTCACTTTCGTTGAGAAAGTCCCAGAAGGTGCTAGTATGATTGGAAGCCGTTGGGTTATGGGAAGAAAGCTTATGGCCAATGGGACAATTGACAAATGGAAAGTTCGACTTGTCGGCCGCGGCGAACTCCACAAGCCGGGCGACTACACTCACATCACCTCTCCAGTCATTGATTCGGCCTCCATTTGGCTTGCCCTCGGCCTTGCGGCAAAGCACGACCTTGAGATTGCCGTCCTCGACATCCCGACTGCCTTACTTGGCTGGCCGCTGCATGAGACTCTCTGTATGCGCCTCCCTAATCGCGAATGCCCTTATCCATATTGCCCCACCAGACCCCTCGTCAAGGTGAATAAAACTTTGTACGGCATCATGCAGGCGAATCGAGAATAGTATAACAAAGTTTTTGATTTGATACTTGACAATATCGGTCTCCGAGCCGCGATTGCTGCTTGCGGTCTCGGCTTCGGTGGTAATCTCGAAGCAAATGGAGTCTTAATCCCGGTCTACATCGACGATATCATGATCAACGACACATCGGTCCTCATTGCGTCCATTACATCTTGATTGTACAAGCGATTTAAGGCAGCTGCCTATGTCCCTGTGCCTGACACCTTCCAATATCTTGGCATGATGGTGACTCGAGATCGCAGCAAATGATCAGTTGCCATCGATCAACTTGGCTACATCAACCGAGTTGTTGACCGCTTTGAGATGACCGACTGCCAGAAGCTTTCATTTCAGATGGAGATCAGCTACAAACCGCATTCCATCCAGGCCAAAGAGCACCCTGTCAACTCTAGAACGTACTGGAAAGCCATTGGTTCGATTCTTTATGCTGCTCTGGGTACTCGCCCAGATATAACCTATGCAACCTCAGTCTTAGGGAGATATGCCGCCCAGCCTTCAACTCTCCATTGGGAAGCAGTCAAACACCTGCTTTGATATCTACCAGGCACTTCTGACCACAAATTAACGATCTATGACCCAAGCCTCGGGAGTAACTCTCAATCAATGTTGTGCTACGCCGATGCAGACTTGGGGGGAGAAGCAGACACGAGTAAGTCCACCTCGGGAATCATTGTCTACGCCCTCGGAACCGTCATCATCTGGAATTCTGTAACGGCAAGGCTACACATGACGTGTCCAGGGCCGGGTAACTTCATTTTGTATAGTCGGCTCGCCACGAGCCTTAGATCTCTACCAATAATCATACCAATACATCTACACCTACAATCAGTCGAGTCCACGTTTGCAACCATATCCACTCAATTATTGTACGTATACCAACGATGCCGAGCGCAGGGGTACGTGCCTTTACACTGTTATCGCTCTTCAGTAAACAGTTATGTTTCGGTCACAGGATTGTGAGTTTGCCCCTATTTCGACAAGTAAGAAGAATACACAGTCAACAATCAGAAATCCACTTCGACATGAGTCTAGAGGCCTGCCAATTACATGAGCGATGAGTCTTAGGAAGTTCATCCTTCAATCAAGTCATTGATGGCAGCAGAGATGATTCCGATGATCAAATGGCCACCAAGATGCGTCACAGCCAATATCGACAATTCTTACTAGTCCCGAGAAACGAGTCTAAAACGCCCCCCAATGGGATATATCGCATACAATCAACGGAGAAGATTACCCACCGACAGTTGCAATCAATCACCGATTGGCGGAGGAGATGCAATTGCGATCACGTTACCCCTTGAACGCGGCGATTCTCCAGCAAAGAGCTATATATGAAGTTACAGACGATATTCAAGTCAACACGGCTACATCGCTTGATGAACCACACCGACGAAGCCCTCTCACAAGAGGATCTACGAAGTGCAGTTATGGGAAGCCGAATGAAGCCCACATACGGGTGAGAAGCAGCCTACCGAGAATGAGCAGCCTACCGGCAATGAGCGTCTATGAAAGTAATGAATCAAGCCCACTTAAGGAGGAGAAAGAAACCCATGTATGGAGCAGAACAATTGCACTATCCAAGTACGTCATCGGAGGAGATCCTTTCCACCACTGCACGATATGTGCCTCGGATATGAAGTATACTACAATTGAACTTACCTACGAAGACGAAGAACTCTACAATCGAATCACACCTAAGGCGGAGAATCATTGCCCAGCACGAAGTGCACTACTGTTGAGGTACGCCTACAGATACATTACTCGAATGTAGCGCCATCCACAAGTCAAACGCGCCTACGTAGATCCGGAACATACGAGGAGAAGAGATGAGATGAAAGATAAGAGATGAACTGCGTGCACGGGGTTCGCAAGCCATCATCCAGAACTCTCAGGGCTTGTGGATCTGTAACTGGGGCGCACACCAGCATTCAGGGAGACCGAGGTCAGCGTTCAGAAACCCGTGTACGGGCGACGGATATGATACGCATCCTACCTGGTATCGAGCTACCACCATTAGGAGAGGAGAACCAGGAGATATACTCATTGTAAAAGCGATTATTGTCGTTGCAAACCCTAGTGGCTCACGCGATGTTGAGAATACCTGTAAAGGCATAGGCCCGTGTATGGCCTCATAGGAAGGTATATCAGCAGATACGGTTGCACACGTGGATGTCAATATTGTAGAGTAGTATAAAGGAAAGTTAAGGTAAGTTAAGGTAAGATTATCGCTAAAGGTATATGCCTCGTGGCGAGCCGACTATATGAAGCGGGTGTTACCCGGTCCTGGACATGTCACGTGCAGCCGTGCCATTACAGCATCCCCCTCTTTAGGTGCAGACCCCCGGCCGGCATGAACCCGTACAAGAGTAGAAAAGGAAAGGAAACAATCAAACAACCAAGCAACGTACACAAACGTACGAACCAATAAGTCCCACAACCGATCACTACCGTGTGGTCGCCATTCGATGGATCCGGCGTACAGGGACACTCCACATCGACTTGACGTGTCTCCGGAGGTGGTTAAAACCCGTGCTGAGGCCATTTGTACTGGGCCGAGATCCAAAGAAGTAAAGAAGTAAAGAAAGAGAAGAGAAAGAAGGAACATCAAAAGTAACACTGTCCTCAATATCTCCACTTCCGGAATGTCTGGCATCCAACCATCAAATCTCGCACTCGTAGCGTACCAAGTGTAGGCCATTGTCGGAATTAGACACAGTAATCTCGGTGAAATCCCCAATCATAGTATGAGCCCCGTCTTGACTCGGCGGCATTGATAGTGGCTTCCCCTCGCTGCTCATCATCATCGCCATTGCAATTGCATGGTATATCTAACTTGTCAGCATTCCAGTAACCGGTCATACTCACCAAACTTTCAAGTGCACTGGCACTCGAGTTCTCCCAATTCCTTGTGAACTACTTCGCCGGCCCAGTCCATCAGTGATCTTTGTTGCTGCGTTGGACGCTGCTTTGGTAGTCATTCGCGCTCAGTCAGCACAGATAAAGCGTGCTTGACTTCTGGGCGTGGATTGTAGCCTCTGCTCCTGGTATCATAGCCGTCGGAGATGGTCAATCATATATGACCTCGTATCTATCTCGTAAGCTTCTCAACAATGGTCATTCATACCACATATATATTCTGGCACGTTTGCGCTCTGCGGAGCCACGTGCTCTCCAGATCCTCGTGCATAGCTTTAGCGGCCAGCCTCGATATGTGACATCCTATCTTGCAGCGGGTGGCTCTCACACAGTGCGCATCAGTTGTTATATTCATCCTCCTTCAGCATCAGCCAAGCAGGCTTATAGGCCTCCGATATAGTCGTTCATAATGCATTTCGGTAAGCCGCTTGGTAAACATCTCAGTCGGTGCCTTCGGTAGATAGGGCTCCCGATAATCCTAAGTTCCTGCGCCCTGCATTCAAGTCACTCCGGTAATCATCTTTTGGTAGTTGTCTCAACTGTCTCTCATGAGGCCATTTGGTGACTGTCTCTCGCATTGCCGTTCGGTTGACTATTTGGTATGTTCGGAGATCATTTTCTGTCTCGTTCGGAACTGCTTCCGTAGACATAATTGCCCTCGTTCGGCATAGATCAAATGAACGTGATCTTCTCATCATCTCTCCGGTGCTCTTGCGGTCGCACTGATCATCCTCCAAATCGGGGCACTTGTAGATACACTTGACTTCCGCCCTGTGCTCGGTGCACTTATTGCTCGGTGCGCCAGCCGGCTTTCCTCCGGCTATGCTTTCCGCTCCTTCTCCAGGTGTGCTCGCTGTCACTTGTCTGGGTATCCACATTGTCGTTATTGCTTGTTGACTCTTCTCCACGTATGCATGTTGACTCTGCTAGTGATGTCTGCCAAGGTACGCTCATTGACTAATCTCCAGCTGCGATTCTCTGCCGGTAAGTGCGCTCCAAGGTGCTTCCTGCCAGAACTTGCAGTACGGTGATTGCTTGCAGTAGGGGTTGGTTTTGATTCCGGTATGGTCATCCACCTTGTGTACGTCGTTGCTCTGATGACGACTAATCCATTACGGCTTCTTCGGGTGCCATATTGGTTGGTTAGATTTCATTCTGAACTTGATATCCAGTAGCAGCTGTGTCTCTCGTGATTGTCGAGACTGAGTCGGGATCGCCGGGACTGAGTCGCGATCACATTTGGGATTGTGACTTGCGCATGCGGCTTCTTGATTCATCTGTAGGTGCTTTTGCCATCACTTCCCTGCGTGCTCATGCCACTGCTAGCCGTCTCTATTGGTGAATGGGTTTCACAGTACTTCGTTCCTGCACTCTCGGTACGGTAATTGTTCGCGGCAGCAATTGTTGCGATTCCGGCATTGTCATCCCCCTCTTTAAAGATCGTTGCTCCGCCAAGGATTAATCTCGTAAGGCTTGTGCGGTATTGGCATTGTAGCTGATTGACACGGGATCTGATTTGGGATCATATTCGGCATTGTAACTGAGGCATGTAGATGCATAATTTGGTATCACTGAATAATGCTTGGAATAGTGGTCGGTATAGTACTCGCTGGAACCAGACTGCCCTCAGTACATCATGTATGTGCGTATCTGCGCTCGATTGTAACTTCATAGCTTGAAATGATAGCAAGTAATCTCGAGAAGGGTATAACTTCGTATAACCTCAATCTCTTCATGAAAGGGAAGGAAGTTGATTGTCATCCGTCTCCCGTGTTCCATCTCCTGAGATCCATCTCCTGTCATCCACCTCCGGTCATTCATATCCGGTCGCGATGCATATCCGGCCGCAATCCATCTCTGGACAGGATCCATCTCTTGTCATCCATCTGCGGCCGGAATCCATCTCCGGCCATGATCCATCTCCGGCTGCGATCCAGTTGGTTCCAGCCATTCGTTTCCACCATGTGCATTATTGCACTTGTATGGGCCGCATTCCGTGACTTCTCCTGTAGCTCTGTAAGCTCTCTACAGGTCATTGTTACTGACCTCCATAATGTCCATCTTCCATTGATTCTTCATCGTTGTCCCATAACCCGGTGACATATCGTCCATTATAAGACAATACCCACTCATCGATCCGTCCATATGGCATGGGATCTTTATGTCCAAATCCAAATCCATGATCCAGCTCTTGAGCACATGATCTTATTCCTCGCAATCGAGTGTATACCATTCGACTCAACTCCGAGAAATTGTTCATCCGCCCAAATGGCAAATTGTGGCCGGGCTCCAAATTGATTGCATGGTCAATTGAACGATGCAGCGGGAATGTCTCCGCGTTGGCTTTGCTGAAATCCTCCACAAAATCTCTGTATATTGCTGGGATAATGATAAGTCCTCCATCGTCTGTAGGCACCATCGTTGTCATTGTGCCAGCTCCATTTGCAAACGTTAGTTCTCAATTCGTTCCAGATATGGGGTGGTATGAAAGAATATCCAGGAGCCCGGATTTGAAACGGTTCGCCACAATAGGGCCAAGCCTCACCGTCCGGTACTCATTTGATATCTCGGCGATCCAGCAATGTTTACACCAGTATACCCTTGGGAACCTTTTTCTGTCCGTTGCCGCCGCTGCTCCCTGCTCGCCCGTCCAGTGCGTCCTGCCTATCTCACCACTTGAGATGCTGTCCATGGTCACTCCCAGCAGCCCGATATGAACTCCCACTCTTAGGAAGAACATCCAAATGACCTGGTCACTGGCCAGCAGATCGTCAATAGCAGTAGCTCCAAGTATTTGTATATATGAAGTACAGCCACCATCGGAACGCGCCTCCTCCCTAGCCGTTATCCAGGTACAATCCCAGGGCATACCTGATGACCTGCCTGGTCCACTGCCACCTCTTTCGCTCACCCTGGGGTTGCAGAGCCAAAAGTCAAATGCTTTGCAAGTCGATGCTAGGATTCCTGGCCTGGTACCAAGGCAACTCCTATCAGTCTCCAGCTCACAGTGTGTCCACCACGGCTGCCACCATGTGTACGAACAAGCTCACTGAGCGAATCACATAATTGTCACACCCAATTGGGACTGTCTGACAACCAAATACTGTCCATTCCCACGTGGTGATACGACAAATCAATTAAACCTCTTTGCACCTTTTAAATACATGCGGAATCCGCTGGCCTCCTGAGAGTGCCCAGACGGTCCATTCTACGGTAGCCCTGTGGATCCTCAGAACCCCGACTACAAAGTATAATCATCTCCACTGGATTCCTAAAAACACTCTTCGTATGCCATCGTATGGGCACATCCGGATTCGCTCGTTGCCGTATGATTGATGGAATTCAATAGAGTTGGCGCGGATGGCTTCCTCTCCTCGAATAACCATCCAATTCGGTCGTCCAATCAAGTGCCGGTTGTGATAAGTGACCATGGTGGTCGCTAATCGTACCTACTAGCCACTTTAGAACATTCCGGGTTTATTATACTTCCCATGCACATGTACCACACGATCTGCGATCGCTGCTCTAGTATCATGAATTGTGTCCATATATAGACCAATGAGACTGGTAATTGTATCAATAATCATATCGGTAATCATCGTTGATTAATTGCATAGCCACTGACCGTATATAGCCTTGTCCGACCTCCGTAGCCTTATTGTCAGATGACTATCATCAATAGTCAACTGAAGAAGGACCGGCTTCGACGTTGCCGGTTACGCGACTCTCTGTTCCGTATGAGCTATGGAATCGTCCCTGTAATCATCAATTGACTCAATTGGAAGGTAACTTGTCAAATCTCATTGACGCTGCAATTGATAGCTGTGGAGTTCTCGTTTGAATCCGTTGAAATGGACTTCGATTGACTTGGTCGCTGATGCGTCTCCTGGCTAGTTGGCCTCTAGAATCGACTTGCAATTGTCTCTGCATCCGTTAACCTCAATTGGGTTTACTGATCAAGCCTCTTTGTGTCTGCAATCTGTCGCTGTCCAATCCGGACAATTTCTCGTTCATAGGTGTCGCGACACGTCTCTGGCTGATTGGCCTCCGAAATCCGCACAAGATCATCTCTGCTACCGTTAACCTCAATTGGATAGACATATGAAGACACTTCGCTGAGGCAATCAGTGCTGTCAAATGTGGATAATATCTCGCATGTAGATTGCGTGTCGTGACGCGTCGGAACGGGGTAATTCATGAAATCCCGTATGCGAAACGTATCTGAAATTGTAACAGCGATAATAGTGTAAAGGCATACTCCCGTGTATGGCCTCGTAGGAAGGTATATCAGTAGATACGGTCGCACACGTGGATGTCAATATTGTAGAGTAGTATAAAGGTAAGTTGAGGTAAGTTAAGGTAAGATTATCGCTAAAGGTCTAAGGCTCGTGGCGAGCCGACTATATATAGCGGGTATTACCCGGTCCTGGACATGTCACGTGCAGCCGTGCCATTACAATACCCAACTCGGTCAACCCGAAGGGAGAGGTGTTAGCAGCGTGATGCTTTCGGCCGCAACAATTGGTGATCTGCTTGCTAGCGAAGAGGTTGCCGTGGCTTTCGCTCAACAAGTGGAGGATTGCATTGGATGGCTGGGAGCTACGGTAGAGCGGGCTCATGAGGAATGTGAATACCCTCGTATGCTGGATGAGCGAGCTGGAGCTGCGGCGGTAGTTGCGGCAGAAGAGGAACCCAACTCGGGTATACTTGAATGACTGCTACTGGCTCGCCGAGTCACGAAGGGAGCACTGCGCGCCACGGTCATGCTCCATTTTGTCGGGCCGGCGGTACCGCGTCTCCTGGATTTCCCCCTTCACCGCCTCCATCCTTTTCGATTCCTTTGGCTAATGCGGATGGAACAGATACGGAGTCGTACAAGCGATTGCGAGTCCGAAGTTTGGAGCAAATCCTCACAGACAATTGAGAGCGGTGAAGTGCACTTTGGAGTGCCGGAGATAGATGACCGGATATGAATCACGGGAGAGAGACAATCAGTCGTATTTGTTATATGACGATATCGAGGTTATGTGAAGTTATACCCATTTGAGATCACTGACTACTGAATTCATGGTACGAGAGTAGCAATTGAGCGCAGAGATGCAGATACTGGATGTGCCGGCGGCATGGCTTCACCCAAGTTACAATGCCGAATATGATACGAAACGAGATCCCGACTAAGTCTCGGCGACCTCGAGATACACAATTGGAGGTTGCAATCGACTTCCAAATCAACACCGAATCCAGTCTTGCCAATCGATATGGCACCCGACAAAGCGGAACGAGATTAGTCGTTGGCAGAGCAACGACATTCAAAAGAAGGGAATGACCGTACCGGAATTAAGAACAACTCTACCGCAAACAATCACCCTACCGGTTGTGCAGGAACGAAGCACCGCGAACCACATTGAACAATACAGACGGCTAGCAGCGACAATCGCACCACGAGAAGAATCTACAAACTTGACTCAAAGAAGCGCGATCAGTGCACCCAGACAAGTCACGGCCAGCACACCTAGAGATGAATCGAGAAGCCCACCTGAAGCAGAGTCATCAAGCGTTCCTGAAGAAGTGGCAAGCACACCAGAGGAAAGCTGGTGAGCGCACCCAGTGATTGGGGACAATAAGCTCACCTAGCATACGACGGACGTCGAGTATACCTGCAAATGCACCGGGAGACAGAGATATGTCAAACGAGCCTGATCCATGCCGAACGAGTGCAAACATGGCTACCGAAACAGTTCCGAACGAGATACCGAATGACTGCGATATGGCTACCGAATTGGTCCCGGACGAGATCGAATATGACCACCGAGCATACTGAATAGCCTACCAAATGGCATCACGAGAGACAGTCAAGATAACTACCAAGAGATGATCACCGAGATCTCACAGCGACGGATATCACTGCCGAAAGACTTCCCATAGAGATCAAACGAGAGGATTTCCGGGAGCCCTACTGTACCAAGCCACTGACCGAGACACTTACTGAATGGCGTACCGAAGGATCAAAACTATCGCCGAACGTCATACTGAACTGAATGCCAACCCACCTTACTAGAGGCCTCCCAAATGACTGCCGAGAAGCAAACGGATATTCTACCGAGGCTGCCTACCGAGATGGCCACAGAGAAGTCAACCGAGAACGCACCGAAGCAATCATCCGAATGACTTTTACCGAGAAGCGGTCCTCTGAGACCCTACTGAATGCCGAATCAAGAGATGGCGAGATCTACAAATGCAATGTACAAAGCGGCTTTTGCAGGGTAGAAGCGCTCTTGTTACATGGTGAGTATGACCTACCGAGATGTTAACGTGTTAGATATGGATCAATGATATGCCACCCACGCCGGATGCAATTGGCGTCAATTGTCCCACCCCCGAGTGGTCGCCGCGAGTGCTATATGCGAATCACTGTCACAATGCCTGGAGCGGAAGCTCACAGCATTGTCCGAAGTCAAGACGGGATCCACGTGATGATCGACTATTTCACCGACTTTTTAACCTGGCCAATTCCGATGATGGTCTATGCCTAGAATCAACTTTACGAAGTAAAAGCCAAACCGAATTACGTGTCGAATCACGAAGAGATTACGATTACAATCCCGACTCATGATTACACTGCTACCGAGCCACGATGGCAATCGACAATCGATATGATGAAGAAGACCTCGACGGAGCAACGAGTTTTCAAAAGGGGGAGATAACCACCTCTACACAATCAAATCCTACCAACAACTCAAAAGCCCACCGGGAGGCAATGTACCAAGCCACGTACCGTGGAGTTGACCAGTCAAGTCCTACCGACAAGTAGACAGGCCCACCGGGAGGCAATCTACCGAGACACGCACCGAGAAGTCGACCGAGAAGTCTACCTAGTCGACCAAGATTCTACTGAAGCCGCCTATCGAGAGCACAACCATGAAGTCGACCGGAGTGTCACCAAAGCGGACTTCAAATGATTACCGAATCAAGATGAACTTACGAGTCAATGCCAAGTACCGATGACTGGCTGCAAGATATACTCTACAGAGCATGCGGAAGCACTGCACAGAGCTCAGACAATGCCTGCGCGCTTCAACTTGGTAAGAATAACCATGTTAGAGAAGCTTACGTGTTAGATATCGACGAATATGACGCGATTGATGTATATGATCAACGATCGCCGAAGGCTACGACCGATGCTGGCAGCGGAAGCTCCCATCGATGCCAAGTTATGAATGGAAGCTCTACCACCCTGATGATTCCGACATTGACCAACACCGAGATATACGGGCTGCGGGTATTGATGGTCGGTGGAGTATGGGTTCGGAAGTGGAGATATGGAGGACGGGATCACTTTTTGGATGTTTTCTTGTATCTCTCTTCTCTTCTCTTCTTTGGATCACGGCCCGGTATAAATGGCGTCGGCACGGGTTTTACCACCTCCGGATCTCAGTCAATGGGAGGTGGAGTTTCCCCGTGCACCGGATCCACCGAAAGGTCACCCTGAGCGGTACTGATCGGTTGTGGGACGTATGGGTTCGTACGATTGCGTACGTGGAACAGTTGTTTGATTGCTTCGTTTCCATTTCTTTCCTTCCCTACTATTGTACGGGGTTATGCAAAATGCCATGACCACCAGTGGTCGGCCGGCTTATGGTAACTTAGCTGGGCACCCCTTCGGGGTGAATGCAAAATGATTACAAACAAACAAACGGGGTTATGCAGCCCAGGAGGTCTGCACCTAAAGAGGGGGATAATGTAACGGCACGGCTACACGTGACGTGTCCAGGGCCGGGTAACGTCATTTTATATAGTCGGCTCGCCACGAGCCTTAGATCTCTAGCGATAATCTTACCTATACATCTACACCTACAATCACTCGAGTCCACGTTTGCAACCATATCCACTCAATTACCGTACGTATGCCTACGTAGCCGAGC
>Ga0307515_10002758_pt1 | contig 37522 bp, 34 predicted proteins | sample 17_EM_MG_FD_194513 | JGI IMG/M metagenome (GOLD analysis project Ga0307515, IMG submission 194513) | Populus trichocarpa ectomycorrhiza microbial communities from riparian zone in the Pacific Northwest, United States - 17_EM | ecosystem: Host-associated > Plants > Roots > Unclassified | place... | reverse complement strand
TAGCATATCTGAATGCGACCATAAATGTGAAACCCGAAACGCGGAACCGGAGATTGGAACCGACGGGTCTAGCCAAACCCGTCGAAACCCGCGGGTTGACGGGTACGGGTCCGGGTTTGGCCCGCCAAGAGTCAGCGGGTCGGGTTTTTGGACGGGTCTGGAACCGAACCGACCCGTTTTTGCGGTCCAAACCCGGACCGCTGGCGGGTTACCCGGACCCATTGCTAACACTAGTGTTCAGGATGGTGTAATTTGATATTTTCAAGTTGCCAGCTGTCTGAGGTGAACTTCTTTCGGCATGAAAATTCGGGCCAATAGAATGGGGTCTTCTCTGGCATCGTTGATGACAAGCGAGGAGTGGAGTATACACTGTAGAAAGGGAAGAAAGTTGGTGCTGGGCCTGGGCAGCCTGGTGTGAATGTAAGCTCACAATACTTTCAGCTAACTTGAGAGATATATTGAGCGTCAACACCATCACAAGGAGGTTCCTTTGACCCCAGGAGTTGCAAAAATGCTGCATGCGCGATGTCCCATAATACTATGAATCAAATGAAAGCAATACGAAACCCATGCATAAAATGAACCATGAGCAATTCAAAAACCTCCCAATGTGTGTATTAATCAATGCCTCAGATAAATAGATTAGAACAACGGAAACTCACAAGACAAGGACACGACCCTAACCCAGACCCAACAACCATCACCTCCTTTGTGACTTGAGGACTGGGTCACACTTTGCCGACCGAGGAATCCAGGTGCACATCTGTGCGATAGACAATGGGGAGAGGGAAATCAGGGAGAGGGACATCGGGTAGAGGAACAACGGGGAGATGGACACCGGGGATAGGTACATTGTGGAGACTGTCGCCCTTTGCCTAGTTGCTGAGCTGCTGCTGATCAACATCCACATCTGAGGTATTTCTGGCTGCCTCAGCTTCTCGTAGAGTTGGCACCACTGGGCTAGGTTTGTGCAGTGTCCCAGCGATGAAAAACACCAGCCTGCTGAGGGGACACATCTCTGGAGTTCATGGTAGTGGGCGAGGCTCCAGGGTTTGTGGCAATGGGGCATGTCACAGAGGTTGTGGCCGTGGGGTATACTCGCGCTTATCCTGGGTTTGCTCAGGTAGCACGATTGGCTGATCTTCTACCATAGTATCAACATCGTCAGCCAATGTATTTACCATCTCTCCCAGGCCAATCGTCCGAGGTTCTTCGTCATCATCCTCATCCTCAGCCTCCTCCTCATCCTTATCCTCCTCCTCCTCATCTTTTTCCTCTTCATCTTCCTTCTCTTCATCATCACCATCCCATGCCATATCCAAATTGCCATCTAAATCAATGCCGCACGGTGTGTCCACATCATCCACCATGCACATATCCACATCAGAATCATGTTCTGACTCATATTTGCCGTCTGACTCCTCGGTTGTGTGGCTATCATCATCTGAGGAAATTGACACGGCAGGCGATGCGTCCGGCTCTAAATATACCCGGTCTACTTAGCCCTCCGTGTCCAAGTCTGCCTCATACATTTCCTTCTGCAACTGCAAACCACTGGCACGAGAAATGTCTTCTCCCACTGGGGTTTGTTGAACAATAAATTTCCCTTTACCGTTTCCCTTCCCCTTCCCCTTCCATTCCTCCGTTGCCTTCCCCTTCCAGTGCCCATTCCCCTTCCCCTGGCCTTTCCCCTTCCCGTCCTCAGTCGCCTTCCCTTTCCCCTTGCAATCCTGGGTTCCCTTCTTTTCCCCGGTCCCTTTCTCACCGCCCAGTGTGTTCTCTTCACCCTTGCCATTGTCATTGACATTGCCAGCGCCAAGACAGCTCCTTTCACCGCTTGGCGCTCCGGGATCTGCCCAGTTCTCATCATCAGCATCCTCTTCAATGATTGCATCCCAATTCAGTGTTCTAACGGCCAGAATGTCACCTGGCTTGTACTTCCGGCAGCTTGGCAGCGCAATCTTTCCCCTGAGATCATCTCCACTGCACGAGGAGAAATGCTCGCAGGTCCGTTTAACCTTCCCCGAGCTGGTTGTTTGCGAATTGGAGTGATCAACTTGATCCGCAAAGTCACGGGGGTTGTCCCACATCCAATTGTTCATTTGGTCGCGAGTTTTTTCAAATATTTGCCCCATTGCTGTGCCGAATGCTGCCCACTATTCCCGAAAAAGTGAACTCTTGCTCTGGCGGTGCAGCTACATCAGCTGGAATTGTGTACAGTTGCGAGTGGTGACTGCATCTACAACGATTATATCATAAGAGATGTCCCATGCCCTGACACCCTCGATGCGGCACACATTGTATATCCGGATGAGTCCAAAGAGGTGTTCCGATATGAATCACATCTTAAGATCCCGAACCAACAACAGGCATTGTTGTATTACCGATGTCAGCTTGTTTACCCTAGCAGTTGCCTTCCCCTCTTCTTTGCAGCTGCCCTTTGGTGCTATCACTGTGAGTTGAATATGAATCTACATCCGAGGCATTAGCATTATGATAAAGTTGCATGTAGCAGATGGAAGCCCAAAGGGAACGAACAAAGGACTGTAGGTTATCGGGTTTGAATTGGACCGAGAGGTGTTGTTTTGTGCATGTCATGAGATCTCGGGATACTTCAGAATGCTGGCAGTGTGTTGAACACGCGTGTAAAAGCGAATGGAGGTGTAGGCGGGTACAAGGGATAACTATACTCGAGTTCCTGCGATTTCTTAGTTCAACTTGTGAGATATGATACGTTTGATTCATATCCTGCATATTTTTGATCAACCAACACAGAATGGCCCAGCATTCATCCTGGACAACCACCAGGCAGCTCATGAATGAGAAGCCTCGAGATGAGATTGAGTCCTTGCAGTGGGGACAGTTTACGACACCTGGCATTGTGTTTGCATTACACACCACTTTTCCCGCTCAGACCTCGTGCATCTCAGAGCAAACTGAGTAGTTCTCAGGTTGTCCCAACTCTGCAACCATCCAGCATGGCTACCAACACGCCTAGCGGTGGAAAAAGCACACACAGCTGATGTTATATGATAGAGAATACTTCATTCTTCACTTTGCAATGCTTTTAGCACTGCCGTGGGGGGATTTCGACTGGGAAGCTGAAGATATACACGATCGATGGTTCGAAGTATTGTGACGAGAACGTGTGCAATACTATGACAACTGCGCCCAGAAGGCATAAACACCCTTCAAGTTGTTCAAATAGACCTTCAGATGTTGCTGTAACAGTGAATATCAATGCTGAGTTCAATCTGAGTTCAAGCTGATGGCAGTTAACACCATAATTGAATGCTTTTCAAGGGATCTCGTCGACGCAGATTTTCACCGTTGAGTGTCTAGCGCGGTCAACACTGCACCTCACTTTTTGTCCATTCCTTCCCTGGTTGCTCAAATAGGAGTTTACCTCGGCTGCCATTGCATATGAATGCAGATGAAATCATTCCTACATTCTTAACGTCGGATATCTACTTCGGACAATGCCTTCCCCCAGCGCTCACCTTGACACGACTCTGGTCATACGAAATGTTTGACGTCTTGCTAATCGTCACGATGAACAATAGTCTTGGCCTTGGGGGAATCCTACACTTCCCTCTGGTAAATGATTCGTTGCCATACCGGCTGGCGAGAGGGATTCATCTCAAGGACAGAGTTCTGTAACCTCTACGATCCAAGGTCAGGACTTCACCCCCTCATCTTTGCAGAACAATTCTTGTGTTCCAGATATCTCACAACGTGTGACATCCACCCCATCCACTAAACAGTGACGGTCAACAAATACTCCAACCTCCATGCTGGGTTCAAGCTGTTGTAGCACACCAGCACCCAGTGTAACCTCACAGACAGACTCAATACATTGGGATGAATCCAGCCCCGCATCTGGCATTGCTAGCACTCCCACTCCTCTCAGCGGTTTTGAGATCCTGCCAACCCGCATCCCAAACCCAGAAGCGCGCGCGATTACAAATCGACTGTGAACGTGAGCTACAGAAAAGAATCAGAGACAAAGGGGGTGGCCATTACAACGGCCAGAGGTGTCTACACCTCGAGCTGTGGTCTCCGGCAGGTGCAGCATCCAGCAATTCGGTCGCTCAGACATGACTAGTGGTAGCAACGGTTCTGGACCACCATTCCGGGTCTGGCTCTGGGTCGGAACCAAACCATCATCAAATATGCGGTGCAGGTCAGCAATTCACCCTAACTGTCGATTCGGGTACGGTTCGACAGACATCTCCCAACCTGTCAGAATTTGGCTGGTAGTCAGCTGGTTGCCCAGCTGGTCCATCTGTAGATTTATATAATGCTCTAGCTTTCGCTGTTTGATGATTGTACTTAATCAAAATCAGATAAGTAACATGCAGAAGTTCCTTTTTACTCGCTGTGCGGGTTGCGACATCGGTTACTTTGGAATCAATGTTCTGCCTTATGTGTTCTGTATTTAGCAGTACTACAACAGCCAATAGTACAGGTCTGATCTCGTATATCCACGCGATGCCATGAGTACCCAATGTACCAGACCAAAAATTGTTCAGGCTCCATTGACACTGATTTTGAGGACGGGGCAGGAAGCGTGCCGCTGTGGCTTTTGACACTAAAGGCGGCCGATCCCTAATTTATGGATGTCTGCAACCAATCGCCACTTGGATAACCCAAGATCCAAAGCCAAAAATTGTTGATGCTCAGTTGATGCACATTTTCAGAATGGGGCAATGACCATGTCACTTTCTTTTTCACCTATAAAGGCAGCCAATCCATCCATTAAGCCTAATTACTACCACATCACTTTGTAGTTACCTGACTTAGAAGACTAAAACTTGTTGATACTCAGTTGACACTCATTTTCATGATGGGGTAACCAACATCACATGCACTGTTTGGCCTGAAATGGCCACCAATACATCCCATATGAATTACTATCGCAAATCAACACTTACATAACCCAAGATGCAAAGCTAAAAATTGTTGACGCTCGGTTGATGCTCATTTTCAGAATGGGGCAGTGAAGGTGTTGCTTGCTGTGTTGCCTCTAAAGGCAGCCAATACAACACTTATGCTAAACAGCGATTAGATCACTTTACAATTACCTCGTTTACAAGACCAATAATCGTTGACGCTCCGTCGACACTGATTTTGAAGATGAGGTAGAGAGGGTGTCGCTACAATTGTTGCCAAGAAATGTGGCCTATACTTCGATTATGTATAACCACAACCAAGTCATTTTTCGATTGCCAATCCTACTTGACCTAAAATTGATGACGCTCCAGTGACGCTCATTTTGCCACGGGCGTATCCACAATATTCAATCAGTTGATTTGGCGTAGTCTATCATTCACATTGTTCTGGAAGCCTTTCAAGCGTTTTCATTCACTTTCTCATTGATCACTACATTGTTCTTTAATAATACATATAAATATATCCTTCAAAATATGCTTTACAGTGTCCGCTGATTGTAGATAATAAAACACTACAAAATCCCGTTCCTCTCAATCAATGCTTATCATCACTTGCAGGTTCACTTACTAGGCTGCTCTGGTCTTCAAAATGGATGTTAGCTGCATTACCACACAGCAGATAGCGTACTAACCAGTGGATGTGCCTTGATCAGTAAGCATATCTGGATCAATATCTGTATCGTCCTGGCTATCCTGGGCATATGCATCAAGTGTAAAAAACTCAGCACAGGCTAGCGAACTATCTCAATACACATATCCGGCCGGCTAATTGAGATTTTGGGATTGTTAAGCTCCAGAAGTGTGACCGGGTGGCGTGGATGGCGTTCAAGGCAGAGCTGGCGTTCTGGGCAGAGGTAGCGTCGGCTCTGGAGTCAGCTGTCTCCATCAGTCGGGTGGAGATGCACCAGTTCCTTTGTGTCTCCAGCATGTCAGCGGACTCTTTGCAGTGCCATTTTGGCAAGAAAAGCATCCGTCCGGCTGGTTTTGACACAGAGTGGCCGGGTGATGTTCTATCGCAGCCTTTACGTTGAAAAGCCATGGAAGCTGAACAGGCCGCTTTGTCTCTTCTTGGACTACAGCGCGAGGTGTTTTGATCAGATATTGTGTTTCCTTCATTGCGGCACCCGAAAACCCGCGTTTGGCCATTTTGGCCATATGCAACGCGAGGTGCATGGCGGACTGTTACAGCTGTACCCGACCTCCTTGCCTTGCCATCATAGCAGACATGTTCAAAACCGACAAGAAACTAGTTGCTACTCTAACAATGAGATTTGGCTATTACCTCAACCATATACGCTTCCAAAGCCTCTTCTAAGCTGATTAAAGCCTGTTTTGTCCTCGCCCGGGGATGCTTATCACACAAATCATCCGCAAAATTCCCAGAGCTGACCACATCAGGATGTTCCATTTCGCGTACTGTGATGACAACTGCCTCAGTTGACCATGGAGGTTTCCCATTATGAGTGGCAATAAATTGGTCACATAGCTCTCTGCATCCACCCGCTGTACGTTATAAAGTCAATTGACAGCCGTTCCCCACTGTATGAGTATACTCACATCCAATGGAATGCTGGTTCCTATTCTTGCTGCTTCTGGTCTTATGGATGATTTTTAAATGTCAATCCTGGGTCATATTTTTGGCGGCTTGATTGGCAGTGTTGTGGTGGACTAACTGATGTCTGCGTTCATGTTGCGTGCCGGGGAGTGATGTACTGAATAAAGCGCCCGTCGATCTGCTAGCTTCGGATCCTTCGCCACCTGGCTGCGGCGGTTGTGTATCCATGATTTGGTTGTGTGGAATAGGAGAGGAAGATGATCACAAAAAGAAGTGGGAAGTGCTGACTAATAAATAGTGAGCTTGAAGTCGGAATGGAATAAGTAGCAGCCAACTTGTTCGTTATACTCAACATGAATCCTTCGGTGTATGAATGCAAGTTGCATTGGTTTCCCACCGTCTCACAATTTGCAATCAGTTGGTCCGATGTTGTTTATTTGTTTCCACGCATAAATTGAGGCGTACCACAGCCGAAGACTCATCATTGTCACATTTAAATTAGACATTCTTCGAGCGAAAGGGTGGCTGCTGATGTTTGTCTCAACTACTCCCCGTGATGATACATGAAACTTACACCAACAATCCTGTCATGTTGTATGTTTAGCTTAACTATTCTGGTTCAAATGATAGTCAAAAGGCGGATATTACTTTGTTCAAGTTGAGTAAACGTACCAACCTTGACGTACAAGGCACAGCTTGCCTTCATATTGTTCATATCTTGCAACATCCAACATCTCACCCAACAACAAAGTCATCACAAACTACAATGGTCAATGCTCCGAAAAAGAACTTTTCGCAACTTCTGGCTGCCAAATACGGCAAATCGACAAAACAGTCCACATGACAGTGTCACCAAGTGAATGAAGGCAAGAGGGGTTTGGAAGCCAGTAGAGTCCGAACCCTTTGGGCATTGCGCAGCTGGCAATCCAAAAAGAAGCTTGCTGCTGAGAAACAATGTGAAACGCACTTCTTAAGCAATGAAGAGAAGGAACAATGGATTGAGGTTTATATTGAGAAAGAATCCGCTGTGGAAAGAAAGCGAGTTGAAGATGCAGAGGCAGCAATTAGGCAGACGCAGGAAGAAACGGGGACAGCGGAAAACGCGGAATTGATGACCAGAGAGCCCGACATGATGTCTGAGGAGGTGATTGTGGCTATTGGGGAGAGTCTGAGTCATCTTGCAAGTTCCGACGATGGGGAGGATGGGGATGATGAGGATGATGGAGTCACCAAGCATCGCAAGCTGAGTGAAGGTGATGAACCCTAGCTGGGTGATGGGCGCAATCTCCAAAACAGTACAACAGTGCATGGAGAGGTTTCAGCAGTAGTAGATGACGCTTGACGAATTGACACAACCAGTATGGGGGGACACAGCTGACTACTTCCGTGACAGAGATAAGAGGTACGGGACATTCAAATGGAAGGTTCCAGCAATCGTTAAACCGCAAACCGACGATGATGCAGCAGAACCTGCCCCCACAACATGTGGAGAGCCTGTGGAGTGTCTTGATATCGTCCCCGGAATGTCGCGAATGCCGCAAGGGAGTTCTCAACCAGGAAGTAGTCCTAGTGGGCTAAGTTCTGGGAAGGCACAGTCGGACAGAGATGTTGCCAGTCATGCGCCTGGCCCAGAGCCTGATTCATCACTTATTCCAAATGCGAAGCCTGTTGAACGCATAAGCTGTTACCCCTGCATAATGCCGCCCCAGCTAATTACCATATAGAAATACAATTCGGACAAAGACTATATGACGGCTCGAGCGTCAGAGGAGAAATAGATAATCAATGTGGCATTTTTGACGTCATATCTCTATGAAAAGCAATTTTTGTACCAATTTTGCTAGGTTTAAGCGTTTTCTCAATTTCAGTGTCCAAATAGTGATACATGAGGATGTGTCTGTGCATGTGCAAGGGTCGAACACACCATGCGAATGTTATTGAACCCAACTCATCATGTAAGTTGGCCAATAAGCTCGATTTCAATTTGCCCATTACTGTTAAGTGAAAAAGCAAAAGCTATATTAGTGACTGAATATACTAACAAAATTTAAGTGAGTGATGTCATATGAGTCATAGAAGGAGCGGTCTGTGCTCAACACGAATCAGTCTGAATGACAACCGACATGCAGCATATATCCACGCATCCAAATGCACTCTCCGCCCAGACCTGGTGCACATGGTTGATATTTGAAATTGGTTATGGTACGTCATGGAAATCAAGCTAAAGGAGCTGGATGAGGAAAGGTGAGGAAGTCGAGCGATGTTAATCAAAAACAAGTGAAATGATCTACATGCAGTCAATTGCCAGCCGACAGCACGGAAATGTGATATGGCCACATCATGACTCACTCAGATAACGTGGATTGAGGTTTATCGGAAATTGTGAGACCACAAAGCTTCTGGATGCGATTGATAATACTTAGAAACGGAATAGTGGATGTCTGTAACGAATATGCGATTCGTTGCATAAAATGATTATGTGTATGAAGGCTGTTTCGATGTGTTTAATGTCAGTGTCAACAGAGTGTCAACAAGTTTTTCTCTTACACATTCTTCAATCAAAGGGCTCCATTGTCTCGTCTGTTCAAAGTATATGTGTTGGTCGGCGTTATAGCCGAAATGGCAAATGGCACCCATGTTGCCCCATCCTAAACATGAGCGTCAACGGAATGTCAATGATTTTCAGTCTTACACATTCAACCATCAAAGGGCTGCATTGTCACCTCCTGCCAGAGTTGATCATTTCGTCATGTTTATGGTTGAAAAAACAAATGGCACGCTCGTGGCCCCATCCTACAAATGAGTGTGAACCGAGCGTCAACAATTTCTGGCCTTCCATTGTGGAAAATCCAATGGCTGTGTGGGGACATTCACCGATAATCGACATATGGGCTGCCTTTCTGGGGAAAAATGCTTCGACAACATCGCTACAATGTCGTAAAAATGAGCGTCAACAAAGCATCAACAATTTATGGCATTGCATCCTGTTAAACCCAAGGGTTGTGTGGCGGGATTGACTCATATTCGAACTGTTGGCTGCCTTGCTGGGCAACAATGCTTCCGACATCATCGCTAATATGTCCTTGAAACGCGCTGCAATGGAGCATCAACAATTTTCGGCCTAGCATCATACAAAATGACAGGGCTGTGTGGCAACATTAACCTATAATCGAACAATCCGCCACATCTCTAGGCAAAAATGCTTGGGGCAACATTGCTACGGTGCCCTAAAAATGAGTGTCAATGGAGCGTCAACAATGTTTAGCCTTGCACTTTGAACAATCCCAGGGCTGTGCGGTGAAATTATTCCGTAATTGTATTGTCGGCAGCCTTTCTAGGCAAAAATGCCTCAGGCAACACCGCTACTATGTCCTGAAAATGAGCGTCAACAAAATGTGAACGATTTGTAGCCTTGCATGTTGGAAAATCCAAGCTCTTTGCGGCGACATTAACCCATAATCAAACTACTGGCCGCCATTCTATTCAATAATCCCTGCAACAGCATCGTAAATATGTCCTAAAGCTGAGCCTCAACGCAGCGTCAATGGCGCGTCAATGGTGCGTCAATAGTGCGTCAATGGTGCGTCAATGGTGCGTCAATGGTGCGTCAATGATTTTTGGTCAGGCAACTTGCAAAATCCAAGGGCTGTGCATTGACATACACCCATATTCAACATATAGGCCGCCTTTGTGGGCAAAAATGCCTGTGACAATTCTGCTACCACCCCCTACAAATAAGTGTCAGCGGAGCGGCAACAGTTTCTGCGGGGCTCAGTAAGCTCCACATCAATGAAATACCTTGCCTCATTCATAAATGGAGTTTTTAAAGGTCAGTCTTGTCAGTATGACCCTGTATACAACTTCACAACTAAGCATGTAATGTCTCACAGGTCTTACTTTTGTCTTTCGTGTTGCTCAAGAGTCAATATTTAGGCACCTGCGTTCTACTCAACAATGATGTAACTTTTGACAGTCTCTTAACTGGAATTAGACAGCATTCAAATTCCTACAGCCATGTCTGATTCCCAATCTATACATACCTCATTGTTAGGGGTTATAATATCTTCCAGAAATGAACATGTCTGTATTCGCGATTTGAGAGACTGTACTTTACAAATCATATCCGATGCTTGGTGGGCTTCAATGTATGTTGGCTCGAAACGCCCTGTTGCATGGAGCAATTCTAGACATGCGCCTTTGTGGCACTTCAATTTACCCTGCGGAATTGAGGAGACTGGCAGCCCTTGCATCATATGTATCGTTTGTGATCATATTCTTTGCCATCCATCAGAACATGAGACCAGCTGCATGGGGTAACACTTTCTGGCAAAAGTGCACATTGCAAAGTTAAACAAATTAACAGAGTCGGAGGTTTCTGAATTGACCAGTACATCCGTTGATGAAACCGCTTTGGCCATATTGAAGAGACAAGGCAGTCGCGGAATTACAATAGTAAGCTCGCAAACGAAATTGATATTCGACAGTTAGATCTTATGTATATTAGCACAATTCACAGACAGAACGCTCTAAACTGGCAGCAAAGAATTACCTAACTGCCAAATTTCACCAAGATACCTGGAATCGCAACCTCATGTTATGATGTTTTTCGGCTCACATTGGATGGAATGCTATATCAAACCTCGAGCTGCGACGGTCATTCGAGGCATTATGCGGTGAGCTAGTTCTGCCATCTGCCTGCACCCTTCGCAACATTTGCTGGAAGGAATACTTACTCACATTGGATGCAATTAAGAAACAATTGCCAGCAAGAAATACAGATAGCTTAGCTGTAGATGGGTGGACATCGACGGACAAATTAGTGATAACATCGGTCATAGCATACTATATGGTTCGAAATTGGGCATTGGAAAAAGTACAACTTCCATTCAACAAGATTGATAGCCTGTTCTTTTCCTATTTTGAATGCTAATTGAGAATAATAGGTCAAGGGTCAACATACTAGAGCAAAGCTATCCATACATTTGAAGGAGGATCTGGATCATTTGGAGCGTACCGACAGCTGATCACTTAGAATTACGACAGAGAGTGCTTCTTCAAATCACTCGATGACTCCGGAACTACAATTAACCCTTCATGCCTCGGGCATCAGGCGGCCTCCAATGAGAAACCACATACCGTGCATGGCGCACCTCATTCAGCTTGCTTTGTGTGCGTTCATGAGCAATCTCAGTGTAAAAGGCTGCACCAGGTCTTGGGAAGCCAATGAGCGCGATCAGCAATTTGGAGAGAATGAAAGCACAAACATTGGGAAGAGTCATTCACTACGAAAAGAGGGCAATGCTTGAATCAACAAGGTGTCGGCTATGCGACCGGCTTTGGCAAAAATAATAAAGACAGTATGTATTTCAAGACATTTTGAAAGACCTGAAACTTACTATTATATAGCGAAGAATGCTTGCTGTGTTGATTACGCTGCCACCTGGTCATCGAAACAAGTTCATCGACAGTCCGAAGACCACAGTACGAATAGCAGTACTACCGATTATGTGTTTCCGAACACAGTGGAATTTTACAGTAGAGTTGCTTGGGCGAGCCTTCCGATTACGAGAATTCACCCGGGAGCGGCTGAAGAATCCAAAATACAGCGATTGCTGGCCACTCTGAATGACACAGGATGAATGGACAATCGTCAAGTACGTTATGGAAGTTATGAGGGCATTCTAATACTAGACCCTGTGGATGTCGAAAAGGCATACAATTACTCTGCATCATGTCATCACTGTCTACAATGACATGTTCGATCATATGGATGGCGTTATATGAGCTTTGGCTAAGAGAAAGATGCAATGGAAGGAAGTCATATACTTCACCGTAAAGGTTGCGTGCCAGAAGCTGTCAAAATATTATCCTGATGTCACTCCAATGACTGGTCTGCTTCTCATTTTGGCACATATCCTTGATCATTTCTGGAAGTTGCGTTGATTTAGGAAGTGGGAAAAGGCTATGGATAATAATCCCGAGGACAAGGCTTCTTACACTACCCAATACCAGCAGGCCGTTCTGAAGTATGTGGAGAATGAATACTGTGCCAAACATCGACGAATGTCCATCCTGAAACCTGAAAATGTTCCGCCCGGCATTATCTTCCCCTCTGCACAGTCTTCTGGATTTGGTCAATCGTCTATTGATCCATACGATTTGTCCAGCGATGATGAAAATGACGCGACACCTAACAGCGTGGCTGAAAGACACCCGGACGAAGTGATCGCGCTGCACGCTTAGTGACAACAGCAAGGCTCTATTTGAATTTACCGCCTCAAACACCAAAGAACTGGGGGCAAATTAGTTCCAATATTAATGATTACTACTCCGATCCCAGAGAGATTAGCAGTACATTGTGGTTACCAGAGATAACCGACTGGTGGGGCCAGCAAGAGGAAATGCTGTTAAAGTACGCCGATCTCTCCAATGTGGCGCACGACATAGTTTCAATTTTACCACATGGTGTTGCAGTCAAGGCCAGTTTTTCCCTTGGGCGAGACGTTATTGACTGGAGACACTCGGAAACTACTGGCGAGACGCTGTGGGATCAAGCCGTGGTAGGGCAGTTTGCCTGAGCCAATACCAGAATATGGGTGGGCCAATGCGCAGCATTGGATGACACGGACACCGAAAATGACTTGGAATTGAAGAAACAGGCGGAGGAATGGAAATTGCACAGAATGGCCAAGGTCCACGACTTTTTGGAGATGTGGCAGGGCAGCCAAAACCTATATGCTACGCAGAAGGAATCGCACGCTCAAAAGAAGCATATGACAGCCGTAGGATACATTTCAGATACCGAAGAGATCATCAAAGCATCCTGGTCAATCATTCAACATGATGGTCCGGCTGCATTTAAATCGTCAGAGAGATCACCATTGCCACCAGCTTTGTCTGCAATTGACCTCCCTGGAGGACGAACTCAAGTATTGATCGTCCACCGGCTCAAACGAATCAACGACCATCCAGCCGAAAGTTATGATGATAGTGCGCCTGAAAGCATTTCCGACACTGGACACTGGCTTGACTGGAATGGTGGGTTTGATAATCCAAACAACAGCGAAGGGGACTGCAAGGCAGACGATGAATCCGATATAGAGCCACACAATGGCATCAAGGCTTCAGAAAGCCCAGAGCACTGGGTTGTGAGTGCCACACCAAATGTTCCTGGATTGATTCGGCCAACATGGAGGTCAAAGACATTGGCTGAAATGGGGTTGATGACTGTCAGCGCAATGGAAACAAGGAAGAATAAGGGAAACAAGAAAAAGTAGGATAGATTGGGTCAATATGTTTTCACCAGGTTTTATATGTTGCTTGACCAAGAATTTCACTTATAGAAATATTTTGGGAGAAGAGTGAGCAGTCGCAGGAGGATAATTGTTCATAAATATAACTATAGCCAGCAATATGTAATATTCAGAGAGATATATCAATTTTGGTAGAATGAGAGAGGCCTGTGCAAGAGTAGTACTGAGCTCGGCATTGCCAACTGGTTGAGTCTCAATCGGACAGAAAGGCACTCAATAAGTCCAAAAATAGACTTCTATAATTATCGATGGCAGCAGGTATTGACAACACAATACATTGAAATGAGCGTTGACGGAGCGTCAACAAGTTTTGGTCTTGCGTTCTGGGTAATCACACCGCCAATTGGTCGCAGACAGTCATGAGCGAATTCCTGGCCGCCTTTATAGGCAAAACAGACTGCAATACCCTCCCTGCACCATCTTGCAAATGAGAGTCAACGGAGCATCAACAATTGTTGGTCGTGTATCTTGGGTAATCTGTTGGTCAACAGGTTGCAGACAGTCATAAACAATGTATTGGCTGCCCGTATAGGAAGAAGAGAAAGCGAGATGCTCCCTGCCCCATCTGGAAAATGAGCGTCAACGGAGTGTCAACGATTGTTGGCTTTGCATCATAGTTGATCACAGCACGTTGTGGCCATTATTGTCTATATACATCATTTTACTGTTTTGGTACGTCAAAAGGCTCAAGAACACTTTGTGTTAACTGTGCAAGTGAAATAAGGTGTTACTGTCCCGGAGGATGTGGCAGGAATATCCGGTACATATTTGCTTATAAAGGCTGCCATATCCTTGTTTAAGGATGTTTGTGACTAAGTACCACTCATAATAGTGAGGATGCAAGACCAAAAATCATTGATGCTCCATTGACTCTCGTTTTTGGAATAGGGTAGGGAGGGTATCGCAGTCTGTTTTGCCTATCCAGGCAGCCAGAAATTAGTTTATGACTGTCTGCAACGTATCACCAGTGTGATCACCCAGGACGCAAGACCAAAAATCACAGATGCTCTGTTCATGCTCATTTTCAAGATGGGGTAGGGAGCGTTTCGCTTGCTCTTGTAACTTTAAAGGCTGCCAATACTTCGTTTATGACGGTGTACAACCTGACGCCCCCCAGATCACCCAAAATACACTACCAACGATCGTTGACGCTCCATTGATGCATATTATCGGGATATGGTATGGTGTGTCTGGGTCAACTTTGTTCATCATGGCGGCCAATACATCGAAAGCAAACAGTGATGTACTAATGTCAATATTTTGCGATTAACAGTAGCATGACTGCATGCGACGATAAATAGTGAAACCTGCAATGCAGAACCGGAGATCAGAAGCTTTGCATCTAACCAAACCCAAGAAATCCCGCGCGTTGACGGGTACGCATCCAGGTGTGGCCTTCCAAGAGGCAGCGGGTCGGGATTCTGGAATGGTCTGAAACTGAACCGACCTGTTTTTGCGGTCCAAACCCGGACTGCTGGCAGGATACCTCGACCCGTTGCTAACACTTCACATGATGCGTCTTGTATTTGCTAAGGGCGGACTCCTGGAGCTCAACATGTGGATAAGGTGGCCATTTGTAAGTGAATGCGACTTGAAGATGGCAAGTGATGTAACGCAATGCATTGTGAAAGCATCAGCTGATGCCCCACACTGGCAGATAATATAGAAGTACTGGAACAGCACTATGCGGCAAAACAACATTTGGTCCATAGCATTTGAGGCATGCACAAATGAGATCTTGAAAGGGGTATGCTCAAGCGATGGCCGACTTTGGATATTACATGCTGAAACCAGTACCAGGTCCGAGCATAGGTCGATAAGGTTACATTACATTTTATTCAATCTGCAAGGGATAACATAGCCGAGCTGTATGATCTCCACCTCCTGGAATCTGACGCAGAGCATTTGGAATTCATTGATACCCTTCTGGCAGACAATAAGAATATTTTTGCTGTAGCAGAGTGTGTGGAAGGTGGTTTACGCTGTCCAAATCCAACCCAGAAATTGTCAAAAGCTGCGAACAAATGGCCAGCCTTCACTTTACATCTGGCAGAAGCAATCCTGGGGTATATCTACATGAAATTTTATCGTCCGGCGAATAACCCCAGTAAGGATGCAGATGGAATTTCTAATTCCCTGATTGATGACAGGGATGTTCATATACGCTTCCCACTGATCATGTTTACCTGCACCACATCGCGCCATGCATTTCTGTAGTGGTAAAAGTATAAATGTGTTCATCCAAAAGATTCCAAGTTGAAGCAGAATGTGGACAAACGTTATCGCTCAAACTACCTCAACTACAAGAATGACTGTGGTGTGAATGCATCCTGCTGCACTACAACAGGTCACAAGTCGTTAACTTCACCTGGCGTTGCAGACACATATATATTCTTGATGAATACCTGGAACACACCACTGGAGAGCTACCAACAGAGTGTGTATAAAAACACTCTTGCTACAGTCAACCATCAGATCCAACAGGCGAAGAACCCAATGCCTGCTGTGGTGATCAGCGTGGAAGCAGTGCGTGTTGACAATGCTATTCTTCTTGACCATTTGACCTCTGAAGTGCCACTTGAGGAGCCTGAGATCGGAAGCACTCACCCAAACATCACGATAGACCACAATTGCACGGCTGACAAACTGCATTTGGGGATTCCAGGGGGCAGCAAGGATTACGATGACGGAGGTGAAGAGAGCGACAAGCGCTATGCCATCCCGACCGCCAGTCGGTGATGGTATGCCACGACTGAACTGGAAAGGTTTGACCTGAGAACAAGTGATATTGACGGGAATGAGGGTGAGGACGTCGATGATGTGGATGCGGATGAGGAGGAAGAAGGATCGCAAGCCGATGATGGATCAACACAGAATGAGGAGGACTGAGGGCAGAGTACTAGACAGTGTGATGATTGGACAGTATATTTCGGACCTGATAAATACGATAATGCCAACCCAGATGCAACGGCAAGCGATGTATCAGAAGCGAAGACTGGATTGTATAAAGTGACAACATCTCAAAGTTAATCATATATGGGCAGAGTGCGGCATCCGATAGATAGCAATTGAGGAGAGGTATAATCTGGCACTCCGCTGGAGACAAGCATATACATCACCAGGCATTGTGTAAATGGCTACAGCATAACTGCAGCCCCTGCGAAGAGGGAACCACACATGTCATTGTGATGGTGCATAAACGTCACCACATTGCGGGCGCAAAGTACAGGAGGTGTGTACGCAACGTGACCCGTAACCTGGGCGACGGGCTGCGTGTAATTCCCTGTCAGTGGGTACGAGGTTCCATCAGAGCTGTCAGAGCCGTCCACAACACCCGGGTGTTTCTGACAGAAACAAGTGTTGTTGCTGATGCTATACGTTCTTTGGCAGGAGTATCTTCAGGTGGTGGTGCACCCAGTACGTTGTGAATGATTAGATCATTAATTGACAACTCGTCAATGTCCATTCAGGTGCACCTACTGTAGTTCAACGATCATGACTCAGGGTGATCCCAGCCAGCAGGTGGTAGAATCCGGTTGGGTAATAGCACTGTATTGACTGATATCAGGTGATAATGTTGACCGTGAGCTTTCAGTTGGTTCTTGTCAAATAATGTATTTTTGTGGAGAAAGGTTTCATCATACTTCCAGAGAGTATTGACCAAACTGCAGATATGCTCAGTGTTCTGACAAATCTCAATAATGTGTTAGGGGGTATGGTTTGGTGCTGGATTTGAGTCTCTGGGATAATTGTTTGAAAGCGAGCTAACTCGGATTACTATATCACTTTCCAAGCTGTGTAACACCCCATGAATTGTATGGGAGAGATCAAACAAAGTCACATTGCGATCAGTTCTCTTCACAAATCAGGATAATATATGTTAATCAAATCCTGCAAAATAATGCTGCACATCATCTACTGCAAATGGTTAGCAGAGAAAGTGTCTTTTGTCATCACTGCAATTGATGTTTAATACTGTTCATCAGGTGCTACTATGATCGGCATAATCATATACAACATCATTGCGGTATTGTGCAGAGTATATTTATGCTCCAGCCTCAAGCAGCTGATACGTCACCTTAATACATCGATTTGGTAACTTTCCTAGCTGGCTGTATGCCCACTCAATGATCATTGAGAACTGAATGGCTGGGAGGATATTTTCCTCAGTAACAATCTGTCACAGGGGGGTGGATCCTGAGGAGACAATGAAGTTTACACAAGGAGCACAAAAGGAAGCAATCACTGTTGCTGCTTGACTCACAGGCCTCATATTGAATGACGTTGCAGGTAGTATATACACATTTTGAGTGTAAAATCCCTAGTTGTGCTAACCTTCCAACTGGATATAGTACTTGTTTGATTCCTGGAGATATCCTGTTCTATCCCCTCCTATGACCTATACAGTCATAAACTCAAGAAACGTGAGCTTCTACCCAAGATCTGAGTATACCTATTCGAGCATATAGCAATGAACTGCGGAATGTGTGTAATTTTGATATCCCATCTCATCTGGGTTTTATGGAATCAAAGGTGCAGCGAAACACCACAGTTCATGACAAATCAGATGGATATATGAGGCCGTCATTCTGCCCAAGGTCACTGCCAGCTTCAACATTCTCAACTACATTCTGCTTTATTCACAATCACCAATGGAATTGTTAATTTGTTTACTGCCATCTATTGTTCACATACAATGTCGACGAACGGATCTCCCCCAAAGACAACCAATATCCCTTCTACAGGTGGGCTGTTTGGCTCGCAACAGTGCCCAGATGACAATTTGGGAGCATCAGATACTAATGCTGGAAATACACCAAGCAAAGACACGTAATTCTGGCAACCCACCAATCAATTTCATCCACCACTGGGGTACAGGTACCCATCTTCACTGCCACCATTTCCAGGTGCTCCCCAGTTCTACCACCCTGCCCCATTCAGCATGACACCAAGCTTACAACCAAGCAGTGGGGCAACCCAACGATAATCGAGTTATGGGCCATCGTGGCAAGCATGTACCCTCTCCCGAGGTTGTTATGTTAGACCACAAATGTTCCCCACTCAGCAATTCACAGGATAAGAGCCATAATCTCCAGGCACACCTCGAGTGCCTCCAGCACTGCCTGGAAATAATCCAGTCATTGGGCCGACATCTTCCAGCTATTCTCCAGCAGGACAACTTCCTGGCACACCTGGGAGACTACTAGTGTTAGCAACGGTTCCATATTTCGAACCGGCCGATTTAATAGGTCTGCGTGGCAACGGCCGTACCACATCAAAAACCGACGATTTTTTAACCAAACTGCCCCATTAAGTCCGCCAATATTGATCAGAGAAGTCAGAGCTTGGTAAGTGAATTATGCAGCTTTGCATGGCGCATCATTTGGTGGTCTCCAATTTTCGATATCTTTAAAACTCGGCAAGCAATGGTGCAAAACCATGGTTTTTGGGCGAAAAATCACGGTATTTTCAATACCGCTTGCTGAGTTTTGAAGATATCGAAAATCGGAGACAACGAAAAGATGTGCTATGCGAAGCTGCATAATTCACATACCAAGCTCGACATTCTGTGATCAATATTAGAGGACTTAATCAAGGGAACAGTTTAGCGAAGACCCGAACTGAACCGGCCAGTTCCAGGTTTTCTTTGACCTGCTATAGTCGAAATGGTCCCAAAATGGAACCATTTCTCACACTAGAGACCACCCATATGCCTCCCAACAAAACAATTTCAGCCCACTGCCGAACCGCACAGACCAGATCTTGCAGCAATTTCCAATATGCCCACAATATGAGAGATTTCCTATGTTGAATTCGATGCTGATTATGAAAGTGACAGTTTGCTGGACATGGGCGGTGCCAAAGGCAAAGCCCCATTCCGCCTGAAGCAAATGGAATTCTCCTTGAAGGAATTTGCCAAAACAATGGGGCAGCCCAACTTTAGTACATTCGACAAGTGCAAGAAAGTATGGGAGGCTGGGTTTCTGGAGAAGAAGAATCGGTCCATTATCCAACAACAGAACTGTATGAAACAACTTCGAGATGGACCCCTGCACTGGGCAATGGTGGTTGCAAATTTGTTCTAGACATTTGAGAACTGGCTGCCTTTGGAATCTTCTGGTAATGCTCAAGGTATTTGGCGACAGTGGGTTAAGATGTTTTCGAAGAAATGTGCAAGAGAGGTTCAGGAGGCCAGGAAAATGGGAAGGCGAGGCAACAAGTCACCCGCAACAGATTTGGCAGTGTGCACAGGCACCAAAGTGAGAGGTAACCTCTGAAAGTTGCCAAATACAACTTGGATGGGTGTGATTCATCAGGTGCCAAATGGCAACAATGACCTGACATCCAGCATACAACTCCAAGCTTCATACACAGATGTCAGGCACTGGGAGAAGCTGATTGATTTCACCGAAATGAATTGTGGCCGGAAAGAACCATAATGTCTGACCGAGATTCACAAATGCAACTTGGCCCAGGAAGAAGTGAACAAAGAATATATGGGATTATATGCACCTGGGAAAATGATGAATCACTCTGTATATGATTACATTTTATCAACCATTCCCTTTCTAATGCCTTAAAGTTGAAACTGGGTCACAATTTCAAACAATTTGTGAGAGAAATGATGGCAGCAACCTGGAAGGATATTGTGGAGCACGTAATTAGATGAGCCAAGGTAATACCCACTAGCCTGGTTACAGTGAATTATGCCACACTGCTGATCAGTATACTTAGACTTCGGAGGGATCCGATGAAAATGAAACTGTGGTGGATGAGGAGGCAGGTGGGATAGAGATTGCTAGTAGTATCAATGTAAATTCTGATTGAGTGAATAGAAGTGATTATATTCCACATATTTATAGGATTCAAATGCTTCACTGTGAAACACGTAACATCATGATGAATTTCAGAAGCGCCAGAGTATAAGCTCATTAGCCCAACTTACCTCGGAGCAACTGAATGATATCATTGAGGACAAAAAGAAAACCGACCAGGGTGGAAGGGTAGTTCAGAAGCAGGTGGATGGCAAGCAGGTCTTCAAATCGGATAATACCACTTGATCATTTGGCACTGTGCTCAACACAATCAACAACGAATTTGAACATGAACTGTTTGATGAGGCAGTCAGGCGTCTGAATGCCTGTCCGATTTGCCAATCAATAGATGACTGAGTTCCTGGTTTTCAGTATTCCATTCCAGGCCTGCCTGGAACCAAGTTTCTGGCGCACTAGGTTTGGGCAATATGGTTCATTGTGAGGAGATGGGTTTGGGATTCAGGTATGCCAGGAGTGCTGGTGGCAGATGAAATGGGCCTTGGGAAGATGTTTACCTAGGTGGCAGCAACTATGCTATGCAACTTGCTGACTGAGAAAGTAGTCGTTGGGTTGCCGCTGTCAATAGTATGGCGGAATACACTGGAGGAGATCGAGAATATGGTACTGAATGACAACCCTGGAATTATCGGTGACGAATGAGAATGGTGCCCATTGCAGAGACTGAATTCAGTTCCTCGCCCCATTTTGGAGATCCAGACAACTCCACCTCTGAGGCATCCAGTGCTTACTTCAGCGGTCGAATCAATCGTGGTGCTCTCAATCCTGGGAGAGACAGAGACATTCAATAGTGTCATTGATGAGACGACATATGAAACTGATTTCAGACTGGTGAACTTGTTGCATGCAGAAAATGGTAACCTCACCCACAAGAATATTAATGCCAGCATTGACAAGCCGGATAACTGATGGAACGTCCACTTTGTTTCATCTGATGCCTTACAGTCTAGTGCAATACTGTCAAGCAACAGCCAACACTCATACTGATCATGGAGGGTTGAGATTGTGAATGAGTCTCATCAGTACAAGATGAAAAATAGTGTTGGCTGGCGAAATCCGATGAAAGCGACAACTGGATTCAAGCTTCAGGTCACCGCAACCCCAGGGTTCCATTGACTCTATGACCAGTGTTATCAGATGACGTGGCTGTTTTCAGGTGCACCTGGAGATCCAGGGGTTGATAGTGTGATGCAAAATGATGGAACTGAGGCACTGTATTCTGCGGTGAAGAGTGTGGTGCTTGCAATCCGAACAGAAGACCGCAAAGCTCAACAGCATGCCACACACTGGATGATCCAAGTTACAAAGCCCTGGACAATCAGCGGGTGGTCAGATTCAATACTCGCGTATGTGGAACTATTTGTTCGTGTTCCGAAGTATAATGCACACCGTATTGCTCCTCAATGGACTGTGGAAGCCCAATCTGAACTTAAGACCCCTGTGGAAAGATACACTTCACAAGGTGCTTCAGGAGTATGGGGGGTTCATACATGGGGGCTGGCATGGTTCCCGTTGGTATTGGGAGACACCAAGGTTCCCAATGACATTTCAGGACAATGGTATGATAATTGGCCACTCGATACCTGGGCAGATTCTCCAATTTTCTGATCCCTGAGAGACCCATTCTTGTGATTTCTTGTCAATGCACCAGCAGAGTATCCCGAACCTGACAAAGACGAAGCATCAAATGAGGTGCTCCTGCGCAATCCTGAATGCAATAAATTCCCCTTGCCTTGTGCACCTCCTCCTCAAAAGGTGGTGCTATTTTGTCCACTGCCATGCCCAGTTTATGATTTGAAGTGGTGGCTCACAAAGTGTTTTGCGGATCATTTGGATATTTTCTACATGTATGCAGAAATGGAGAATGATGAGCACACAGAAATGTAACTCAAATTCCAAGATTCACCAAATCCCTCTGTGTTTGTAACTACACCTAATGTGGGTGAAACAGGCCTAAATCTCTCAGCAGCTAACCATGCATTAATAACTCAGAAATTCTGGGTATCGAATGGGCAGTGCCAGGCACTTGCACAGGTTTTCCAGCTGGGGCAAAACAGAGTTCCACACACATGGCTATTGAATACTGGACCCAGTGGTTTTGATAACAGAGCAAGTGATCTCCAAAAGCTCACTGGAGTGGCGCAAATGAGAGTGCTGCACAGCTTGATAACCTGACTAATAATCACGACATACACCATTTAACCGATTCTGGAGTGTTGTGGGAACCATTCCATGTGGCTTATGGTGCAATGAGCTGTCTTACCATCAGATGGTAAAGATGAATGATAATCATCAGGACAGTGAAATCAATGTATTCCTCTTTAAACATTCAACCAATACAATCTCAAATCTTAAAGCAAAATAGTCAAATGGTGGGGAGAATAAGGTGCTTGTGAGGAGTCCAGAAGTATTGGTTAGAGTTTGATTGCATTTGTTGTTCATTGGGTATAGTGAGGAATATGGGATGAAGTCAATGATAACATGATATTCGGTAGACCGAAACATAGCCTCATTTGGATGAGCCAATATGTGATTAAAAGGAGGTGCGCATTTTTCACGAAAGAGATAGATTGAAATTGCTTTGCAGAAATTATGATATCAGTCAAATTTCATGGTACCGGATATTTGTCTTTGTGAGATCCGTTCAAAGCTGCAGGGAGTCTTCAACTTCATCCCACAGTGTGCAGGTGGAATTGTGATATTTCAATCTCCGAACGGAATTTAAGTTTTCCGATGCTCCTGACCCTCCATGTGTGATCCTAATTCTTTGTTAGTTGCATATTTCAGGTGCACCTGACACTAGAGTCAAGAATGAATTCGGGATATTCACTGAATCTACAATGTTGAATAATTTACAGTCAATTGCACATCAGAATCACTATCAACTTCTCGACTCTCATGGGACAGATCCAGCATAGTATATGTCCAATCATCCGCGGATTGACAGAGTGTCTAGACGATAATGAGTTGATGTATCATTTCCTGAGACACGGCTCATGTATTCCAGACTTACCGAAAGAATGCAGCTGAAAATTTCCTTGCTCAGGAATGAAGTTCAGGTACACCTCATATCCACTCTGCTGTCAAGTTTGATGGTCCCAGATTTGACATTGTATGCATATTCTATTCCAAATGCGAATCTTGACAAGCCGCCAGTCATTGTTAACATATCATTCTAGTCCTGGCATGCGTCTGAACTGTGTATACCCACTTCACATTACCCTGGAACAATTTATTTTGCATGATTCCAAGCATATTTTCTTCCTTCCGGAATGCTTTGAATCTGTGGCTGCCAGCATACACTGAGTGTCATCTTTCACTGCGAAATGCTTAGGTGTAGGCACAGCTCATCCCACTTGGCCTCAGCAAATATCTCAATCTCTGATTGATCGGTATGTAAAGGCTGCCACTGAAATACCATAACTGTAATGCTCCATGTCAATCCATCCGTTGGACGAAGCTGTCCACCACACCCTTACCCGAGATGCACAGCCCTGGGTTATAAGTAACTGCACTCAACTGGGTTTTGACTAAGAAGAATGTTTGAATCTATATGTTTCCAAGATGCTAAAATAGCTTCAGTCGTTCGGGCTCCATATTGGAGCTGCAACTTCAGAAAGTGAACCTCAAACGACAGTTTCTGTTCAGCAACTCTGCAGATGACTGGCTACTCCCGCTCACCTGTATACCACAATTCCTTAAACAGTCTTATAGTCACAATGCTTCTAATGCAGACTTAACTGCATTTTGACCAACTTGTATATTTGGGCCACCAAAAAACTGTATCAAAACATAGATTGTGTCAGCTGATTTCCGTCAAGACAGCTCAAACAGATAGAATCCAAATGGCAGTTGCTGCATGACAACTCAATCAGTGACCTATTAGCTCCCGCCCACCTCACCTCGTCATCAGCTGAAGTTTGTGACAAATCTCAAACTGACGATATCAGACTTCTGCCAACTTCCAATCCCCAGAGTGCATGAACAACAAATGGTGATGAAAGCTCGAGTGATGAAAAGGCAACTTCTGAGAGTTCAAGTAACTGTCAAATTAAGGCGAGCCTGGATTCCCAGCTGTTACATTATATTGAATCCCGCATGCCGATGCAATACACACTGGACCTCAATTCGTTTGAACTGCATGCTATCATTTGTCTTTCTGGTGTCAGATAAAACCTCATGATGCATTCATATTGTCTTTTGCACTGCTTTGAACCCGAATATTTATGTTACGTCAACATTGTAGCATTGAGACTCGATGAGATTGCAATTAAATGATGCGGTGTTTGCTAGATATTATGTGCAACATCTTAATGTGAGTGACTATTGATGATGCATTTGCTAGGAATCTTGGCATTGATGAGAACTTGAATCGATTAGATCAACCCTGAATCTTCATAATACCTTTACCATTGTTTCTCAATGTTGAATATCTCCTTTGTAATCCCAAATTTTTCCTCTTACACTGACTGCATACATATTTGTGAATTCAGCAGACACAGACCACCGACCGTGAAGTTCAGCCCATGATATTGCCTGATCGACTGCAAACTTTGCTGTAGAAGCGTAACACAACAGAATACAATGAAAATATAGTGTCCTTCCGACTGGTATACTGCATTCGGAGGTCCATATTTATCCACCATCAGCAACAAACCCAGTTTGAACCTATGTATCCTCAACTGTTGCCACTCACCAAGGTCCTAACTCTATCCTCCATCCAAGTCCTGCAGATTCTTTACACCTACAATTCTGTGCGACGTGGTCACCTCGCATATGATCAAACCACAGGCATAATGAACTACATTCGGTGGAGTCATATGCAGGGGCAATCATGATCAACCCACTTGTCAGTACGCCATAATTCCGGCCCTGACAGTTAGTTCGTGATAAAACCATGATTATATCTTGAGTTCTTCAAGTGCATCGAGATCTTCAGGTGCGTCTGGTTCAATTCTATATGTGTTGTGTTGAACCAAGATCCAATTCTTGCATCAATAGCATACTTGGACACGAGTACTAACATTTGGGAATTGAGGGCATGAAGAATCCCTCTAATCTGTTGTACCTGACGTGTCCTAAATCAAAACAAAGAACTTCCATCAATGGGACCAATGTGAACGGCCAAAATGTCTTCAGGAGTCATTCCAAGCACTCCTTGGATTGCATCCTCCTCCGTGGAGCGAGAAATTTTCCAGGTATGCTTCGAATTGTATCCTCCTTGACAAAGTGTCACTTTGTTGCCCTATTTTCCCATTATTCTATTAAATGTTATACTATATTTACCCTTACATACTTGTATCAATATTCCCCAACTTCACTTCATCAATATGGAACCTACAGCCAGACAGGTGAGGAATCACTATTCACCAAACAATCAAGAAGTGCTCCATCAGAAAGCACTTGCAGGTGCATCAAAGAAGACAGCCAATCTTTTTTCCCGATCCAATGTTTGAACTTCCAACCCAGCCTTTGTGTTTTGTCCTGGAGATGGCTAATGTGCACACTGTAATACATATGAAGCAGGATAATGACAATACTGATCAGGAGATCAGGCATGACAAAAGTTAAGACTCTGGAGAGTCCACCTTCTCATCCAATATTGAAGAGGACGATTTGGACAGCCAGCAGGAGGTCCTTGATCAAGACCTGACGCGCCGTGATAAGACATTACAAACTACCAGGGTTCCACTGCCCATTGAAACGACGCCATGCTGATACCATCATTGCACTCACTCCTGTTCCAAATCTGTGACATCCAGCTGGGGCCATAGCACCACAATTGCTCAAATGCCAAAAGTCAACCATCAACATATTACGCAAGTCTGACCTTGAACCCACCCATGCACTCCCACTTCCCACAGCTGAGGGAGACCGGAATGTTCCGCAGCCAATGGCCGGTGGAGATCACGACGTTCGTTAACAACAAAAGGTGACTTTTGAGACAGCGAAATGGTTCGTGGTGGCGGCAATCATGTTCCTAAAGACTCCGTGGCCAATCATTGCCAATGAGAAGTACTCGATGGTAGATGAAGCTTGGAAACAAACCATTGAAGTACAGGATCGCCAGTGGGCATTAGCAGGTGCTTCTGTAGGTACACCATCTGTGTGTCAATTGCCCAGTATTCCATCTCTTATAATCAAGCGCCAAACCCAAGAAGCTGTAAGTGTTTACTCTGTTTAATATCCCTCCATTGGACTTATGATGATACTAAACCCCAAAATATACATAGTTATAACTAAAGATTAGTACCGTTCAAGGGCGATTGGCAGATGTAGATCTTTGAACTATTCTCTGTAGATGCTGGTTGGATTTACGATCAAACAGTGAGCTTCGAAGCCAGGTTAAGGAGCTTCTGTTTCACGATGCTTATCTCTCGAAAGTCATCGATGATAAGAAATCATGGTTCACCAGGATGGAAGTGTTTGACTTAAACTCCCATCAATTTATCTTCACCACCAATACCTTCGGGTGGCACCCGACAAGATGTCAGTTCTTTCAACCTCTTGCACTGCAAACGTCAGGGCTTGTGGCCACCGGTATTCATTGTGCACTGACTAAATAGAGCACTGCAATGAAGGTTACAGTTATGTTTCCACAAGATGAATATCGAGGTAAATATTGCCCTTCCAGCGTGATAGATTGTATTTCTGCAGTAGCCACTGCTCTCATTGATTACACCTTCATTGGCTGCTTCATATGCCCCATGGTGCACCCCCACTATGATATGCACTCCTAAATCCCCATGGGCACTCCTCAGCCTGGATTGGCACTTTGTTATTTCATTCTGCGCTCCATGCCCCCTTTCTGGTCGGCCCTCCTCCAATAGGATGGGCACTCCTCAATCCCCTCCTTGATCGCAATTAGATGCGCCTCTCTCACATTACAGACCTGTTACTCCCCTCACGGTTCGGCGCTGCTCCAAATGGATGGTCTGCTCCGCTGAATCTGCCCCCCTCAGTCACTGTTGGCGCTCCTTGGCCCAGATTCATCCCCTCTATTTCATTCCGCACTTCTCCATCACCATCAGCACTACCCTTGTCCACATGCATTCCACATCAGGCACTCCTCCTGTCCTGGTGGCACACTTCTTTTTCCCCCAAATTCATCATATTACCTTTTGAACTCCATTCTGATTAACAGCTAGCTAACATCTCAATTCCAACCCTTTAGGTATCACAAATCGAGCCAAATGACATTGGAATTCACTTTCACCCAAACGCCAGGCCGGAATCATTTGGAAATTCCCGGAGTGCTTCCAGCTTCTTTGCACTGTAGACGAACTGTATGTTCCTGCATTTCTCAGCCCTGATGGAATGAGAGATTTAGTTGATGACATCGAGACTACATTCAATTGATATCGTTGGATCGCTCAGTCTAGTTACTGTTTCTGTGTTACCTGTTTTCATGTTTGAATCACTCGCCATTATCTTTGGTTCTCAGTAACGTAGCAATGCAATCGATAGAATGTTGAATGAGATACTGGGTACTATAGTACGATTTAGAAGTTGATAATGGACAACAATCTATGCCTCATATGTGGAGGGTTTTCTTATTGCTACTGTACATCCGGAGAATCTCAGATAACGCCTGCAGTCCTTCAAATGAACGTTCTTAAGAACCCAGGCATCTCTCAGAGTTACTTTGGGATTGCCGCAGTAGTTGGGCAACCATCCCAGGTGCTCCCGAACATTATACAGCCGCTCTCATGGTGCTCCTGTCCCAGTTATGAAAGAACCAAGTTACTCTGAAGGCTGGCTGGAATGCCCTCCTAGGGTCTAATTCTCTGCTGAAATTGATTCTTCTAAGTGTACACTCTGCCTCCTCTCACACACTCCTTGAGGCTCCCAGTGACTAAAATACATTTTGCGGATGAAGAGAGATCTAGTAGGCTGGCATCCCAAGCTAATGGAGGTGAAGTAATATTGATGGTAAATTAGATCAAGCACTTCCATTCCGGTGAACCATGATTTCTTATCATCCACGTCCTTTGAGACATTAGCCATGTCAAACAGGAGCTTTTTGACCTGGACCCGGAGCTAAGTTTCAGAGGCCAAATCCAACTGGTAACCATGGATAACAGTTTGACAAGCCCCGTCTTCCAATCATCTTCAAATAGCACTGATCAGCAGTTTTAATTATGAATATTTTATAGCATAGTCAATATTGTCAGTCTGATAGCAGGAGCATTAAACACAATTCAAGGCTTACATCTTCTCATGATTGTGGATCAATATTGAGAGATGGACCACAAGGCAATTGACACACAGCTGGTGTCCATACAGGAGCACCCGCTAATGCCCGTTGACAATCCTAAGCTTCAATGGCTAGTTTCCAAAGTTCTTCAAGCGCTGAGTTCTTCTCATTGGACAATATTGGCCAAGGAGTTTTTGTGAATACAATTGCCTCCATGAACCTTTTGGCTTTGGGGAATGATCTGATCTCCACGGGCCTTGGATTATGGAACTGTCTGGTCTGCACTGGACTTGGGAAGTGGGAGCGCCTGGACAGGTGGGGCATGGTCAGACTCGCAGAATTTGTTGGGATGGTTGACTAGTGGAGTTTGGGCAGTGGTCATGCAATTGCCCCTGGTGCATTTTGCGACTTTGGAAGCAGAGGGCATGCAATGACAGGGTCAGTACAGCTCCATTTCCTTAGCAGTGGAAGCTGTTGAGATTGTAATGACTTGTCCCAGTGTGCCTGGCCAACATTCAGTCCCTCTAATTGGAGATCCAAATCGACTTCTTCGATGTTGGATAATTAGGTCACATTTCCAGTGCCCACAGTTTCGTCATCATCAATCTCCTGATCACTATTATCATCCTGCTTCGTCAATCCAGTCCTGGACATTTCTCATCTTCAATACAATGCTTAAAGGCAGATAGCTGGAAAGTCGAACATTTGATGGACAATAAGAATTGACTGTTTTCTTGAATGCAAGTACAAGTGCTCTCTCAAGGTGTTCTTCTTAATTCTACTGTGAATAGTGATTCCTCACCTGGCTGGGCATAGGTTCCATATGCTGAGATGAAGAGAGAAAGTTGGGGAATGTGGGAGAGAGTGTATATGCAGTAAATATAAGATTATGTGCAATGGAGTGATGGAAAAATGGTGCAAGGTGTTGCACATAGTTGAGGAGGATGCATTTCGACCTGTGCCATGAATGAGGTCTGGTGAGGTGACTTCAAAGGTTCATATTTTTCTCAAGGATGGTAGTCTGGAATTGAGATTTAGGAAGTTTCAGGTACACCAGAATAGATTCCTAATGCACTATGCCGAATGTTAGCACTTGCTATCAACAATGCTCTCTGTCTGGATGCACCAATTAGATGTGGGTTAAGCCAACTCACATAGAATCGAATCCGATACACCTGAACCAGATATGCACCTGGAGATAACCTGCAACATTGTCATGGTTGGTAACACTAACTAACCCTTGAAGCTGGCAAAATGGAACACTGGCAATGAGTGCCCCCTGAATGGCATGGAATTATTGCAGCATTGAGAATATACTGAACTCGATAGATTTGTGACCTTGTGAGGACGGTCGAGTTACAAGGGTTCATACTGTATACAATATCGATAAGTGAGAAATGAGATCCTCGGTATATTATATATCCGCTGGGAAAACACAGTTATTTTTATGATATTCTGTTGTTTTATGATGCAGCAGCTATGTTCTTGGTTGATAAGGCAATATCATAATCATAACTTACTTTTGTTGCATTGTCTCGGCCATGTCGGCAGAATACCTTGACAAAAATAGTGAAGTTATTGGAGGAAGGGAGAGGGAGTATTTGGGTACTCAAAGGAGAGATACAAGCATAAGAGAAAGGAATGATAAGGTATGATGATTGAGGGGTAATCATATTGATTCAAGCACTCATCAATGCCAAGATTGCTAACAAATCAGTCAGGAATACTCATTCACATTCTGATTTTGCGCCTGGTATCTAGTAAGTTGCATACCATTAAATCACAAATTCATTATGAGTCTCATTGCTATAAAGTTGAGTTAAGATAAATGATGGGGTTGAAAGCTATGTACAACGATGGTATAAATGCATAGTGAGATGTCATTTCACAGTGGGCCGAGGAATAATTGCTTGCATGCATGCAGTTCCAGGGAATTGAGGTGCACGGAGGTCTGAATGGTTATGCTGGTGTAAGGGCACGTACGCCAGCGTTCGGCCTTGTAGGCATACGTATGGGAATTATCGGTATATGGTTGCAAACGTGGACTCGAGTGATAGTAAATAGGTGTATAAGTAAGATTATCGCTAGAGATCTAAGTCTCATGGTGACCAACCATATAGAACGGCCATTACCCGGCCCTGGGTCACGTGTCGCCGTTACATAATCCCTCTCTTTAGGCGCAGACCTCCTGGGCTGCATAAACCATACAAGAGAAAAGGAAAGAAAGCATTATACATTCATGCTGCATACGTACTCGTACAAAATCATAAGTCCCGCGACTGATTGGTACAGGTCAAGGCGACCTTTCGGCGGATCCGGTGCACAGGGAAACTCACCTCCATTGGTAGGTGGTAAAAACCCGTGCCGACGCCATTTATACCGGGCCCAGATCCAAAGTGAAGAGAAGAAGAGAAGAGAAAAACAAGAAAACATCCAAAATTGATCCCGTCCTCCATATCTCAGCTTCCTAACCCGTTCTCCAATGACCATCCATACCCGTAGCTCGTATATCTCAGCGTAGGTCATTGTCGGAATCCTCAGGGTGGTAGAGAGCTTCCGCTCATGACTTGGCATCGATGCGAGATTCGGCTGCCGGCATCGGTCGTAGCCATCAATCGTATACGTCAATTGCATCGCGTGTAGTCGCGTCGCATTAATGGACATCTAACAAGTAAGCTTCTCAAAGATGGTTGTACTTACCAAGTTCAAGCGTGCCTGTGCTGTCTGAGCTATCTGCAGTGCTTCCGCATGCTCTGGAGAATATATCTTGCAACCGGTAGTCATCGGTACTCGGCATTGACTTGTAGGTTCAGGATGTTTCAGTAATTTTTCGAAGTCTGCTTTGGTGACCATCCGGTCGACTTCATAATTGTTCTTAATAGGCGGCTTCAGTAGAATCTTGGTCGACTTCTTGGTAGACTTCTAGGTCAACATCTCGGTGCGTGTCTCGGTAGACTGCATCCCGGTGGGCTTTCGGCTTCTCAGTAGGACTTGACAGGTCGACTTCCCAGTAGACTTCTCGGTCGACTTCTCAGTGTGTCTCGGTTGACTGCCTCCCAGTGGGCTTTTGGCTTGTCGGTAGGACGCATTTTTTGACACAATCATCCCCCCTTTCGAAGTTCGTTGCTCCGTCGACGACTTAGACTCAAATCAGTCGTTGATTGCCGTCGTGGTTCGGTAGACTTCGGTAGACTTTTGGAGATCTTTGTTCACTGACACGTCTCTCGGCAGCCTTCGTCTCTGGACTTCGGAGGTCTTCGACGTCGTGTGTCTTTTGGCTGGTGTTGGTCGACTTGCTTCGTCTGATTTTTCCACTTGCTTTCGCCTCATTTTTGCACTTTCTTTCGTCTCATTTTTCCACATGCTTTGTCCTTTAAGTGACTTGTTTCAGTCATCGACTTCCTTCGTGTTTCAACTAGCTTAGTGTTTGACTCTTCGACTTCTTTTCGCCTTTTCGGAGTTCGCTTGGTCTGTTCTAGTTGTCTCTGACTTTGAGCTTTGGCCGTGAAATGACTGACGTGTTTAGGGGTACGGCAATCGTAGAGACTTCGACAATCCGTGCTCCATGCAGCGGTCGGTATATGAACGTATGCAATCGTTCTCTAGGTGGGCTTATCATCTTCCGGATGCTAGGTGCGTATGTTGATTCATCTCTAGGTACACTCATCCCCGCTCTCTGGGTGCCGCTGGACTTCTCTGTCGTTAAGTGCACTCTGGTCCTTCATTCCGGCACCTCCGGTAGGGTCATCCCTCTCTTTAAATGTCGTTGCTCTGCCGACGACTTATCTCCTCTAATTTGTGGTGTAGCGGGTGCGAAACGCGGTTATGTACTTGTTGCCTTCCTTGATTCTGATTAGGTGATAGGCATTCCCGAGGTCCTGTGGAGAATCTCCGAGATCAGTGGGAGAGGATATCGGTTCTTCACCGGGGCTTTATTGAGAGCTCCGTAGTCCACACACAGCCGCAGTCCGCCGTCCTTCTTCGCAAATGAGATCGGTGCTGCCGCAGGCGGTGATGATTGGAAGATGGTAGATTCAGCCATATGGTAAATTGAAGCCATACAACGAAAATACACTCTATCTTTCCCAGCTCTTGGTCTCACTCGCTCTTTACGAGATGTTGCAGATCAACGCAATTTGTATCGTTCCACACGGCTGGGTACCCTGTCATTTCCATTCACTCTCTTCCTACGCTCTTCCTCACGAATTCTCTTCGGATGCCGTGGAAGGTGCGGTGCGAGAGTTGGCATATCTTTGCTGCATACGTCCACATAGTCCTTGTATCTCACGAGGATACGACAAATCTTGATATTTTGAAATCTTGATATTGTGGTGGGATGCGACCCCCATCATCTGTTACCATCTCCACGTTAACTATGTCTGTTCCTATTCTCATTAGCCTTTTCTGCATTCTGCATTGGAGCATGCGTTGGCGGAGTGGAGATGGGTAGGGGTCCCAGGATAGATGGATCAGACGGTTCGTCACAATAGGACCAGGCCCCGTGGACAAGTTTCTCCCTTCGTGTCTCGGCAAGCCGGTAGCAGTCATTCAAGCACCGTCACTGTGTCACTCTTCTGCAGCAACTACCGCCGCTGCTCCTGCTCCCACATTCAGAATCCTGGGGTTTCTCTCACATTCGGTGATGCCTTCCAGTGATACTCCCAGCAACCCTTGAGATTCACCAAGTTATATGGCGAATACCTCGACCACTTACTAGCTAAGAGATGATCGAATGCGGTAGCGGAACTTATGATGTTTGTGTCCCCCACCGTGTTCCGGCAGAGGACTTGTGCGATCTGCTTCTGGAATCTCCGCCCGTTGCAATCCATTTGGCGTTCCTAGGGCTGTCAATCGACTTGCTGCAGTCGATTTCCGGGTTTCTCGCCATGGCAAGCCCAGGCTTAGATTGTATCCTTCATCAGGATGACTAAAACCTCCGATTCGTCAACCGGTTGACGGTGTTCAACAATACTGAACCAAGAGACTTGCCTTTCGGCTCTCCTTTACAGACACCATCACCTGGCCAGGGTGGAGGTGAATGCTGGTTCGTATGGTAGCTCGAGTTTCCTAAGTAGGCTCGGCGATATAAAGATGCTCACTGCACCGCGGTCGATTAGTGCTTTGACTCGCTGCATGTTGCCGTGTATATTTCGTACAAGGACTTCATGGATGATATGCGCCGAATCAGGTCTCTGTGTGCCACATAGATATTGGCTTCACATCAGAGCCCAACCTTCCAGAGTGACTCTTGATTTTAAGGCGATTCGGTGCGGTTGTATCTCATCCAAGGTTGCAAATATGGATTTGTGGTCTCCGCTTCCGCAGCGAGTGCATTGCCGGTTTGCCTTTCGGCTTTCGTAGACTTCCTCTGAAAGCCACGGCACTGGTGATAAGTTGGCACGGCTGCCTCCACTAGGCTTATTGGACTTGTCCGATTTCGAATTCCCGGAAGTGATTTCCGCAGGTTCGGAGATGGATGGTCGGAAGTTGAGTTTCTTATCGCCGTCTTTCTGAGACTTTCCCAATTGCCTTTGTTGTTTTCGCTATCCTCCGGGCTTCTTCGAGGTTGCTAGAGTTGTAGGTGTAAATGACTATTGAAGTCGATGCACTTTTCTCAATTAGAAGGGATGTAGTTTCAACTGTGCTGACTCGCAATCGTTTCTCGACTTCGCCTTCGGTTCTCGGAATTGCCGATTCATGGGTATGATCATGCCATTGATCGTAGGTTCTCCGACTAATGATCATGCTCAATTGACTTGTAGGAATGGTATTCGATTTCTCTCGTTTGTAGGGTCAAATCATGTACTTGCGATTATCGTCGTCCTTGCCGGCGACGAGTCTCTTGAGCCAATTGGTCTCTGAACTCTTCCCTGCTGCCATCAGGGTGCTCAATCGCATGATGAAACGATCGATATCTGTGCTTGCAGTAATCAGGCTTTGATTTGTCGTTTTTGAGGCTGTAATCTCAATTGTAGACTTTATAATGTGGCACGTCGGTAAAGGGGTTAACTCGTAAATCCCGTGAGCGAAACATATCCGTCTATTGACAAAGCAATAATAGTGTAAGCGCACGTACGTCAGCGTTCAGCCTTGTAGGCATACGTACGGGAAATATAGGTATACGGTTGCAAACGTGGACTCAAGTGATCGTAAATATGTGTATAAGTAAGATTATCGCTAGCGATCTAAGTCTCATTGTGAGCGACTATATAGAATGGCCATTACCCGGCCCTGGGTCACTTGTCGCCGTTACAGCTGGATTCCATGCAAAAGCTGGGATTACTGGCTTGCTGTACTGTGACAGTTGATTGCACTCTTCGAAGCTGTCTTTTCAGATTTCACAACTTGAGCTTTCAAGATTTTCTCTCTTTGAACTCTCTTGATGGAAATCAATTCATATAATCTGTTTTCCGTTACTAGTTTTGGCAGCCTAAACATACACTTACTCAGAATCCAGTTCAGTGTGCACTCAAAGGAATGAGATCCTAGGCGTCTTTGAATAAGTGTGATACATGGGGTGAGCCAGAGTTGTCATGAGTCCTCGGCAGAGTCGCTGAGCAAAATCCGTCTCGTGAAATTCAGCTCCTAAGTACCAGCTCTTTCGATGGAGCCCAGAATTTCAATAGCGTTCGTAGGATTTGGAAGCGTTGGTCCAAACATACTACTTAGTCAATATAATGCTAAGTGGGGTTACTGATTGGCCAGGGCAGTGCATTTATAGTCTAGTGTGTAGTCGCTACCTTCCTCCAACAGACAGTTGATGTGGAGCTTCAAATTCAAGGTATTGTAGCGGTGGCCATCACATACTCCATTAAACATACATTCCTGTACTAGCAGATGCCGAATGGAATGAGATGCCTTTACCTCAATGTAAAGTGTCTCGATAGATGGCAATGTGGTCGGCTGTTTCAATAGATTCAAAGTTGAAGAAAACATGCTTGTGAAAGATGCAAACGAAATTATAATTTGTGGCTCTGATGTCAGGTGAGGTGTGCCTAGACAGTAATGATACATTTGATAATGAATTGTGGCTTGCCAAAGTTTGGTTCATACAAATCCAAGAATGACATTAACAACGGGATTGCAGATTCCATGTGTGACCGACATTTAATCATAGACTACAAAATACCCGTCCCATGTCTCATCATCCAACTCTGTGAGGTACAGAGTCAGGTGTTGCCTCAACCATACAATGATATACCAGCAAAAGTGGCAAAATGTGCAACTAATACGCGAGCTGCGTCGCACATTCTGATACTGAAACCCAAGATCACCAAATCAGTCTTTATTGCTCAATGGGGTTGGACAATATGCAGTGCTGAATATATCATAATGACACTCAAGACATGCAGGATTCTCCAGTGCACTGGCAAGTAGCTGACTTATTCTTTTTAGTCTTTTGATTTCCAATGTCATATGTGGTCTCAGATTTCCAGTGCACTTAAAAGTAGTTGAATAATGATTATATTAGTCTTTTGACTTCGAACTTTGTACATGGCCTCAAGTTTCCAGTGCACCTGGAAGATCATCAGCAACAACTCTAGTTTCCGTCTGAAACACCTGGGTGTTCCGGACGGCTCTGACGGCTCTGGCAGAACCTCGTACCCTCTGACGAAGAATCAGACGCGACCCGTCGCCCAAGCGACGGGTCGCGTTGCATACCTCATATGCGGCGGCTATTATACCATGCCTCATATTCTTGCGACGCGTCGCGTTGTATATTACGCTCGCCGCTCCAGCGTCAGGCTTCCTTTACTTTGCGTCCGGAATGTGGTGACATATACGCACCATCAGAACGACACGTATGTTACACTCTTCGCAGGGGTTGCAGTTATGCAGTGGCCGTTTACACAACGCCTGGCGATGTTTATGCCTTTCTTCGGCCGATAGCCACATGCCGCACTCTCATTTGTTTAGCATTGAGATTTGTCACTTATTGCAATACAGTCTTCGCTTCGGATACATCGCTTGCCGTTGCATTTGCTTCGCCATTATCGTATTTTACATGTCTGAAATATACTGTCCAATCTTCACACTCTCTGGTACTATGCCCTCAGTCCTCCACATTCTGCGTTGATCCGTCATCGGCTTGCGATGCTTCTTCCTCCTCATCCGCATCGTCGCCATCCTCGCCCTCATACCCGTCGACATCTCTGGTTCCCAGGGCAAAACTACTATGCCCTCAGTCCTCTACATTCTGCGTTGATCCATCCTCGGCTTGCGATGGTTCTTCCTCCTCATCCGCATCCGCATCATTGCCATCCTCGCCCTCATACCCGTCGACATCACTGGTTCCGAGGTCAAACCTCTCGAGTTCAGTAGCAGCCCGTCGTCGCCAGCTAGCTGTGGGGATCGCATCGCTTTCGTCACCTTCATCTTCAAAATCCCCGCTGCCCCCTGGCATCCCGAAATGCAGTTCGTCATCTGTGCAATTGTTGTGTATCGGGATGTTTGAGTCAGTGCTTCCGATCTCAGGTTCCTCAAGCGCCACTTCGGAGTTCAAATAGTCAAGAAGAATAGCATTGTCAACACGCGCTGCTTCCACACTGATCACCACGGCAGGCGTTGGGTTCTCCGCCTGTTGGATCTGACGCTTGACTGTGGCAAGAGTGTTGTTATACACCCTCTGCTGGTAGCTCTCCGGTAGTGTGTTCCAGGTATTCATCAAGAAT
>Ga0307515_10002757_pt1 | contig 37535 bp, 46 predicted proteins | sample 17_EM_MG_FD_194513 | JGI IMG/M metagenome (GOLD analysis project Ga0307515, IMG submission 194513) | Populus trichocarpa ectomycorrhiza microbial communities from riparian zone in the Pacific Northwest, United States - 17_EM | ecosystem: Host-associated > Plants > Roots > Unclassified | place... | reverse complement strand
GCAAGCAATAGTACGACTTTGAAACATATTCTGATCTTTGTTCCTCGATACGCATTTCGAGTTCAGTTTTGCAACATCCATATCACCTGCGCCCGATCCCGCCCGTTACAGTAGCGGTATTACATTGCTGCATGGGGGCAAGTAATCTTTGCGAGAGCCTGATGCACAATGTCAGCAATGAAAACAATCGTTCAGATGGTTCATTTACCACTGAAATGTAGGCACGTAGAGGGTCTGAGTTTCTCTGGGTTGGATCAATCCTGGCGATTTCCTCATACCACCAACTATGAATCTGGGCAGTCTTCACCGCATTTGTGGCAAAGGAATTCACAAACATCACATAGTTGATGGCTATAGGCTTCACATGTGACATGACCATTGCCGGAACGCCTGGAAGCATTGTCTGGGCATTGTATTCTGTGCCAACAATGAGGCCTGTCACGTCCCCAACAAAGGGCTCATATCACCACAGATTTTGAGCTTTCCATGCAACCAATTGCTCACCAGCGTCATTTGAATTCTTCCTCTAGTAAATATATACATTGGTGGGCAAATTCAATCATTTAGACTCTGAATGTGATACCTTCTTGGATGGCAGCGGTGCAGGCTCTCATTCATCCTCCCCCTCCAAGACAAGATAGACCTCTCAGCACTCAGCATGTAGGGGTTGCACCGGCATGGGAGTTAATTAGGTTACTACGACTCAGTTTGCAGGTTTTGACAGGAATGAATCTTTCGATCGCCACTTGCCCGTTGCCTTCCTCGATGGTCAGCAAAGATGCTCCGCATCTGATTCTAAATGGTCAGCTCAATGATCAATGTAATAGTCAGGTATCGTGCTGAGATTGTCATCAAGATCCTCATTCTGGATTGATTGTCTCCTTCTCCTAGTGCTGGGAGGAGGAGGAGGAGGAGGAGGAGGAGAAGTGTGGCATCTTCGTGTCATGATTTAAAAAGGCGGCGAGTGATATGTACAAAAATATTGAAGAAGTGGCTAAAGAAAATATACATGAATGTATAGTAAATGAATTTGAGCATTGTGTAAAGGAAACAAAGCATTGATATGATAAAAAGCATCATCAAGATGTGTCTTCTTATCCTGTCGACAATTTTAGGATCTTGGCTTCTCCCGCCACCCACACTTCCAACATCTTGCGTGGATAGGAACTTGGAACTAAGAATGGCAGGTGATAGGCATGCAGCAGGGTTGTTGATTGGGTTCTGTTGACGAAAATCAGTATCGCAATGAGCTGAAACGCATTAGTGTTTCAGTAATCATTCGAGCTAACTTCTGCCGGGTAAAGATACCAAACTACCAATTACATGATAGTGATACACGGAGTCCTATCGCTGCCACTGTTCCATTCCCAAAAAATAGCATCTCAACCATTAATCCCAACATCTTGAACTCTCAACACAGCCCTTCATGCATGAATATGACTGATGTAATAATAAAATAAACAAAACACTAAAAAGTGACCCAAAACCTCGCCAAAAAACTACAAATTATTACCCATCCGTCCACCCTCCAAAGTGCCAGAAACTTACCCACCCACAATGCAAATCCTTGAACAACTGTGCAGCCAGTGCATTCCATCCTCACAATGACTGATTTGCAGCTGGGCAGCTGCTTGTACTCATTCTATTGGCTAAAGAGCCAGCAGTGGGAGGATTCACAATGTGATTGTACTTGCATAGCCAAGCCACATCCTCATCAGCAACAACTCTTTGCACGTAATCAGCACAAAGACCAAGAGCAAGGTTTTGGATGACTTCAAGGTATTGTTGCTACCTGATAATCCTGCTTTGAAGCTTCCTTTCGAACTTTTGGAAGCCTGTTTTCGTTATTGGGAAGCTTCTTCGATTTGGGCGCTCGCTCTCAGCATCATCATCTGCTTCCTCCCTGATAATGTTGATCATTTCATCGGCTGGAGGTGGGAGGTAGCTGCGGCCACCATGCATAGGCATCTGGGTGCCAGATGTGCAGTCGGCTTGTTGACCACGATAAACGATGCAAAAATGTATTGGGTTGTCCAATGTCATCTCGGCCGTTACCAATCTGGCAGCTGTATTGTTATCGAAGATCGTGGTAATATTACAGGCATGCAGACCAGCATCTCCATTAGGCTCCTCCCAGCAGCCCCAAAGCACTCGGATTTTCCAGCGGAGGTTGGGCAGACTGCCGATTGCGGCATTCACAATAGACACAATGGTCGTATCGACAATTGATGCAATTGAATCAAGTATCGATTCATCATCCCCAGGCCAGTGCGAAGAGAATAGCTGAGTATTGGTTTCACCCACCCTCTTCCCAGCAACATCAGGATTAGTGTTAGCAACAGTTCCGGGTTACCGGGCTGCGTTCCAGGTTGGAACCGACCTCGAGGCCCAGGTCTGGTTCAAGAACCACCAAGGAACCTGAACCAGGTGACTACCGCCGGGTTAGAACTGGGCCATGGTTCTATTTTACAGTTCGTACAGCTTTGGCAGTGCTTTGGCTGCAATTAAGTTTTTGACTTCTGATGGTATCGTGACATGATCAATACGTAGATTGTGCAGTGTTAGCAGCTGTTTCACCTCCCACATTCGGATTTGCGATACAACCACTATTCATTGAATCGCTGTGAAATGACACAAAATTTATGTGAAATTCGCGGGTTTTCAACAGTGACTAAACCAATATTGGTCAGATCGCCAATCTGAAAGCGGGAGGCGGAACAGCGGCTAATACTGTACAATTTACATATTGATCATGTCACGATACAATCAGAACTCAGATACTTAATTGGCGCCACAGTTGTAAAGTTGAGATACTGGGTTTTTCGTAGTTAAACCGGCCCAATTGCAATGGTCCAGGTTTTTGTGTGGTAAAACCCGTTACAACGGTCCGGTTCCGTGTTGGAACCGGACCTGGAACCGAACCGGCAATCTGGAGCCGTTGCTAACACTAGTCAGGATCCACATAGGAGATGGTAAAGCTAAATGGCTCAGCAAGGAAATCGGTTGAGGTGTCACAATACACCTTCATTGGCGAAGACCTGTGACCTGAGGTTTCTTCCTCATTGTCTTCTGTATCTACACATCATGAGGAAGAGCAAAAGAAGCATTGGGGTGATGAAATCCATACCAACCTGGACAAATTTCCTCTTCTTAGTCGGGGTTTCAGGGATCCTATTCTTCATTCAGCGAAGACCAACATCTGAGTACTCGGCAAGAGCTGCCTTGAGTTTCTGACCATCGAGAATTGTCTTGTCTGCCATGTACCATTTCCAAAGTTGCCATTTAGACACTTGATCACTGATGCAAGAAATGCAACAATCCATTAGGCAATCCCATTGCTCGGCGCCGGCACCTTGCTTGTTGCTGATGCTCATGGACTGGGCAATCTCCCAGACGCACTCCCTCACTTTATTATGTTTCCATCGCGTTGTCAAGCCACCCTTCTCCTGCCAAATCCCCATGGTATCTGCTGCCTATCGGCTGACTCCAACACCAGCATTCACAGATCAGAGGCAGACTTGTTGAGTCCGCATCTGAATTGTATTACCATCTGCGACCACTGATTTCGGCAACCAGAAGGCATTACATTACAATTTCGGTTCTCAATGGTGGTCAATGATCGAGTGGTGGGTATCAAATGCTCGTTACATTAAACAAGCATCGGGAGTGTTGAATATATCGTCAAGGGTGATGTGATGTGGTATCAGAGGTGAGTAGGGTTTGTCAAAGGTTCAGGAGATTGTAAGTAAGGTGGGCAGGCACGGCAAATATATATGTGGGCTTGGAGGGGTTATCTTGATCCAGCGACATCATCTTGGCTGCTATTCAACTAGGAAACAATTTGCTTAGCATGATCTAAGCGCCTTGAATCGTTGACTGAACGCTTAAATTCATCACAAAGACAACAAAAAGCATGCTCTGCAGTCATAACAGACTCGTTTGTCCTTGCTCTAGTTCTTGTACCCTGCGATGACATCACTGGGTCAGTATCTGAGGAGAATGCACAGTTCATGTAAGGTACGAACTTAACAAAAAGTGACAACCATAAATCAGGCAATGTGCGTTGGAGGGTTTTGAAAGGGTGCAAAACAATCGCCATGACGAGCTTAATGCAGATGCGGTATGCCTTTCAAGATCCAAGGGATGATGAAAATGAGAGATCGATTAAACACTTTGCAACCGTGTGAAGGAGGATGAGAGAAATCCTATGAAAGTGGTGGGACCCCTTTTTGGAAAAAGTAAATTGAGGTGCAGCTTTGTGCAAGGATTAGCCAGCTTCCAATGGTAGGAGTAGCTAAAGAACCATCGAGACCCTTCTTAAGGTTGTTGCGACATTTCATTTTGCTAACAAAACATGGATATTCGTCAACAATATTTTTACTACTAGAAAACATACTCCTACATTGGTGCTTACATCACTCACCTCCATTATGACCATAAACAAAGGATTGTATAAGTATCAGCTGAACAACTGCTGGAGGATAGTTTTGCAATCAAGCACGATAGTATTCTACTTCCATTGGTTCATGAACGTCATCAGAACCCTGTGCTTCAACCTTCCAACGATGGTTTCTGTGATACAGAAGCCGAATGTGAAAATGGGTCTGTCGATCCAGTGCAACCTCCGGTTCTGACAGTCATTTATGGTACTCCACACTTGCACAATGGTCTAGCCTGCAAGCCTATTAGCAACGCATACATCGATGTCTTCGAGAATGGAATACATCTATGGGTACCATTTTCTTGCGAGGAGGAGTATCGACTAGCACACTGGTGCATCAAGCACAACCTGAGCAGAGCTGCTATCGAAGAGCTTTTCAGGAAACTTACAATGGCAACCATCAGCAACTTCACTTCGTCCCACACTTTATTCAAAATGTTGAATGAAATGTGCTGTGCAATGGGCATCGACAGTTGGAAATTGGGCAAAGTGTGTTACAATCGTTTGCCCAATCCAAACAACCTTCGCAACGATGATTACACCTGTTTCTTGTACCACAATCCAGTTGAATGCATTGAGTTTCTCATGCAACAGCCTGCATTCAGGGAACATATGTCATATGCTCCAGCAAAGGAATTCAATGAAGCTGAGGAACGTATCTACTCAGAGGTGAAATCAAGCAACTGGTGGTGAAATAAACAGGTACCCTAGCTGCATTTCATCATAGCTACAATGATTTTGACTGCTTTGATAACTACGGCGGCCGCTTGGAGCTACGATTGTCCCTGTATTGGGCAGTTCAGACCAGACACATCTTACAAACAATTCAGGCGACAAGAAGGAATGGCCAGGATATGTGAGTCTTTGAAACATCGACTCGACAATTATATCAAAGCCTTCCAACGTTGCAAGCATCCTTGTTGCCCTTCTTCCCATTCCTCCAAAATATCACTTTAAAGGACATGCAAAAACACCTGCCATGAAGGAAAAACAAATCCATAATCCGGAGGTTTTAAGGAAGGTCATTGAGCTTATTTTTCGCCCTCTCAACACACCTTTCAACCCAGCAAAGCTCATGCTTTGCGCGCACAATCGGATGCGGCGATGTTATCTTGTCATGTATACATGGCCGACTGACTAGTACAAAAACATTCACTGCCACTCGATCGCGCAGCCCCAATGCCCAGTGTGTGAAGTACCGAAATTGTCATTTGGAGAAGGGAATTCATTGTCATGGTAATTGAGAGACTATCAGCTATACTTCCGAAAGATGATACTCGCGACTCAGGGAGATGAGATGGAAAGATGTGAACAAGACAATATCTGGAGGATTGAGCAGTTGGAACCTCAGAAGGCATCTTCTGGAATATGAAATGCATCTCCCGGATGACTATTATCGTATCCAAAATTCTTCATACCCTCTATCTCGGTGTGCATTAGCATTTGATGGACTGGGAAACGTCCTTTCTTGAACAACATTCCAGGATTGACAAATTCAACCAGCTCTTGGCAATGATGCCTCCAAATCCTGGCTTGACTCAATTTAACAAGCCATGTAGCCAGGTGACGCAATGTAGTAGTAAGGAGATGAAAGCACTCGTGTGCGTGATTGTTCCAGTTTTGGTGTTGACTCTTTCAAACCTTTTGGTGAGCCAAAGGATTCCCTTCACAGAAGCCCTGTTGTGCATCAAGAACTGAGTGTATTTTCACCTTATGGCACATTACCGGTACGATACTAAAGCCACGATGGAGTACATGGAGAAGTATCTGAAGGAGTTTGAACCTCACAATAATGTTTTCAGTCGATTCTGCACCAGTAAAACTACAAAGAAGGTCTCAGAAGCCTTGAAAAAGCACCTTCCTTTGGACAAACAGGACGAACAGGAGAGTGACCCCGCTTCGAACAATCTTTTGGCATCTGCAAAGCGTCATTGCGTTGATGAAGATAATGTGCAGATCAAGTCAGATATTGCACAACATCTCGTTGACGAATTGTATTTCACCTAAGTGAAGATGTATCTCCCAATCCACTTCTCTAACCATATCCGCCAGCTTGCCAACCTCTTAAATGCTAGGTCTGATCTCCAAGAAAGAGCAATGATGGGTATCAAAAAAGCATACTGACAATCAAATCATCATGAGGCCCTGTTCCAGATTTTGCGAAAGACAGCCCGAAAGGAGGTGTTTCAGTACTGAGAGCTGAACGGAAACGCTGCAAAACAACCTCGCGACAATGAAATGCCTTCAACCAAAGCACCTATCAAGCGAATGATGAAAAACTCGTAACCAGAAATCAAGACCCTTGATGACTTGGCCAAGTGGTGTGCAATGCCAAAAGGGGAGCTACAGAATCACATTGCTTGGTGTTTCAAGAGATTTGCCGACTTCACAGACCACGTCGAACACAATCAGGATTTCAGTTGTCTCCATGATCCAAAATACATTCCATATAATGCGGTAGCAATTCTGGTGATGTCTTTTCAATGCGACGAGCAGGCAGTTCATATGGTTCGTTGCACTGGGTCCACAAGGTGGAGAAACCATAAGCCACCAAGAAATGATACTGTGCTTCCCTGGATGGGGATGAGTCTGGATAGCCACTGTAGGTCAACTGCTGAACACATTCCCACATCTTTGAAGTGTCTTTTCATTGTCGAGGATGCTGAATCAAGCATTAATGGGCTTCTTGCCTTGGTTCAGACGTTTGCAACAGGGCCAATACGTCAGACTGCTGGTATGGTGATTGTTGAGGAGAGTCATCAACCTCCAATGCAACCCTTGTACGATGGAAGCTACCATCGTAAGCCTCTTTTCGGCATTGGAACCACTTATACCATTCTTATAAGAGCGATCCAAGGGGCTGTACACCTTCTTCCGCTGACGCCGCAGCCAGATAGTGTGTGGTGGTACTTGAGCAACACAATTGACTTCAATGCTTTCAATTTGTTTGAGATGTAGATTATTCAATTCGATGCTTGAAGTAATTGTTGCAGCAATATATAGGAATCTGATAACTGTTTACTTTGGGTGTCTTAATTTTGTTATGGGAGTTGTGCAAGCTTGTGTATAATCGATGTCTCAAGGGATTAAATAGTTAAGAATATTCTTGAAATCAATGAAACAGTTCAAAAAACTGTCAAAACGAATAAATTCTAGAGGACCAATGTGAAACAAGTGTAGTAAATCAACTTAAATGACAAACAAGTTTTTGAAACATTGCAAAAATGCGATCACATCATTGAACGCTGCGAAGCATGGTGGAAGTATGCAAACAAGTCGCTCAGATTATTTGTGGAGTATGTGGAGAGGGATCGATGTGTGGTGTGCATTTTCGGAAACCAATTTCACTTTTTCCTGATGTCAGACCACTTTCTTAGCATACTAAATGATCCCGCCACCATCACCCAGTAAGCCCGCATTATTTCCACCTCTCCCAACGTCTCCAGCTTTCCATTACATCAGATTCTTCCCTCTTCCCCATCGCCATTCCTTTATTCCTCCCATGTCATCACTTGTAAGCCCAAGCTGTGACATCTAGAAACCTCCTCTTGGCCCGATATAGTCGTTACAAAAGCCGTTGATCTTAGCTTTCTGGAACTGCACTTCAAATGCTTATAATATTCATATAAGCACACGACATGTGTCTTTTTCAATTCTGATTGGTCATAATTTAGTGGCAGAGTGGTTGACTGTGGCAACTATGTACCACTTAAACTCAGATCCCAAATGACCTTCCCTTTTAATTCTATGAGTTTGGCTCTGATTACAAAGTGTCCTATACAAAATATATAGATAACTATGTCCTCTCACCTGCAAGTCTTAGATTTATGATATCTCTTATATGGAGTCAGAAATTGTGAATCAACAGTATTTTGGAGCATTTTTTTTGCAGCTACACCATGAATATTTGTGATATAGTAAATTGGAGACCAGGAAGCGAAAGAGGACCTGTTTATGCATAGTTTATGTATAGAACACTGTGTGATCAGAGCAAAACTCATGGACTTAAATGAACTTGAATTGATTGGAGTTACCCAGCAGAAGACATCTTCCCAGTTGCCAATATACTTGCTCTGGCCACAGAAATGATAGAGACTTGCCCAGACTTGGAGAGATATGCTCACTGGGAGCTGGCCAAGAGATGATCTAATAAATTTTGAATTCTAGGAGTATGTTAGAGCCATATACATCTGGAAGCATAGGAGCTGCTAAAAATGGCTACTCTGGGTTGGCCGGGCTGCAGATCAATCTGGGCGCCTCCAAAGGGCGGCAAAGCCGCCACCGTACCTTGTAGAGTACAAGTAGGTAAGTAAACTAGCTCATATAATACAGAAGAGGTCCCCAAACACCGCCGTAAACCAAGCCATGTGACTAGGAAGCTATCCCTCATCATATCTAAATCTCCACCGCCACCTAAGACGGCTTACTGCCAAACTTTTAATGCAACCACTTGAATCCGCCCACAAGAAGCAAGCAGATGCCGGACATATACAGCATCTGGATACATGTGTTGCTGGGGCCTCGCCACGCTTCCGAGTAGTGTTGCACACGAGACGAGATAAGACGAGCATTGACTTGGGCTCGAGCGGTCCCATCTCATCACCAAATAGAGTTCGTAGCCTCAAGAAATTAGAGTGATAGTGCTCGAGGCCTCGAGCTACATGCATATAATTAATTTCCTGCTCTACGAAGGCTTAAAATTCCCCCACGTAGTTGTTATTTAGGTGGAATCTGTAGTTAAACTGTGGCCATGGTTAGGTACTGGTTCTAGCCATTGACTCGATGGTATTTGTAGTGTGCAACTGACTCGAACGTCAGTAAAGATGTGTTGCATCAACATTTTCATCGGTCTCAGCCAGACAGATCATAATATATCACTCACAAGACCCCGAGACATCTCTGTTACAGATGTACATGATGTTACAGGTCTGATACACGGTTACGGCTGCAGGGGCTGATGCCTCCTGTATATATCTCGAGTCTTTCTCCTTCTCTCTTCTCTGTACTATAGAATACACGCACACGGTTCTCCCTAACTTCCATATCGTAACAAAAGGCTCGAGATATATGGACGAGACATCAGCCCCTGCAGCAGTCACCGTGTATCAGATCTGTAACATATCTCCGGCACAAGTATACCTGTAACAATCTCTGTTGCATATTTGGACCGCCTCCCTTTGTAAGGCTTATGGGCTTCAGCTGGGCTCATGGAGATCATGATCTCATCATGATGACGGTCATTCAGGGCTCAGCTGGAGATGCCAGCTGAGTGCGCATGCATGCATATAAGGCATACTCTGAATGCCGTATATAAGAGCACACAAACTCCCTCGTAGTTAGAAACAATCAAGCTTTTCTATCATCACTATTTCAACAATATTGAGCCTACTCAAATAGCGGCTCGAGCCGCCTCGTCTCTGTGCAACACTACTTCCGAGCACTATTGGAGAGCGAGTTCTGGGCCATAGAGTGCGTTAGGGTTTGTGGAGCTAGAGACAGATTATTCGGAGATCGGCTCTCGGAAGACCCAAGACGCAAAGCTACCATGTGTTAACAGTGATCGGTACCTTTAACATCAGCGTATAGACTCACATTATCCGGCCAGGCGCTCCCTTTCTCTCCTCCACTTCTTGTCTACAAATAGAATCTACTTCTCTTGTCAAACAGTCCAGTTCTCCTACGCCGTCCCTCCACAGCCGCTCCGCCTCTGGAACTAACAAGATTGGCTGGTGCATCCCTCTTAGGTGGTATGATAGTGAAACGAGTATATTCCACAATCCACCTCATTCCCTTGAAAACCCAGCCTAAGAATACACCATACCAAAAGGTAATCGTCGTAGCGAATGCCTCACACGTATTAAACCTTCGCCTTCGCCTCTCCCGCACCAGAAGTCAGCGCCAACATGAAAAGAACTGCCCCAAATACGAATATCCAAACGAAAACCACATCCTCCGCTTCCTCGTCTTGGTGCCGTCAAGTAGACATTCGCCATGCTATCTGCCGAGCCATCTGACTCCGGTAGCAGCACGCACTTCAAGCTCCTCAACTACGCTCTGGTCAGCCACTTGACGGTTGGGGAATGCTGGGGGTAATTCACCAAGAAAAACGCCTGCGCTAAGTAGCAGTACGCAAATACGATCTAGCTTAGCTATCCACGCTCAAATAGCGAGGTGTGGCTAGGATTGAGATGATGATTCCAACAAACTTGTACCCGCTGTACGTTACCAAATCCAACAGCTACGAGTTGCTAATACTCAATAGGTAGCATCCAAGATCCAGATAGACAAGCTCAAACACAACTGCTCCCAGCGCTGAGAATGCGGTATAGCCCAACAGCTCGGGATGGAATGTTCCAAGAGCCCATACAGTAGTGCTAAGAGGAGGATATACGTTACGAACGATATCAGCGAGATATATATATCCGGGGCATTGAGGTCTTTTCCGCAGGGGAAGGTAGATTGTCTCCGCTTCTCTAGGCCGCTGTGTTGATGCTCGTACCGTGTTTTGTCGGGACCAAGGTATGTGCCGCCATGGGTTTAAGAGTATGTGGAGTTTGTAGATGACGTAGACGTTTTTTGACGCCAAAGAAGGGTTTCATGGAGGAGAGGTCGCGATTTGCCTACATACCTCATCAATATTCAACACTTACTCATTTACTAGATAGAGATAGAGGTAAGTTTTTCTTAGCAAGATCTGTCCCGCCAGACATAGTAGCTCTTGCAACATTGAAGCCCATCTGTGCAAAAACACACGAGGTTGTAACGACAAAACGAAGAGAAACAGACAAGCGATGGTCTATCCATCCTCTCTCTACACCTGACCAGGCCGCTTCGAGTTGCAAGAGATAATCTCAATCTTATCGGTCGTCACGCTGGGTATATTTTCGCCCTGATGCTGAAATTTGAAGGTGACATTTTTGATGAGGAAACTCCACACATCATCACAAAAGTTGTATGTACCGAGATTGCCCTATCAGTCCCTCTTAGCCTCCCACTGTGCCCAACAAATCCTCTCCACAGCACACCTTAAACGTCAAGTTCGCCTTGACCTTCTCCGACAACACCACGGTGACATGTTTATCAAAGTTGTTGACGATTTTTATAGCCAGCTGCGGCGTGATACGGCCCTCCGAGATTAAACCATCGAGTGCATCGATGAGCGCTACTCCTATCCTATCTCTGTCAGACCCTGCTCTACATACTAGATAGAGCGAGAGAGAAAGGTACGAGGAACGCTGGTAGAGGTTGTAGTATGGGTTTTCCGGTGTCGTCATCTTGTTGAAAAGCGACAGTTAGCAGTGATGGTTGGGAGACGGCTAGCTTGTCGTTTGGTTTGGTTTAATCAGCGGTAAGCGTCACTGATAGTTTCCTTCTTGTGTGAGAGGTGGAATGTCAAGGCCAAGAAGCTTTGGACCCCTGCAATTTTAAAGTACTCGGGTCAGGCAGCAGAAGATCGGATGCTAGCAATATAAAGTACCTCACAGATATAGGGACGCAACATGCAGTACCAGGTAAAATGCAATCTAGATTTTAGAGAGTTTGCATTTAGTATAAAACTTTTCATATCAAGTAGCAAGACAGAATGTACGCAGGGAAAATTGGATTACATTAACATATCATGTGGTTCGATAGCGGTCACGTTGTTCGAGTAATTCCGCGTATCACAGGCGAAACGAGCACGGAAACGTACTTACCACGAGTAAACAGCGAAAGAGCGAGTACCATTCACCCACTCCCATACCTTCTCCCATACATGAGGGTGCCGGCGCCCTCACGGCTACTTTCACTTGAGATCAGTGGACTTCATTCTTAACTGAGAGATAAGAAGCATGTATTTTGCTTTCATTTCAAATATTCATTTGAGGCTGAAATAAGCAAACAACTAAAGTTTCCGCCAAGTCCTCCCAAAATTAAGCTTCTAAGCCTCAACCCATAAACACTGCGCTCGAAAACCTGCCGTCTGACGGACAGCTTGCGAGCGACGAGAAAATCTGGGAACGAGAGCAGAGAAACACTATATAAAGGTAGACGATCAACTCTACAGGAAACACACCCTCCCCTCCAAAGCCGTCTAAGCCTCCTCACCCAGAAAATAAAAACGCCCGCAGTTCCCGCCCTTCCTTCTCACCTCCCAACACCCTCCGGCTTCTCAAGACGATAGACTCCAGCTGGACGATAACAACCACGACCGCAAATCGATATGTTTCGTTGTAGTATTCGTTATGGCGCCCCAGAACTTCCGTTTCCTCCCGTTCCCCTCTCCTCGTTCACCTTCTCTTCACGTCCCCCCTTCTTTAGCCTCCCATCTACTCCCATCTCCAATACCTCCAACAAACAGCACCCTGTTGCTCTTCCCTTTCCCTTCGCTTTGGCCTTTCTTTTAGCCATTATTCTCAGCTACGGACATCCAAGATTCGTAGACTGCCTCGGATTTATCTTCAGGAGTGCAGGCTGGAAGGAACTTATCGTAAATGTTGCTGTGGATGGTGGCAACGCACCACTTGTTGGTCCTCAACCATGCTCAGCCAGGTGTCGATGTCCTCCTTAGTGAACACCTATGATCGATCCCACCATGCCAACATGCCGTAGCCCAGCCAGACTGTCGAGAGCAATTTGCCGAAGTCAACAGAAATCTCACGGCAAGCGCACCCACCCTCCAACTCCGGGTAGTCGTTCGAGATTTTTGCAGCGGTGCACGCGTACGCAAATCGGCCGAGATCATCCGGCTATCGCACCAACTTTCCGCACTCGGCTGGAAAAATGGGCCAATGATGTCTGATCAACGCCCGCACGGTGGGCTCCGCACTCTATGCATTAGCCGCACACGTGACCTCAATGATTCTCTCTCCGACTTCGATTTTCACAGCCCAAAAGACGAAACGAGGGCAGTAGGAAGGCAAGAAGACGGACTTAGGTGCGGGCATAGACGAGCACGGGTTCCCGGTTTAGGTGTTAGAATTGCTCTCTCCATCGCCCAAAAATTGCACCGCCGACGTCACACCCGCCGCTAAAACTTTCTTTCAACGTCAACGCTCCGCAACTTCAATATCGCAAAAATGACCCCGCCGCCAATCCCGAGTCGTCCCATAGCGAAATAGTGATGAGCTGGTACTTCTCGAAAATGGCTCCTATCCCGACCTATAATCCCGTGAAGGAGATAAAGGCTGGGGGTTCGTCAAGAGAGGTTGCCGTGGTTATCAACGAGTGGGTGGATATTTGTAAACTGCGACAGGAGAATGATGACGAAGGTGTGCAGGCACTGGTTGCGGCATTGCTGGGGAAGAAGGCGTTCTTCCTGTGGGAGGAAGAAGACGAATAGCAACTACTTCACTGTTCTGCAATGTCAACTACAAACCCCAGATTCGCATGAGCACCTATATCTCTCCCTCTTGTCTGGTGGAAGCAATGGCTTGGCTCTCCATTAGCTACAGGCAAACCATATTAATCTCTGGTTCCAATCCTCCTAAGGGCAGCGAAGCCGCCTCAAGTGCTAGTATATTATATAAATAGAGAATGCTCTTCTCATCTGGGCGTGTGGCTGTCTGTATGAGCACCCTCTCTTATCCCTCTCTCTTCCTCTCTCTTCCTCTCTCTACTTAAGTACTTATCTATCTTCTCACCGTTCGTGATGGCTTCAGGCGCTTCACTGAGCGAAGCTTACTATCCAAAGTTCTTCGAGCTTTCGTCACCAGTAAACACACACGATGAAGAACAAAACCTGATGGAGCGTTCAGAACTCTATATCTACATCTACCTACATCTGCCTACTCTACAACCCCAGCTCCTTCAAGCTTTTTACCACATCGACAACGCAATCCTCCAAGCTATGGTACTTAATCCCAAGCACCTCCTTGCTCCTCGAGTTATCAACGGCATACACCTTGCCCTCCTCCTCAAACCCATCGTTCGGCTCCCGCGTTGCCGGGAACTTATCTTTGTACTCGGGAAAGTTCTTGACGATTATATCGACGATTTGCTGGTTGCCTGGAACGCGTCAGTCTCCTTCTCGCACTCCCGGGAGGTATCTGGGAATGTACTGAAGTAGCTTCCCTCCACGAGGAAGAAGCGCTTTCTGCCCGCCTCCGGCTTCTCAAATGCGGCTACGTGCGCAGCAGCTACATCGCGTACATCTACCCAGATAGAGCCGCCGTTTGGCGGCAGCTTCTCTTTGTGCTGGCCTTCCAGCATATTTTTAAACTTCTGGTTGGACGTATCTACTCTGGCGTCAGCAACGGCCCACCGCATACAAGGACAATTACTCACTGATCTTGTCAAGTGTCGAGATATACGACTTCACGGGTCCAAACACCTACTCCGGCCACATCAGCACTGTACTATGTTCCCCTCCGACTCTTGACATACCAGCGGGGGGTTGATAGTGGCAATATCGAAGTTTGGTTTCTCCTCCTCCACAAACTTCCACGCCGCCTTCTCGGCCAGCGTCTTGGAGGCCCGGTAGCCAGTGCTTGGATCGCGATCCGCCTCTTCGATTGTAACCGGATTCCAGTCCGCCTCGCTGTAGACTTTTCCTGGCCAGTTGCCTTTGGAGGGATCGATTATGGATGCGAAGGAGGAGGTGATCACTACGCGGGTGACGGTGGGTGCGTACCTTTTGATTGCATGGAGCACGCCCGTGGTTCCCTGGATTGCGGGGTCGAGGAGGTCTTTTTTGGTGTCGGTGATATTGAAGTGGAATGGAGAGGCAGTGCTGGAGGGAATTAGCGCGGTTTGCAGGAAGGGGTTGTGAAGGTGTGGTACTGGATCACGGCGGTGAAAGGGGGGTCGCTTTGTATAGCCTCGTCGAAGGCCCCAGGGGACGCAATGTCGGAGACTATGACGTAGTCAAGCTTGTCTTTGTGCTCGGGATGTGCGTTGATGAGCTTCTCGCCCTTTTCGGAGCTACGAACGGTGAGGCGAACTGAGTGTCTGCAGCTGAGGTCAGCGAATGCAATTGGAGTGGATAGGAAGACTGACCCGTGGTCGAGGAGGATATCGAGGATGTGGGCTGTCGAGCTGTAGTGTTAGTCGTGGTGAGCACTCGGGGAAGGTGAGGATGACGAACTAGCAATGAAGCCGGAAGCACCTATCAGAACATGGCTGTCAGCACCTGATCTGCAAGCTCATAAATTGAGTTTTGGCATACCAGTGAGCAAAACGCGAGTCATCTTAGAGTGTTGTAGGAGGTTTGGGATTGATAGGAAAGGAGAGGTTTGGTATAAATAAATACCTTCTCAAAGGTGGGGAAAGAAGATGTTGGAATTGATTGTTAATCCTCATGGTCGGAGTTTGGAGGTAAGCTGCCCCGCATCCGAGAACGTGCCGCCATAGAAACGGTTACACAACTGATGTTGATTGGTAACCGTAAACCTCGGATTCGACATCTTCAATAATTGGATTAGTAATAGAGACGAGGTTACTCGACGAACAAAACAAACTACAAACTTCGTGCAGCCATCGTATCGGTCGAATGGTGGTACCTGGATACAAGTGCAAGTAGCATCATCTGACAACAGAATTCGTCATTCCTAAAGTACAACATCCTGAATCACCATGCATCTATCAAAAGGTATCTAACAAACATATCTACAATCTATCCACATTCCCCCCTCTCTATAGCACATTCGCACCGTCCTTCAACGCCTCCGCCTCCTTCTTTACCTCCTCTACAATATTCTTCTCATCCTTCCACGCCTGCACAACATATTTGGTATGGCTCCCCCTAGCAAACGTCTCCCCCGCCGCATTGCGGAACACAATACTTGTGTATGCCAGCGTCTTCCCAAACTTATCGCAATGCACCTCCGCCGTGATCTTGTCGCCTACCTTCCCGCCAGCCGAGAGGTATGTGACATTGAGATCTGTAGACACCCCCGTAGAATACAGTCCGCGCGAGGCGACCGCAAGGCTTCCCCCTAAATCCACCATAGATGCAATCGTCCCCCCGTGGAGGATTGATAGCCGGTTGGTGTGATGCTGCTCGATAGGAAGTGTGAAGTGTACACGCCCGGGAGAGGCAGCGGTGATGCTGAGGTTTTGTAGAAGCCTCGGTTCCAGACCGCTGGAGTTGAGGAAGGAGGTCCAGACCTAGGGCGCGGGGTTAATCGTGTTTGAGAAATGAGTGGGGACAAACCCCGCGGACGAAATTGAGTGTTTTCGGGCGTGCCATCGTGCTGTGAGAGGATGGGAGCAACGGGGATCAAGATAACCGATAAGAACCTGTCATGGATAGAGTAGCCGGGTAACTAAGTTGCAGTTAAACAATTCTTGAGAGCGCCGCCCACAATTGCAGGCAAGCACATCTCCACCATGTTACCAGCATCACGGACGATTCCCGAAATCCTCAGAATATACTCCTACGATGTCGGTATCTATAGGGCCGCCAAAATTGCCCTCAATAATGTCTATAGATGCTCGTACCTCAATGCCTTCACCGCCCTACACCGCAATGAAAAACTGCTAGACGAAGCACATGCCGCTGAGCTTCGCAGCCGCGAACGTCTGCTCCCATTACACTCTCCCTCATGACAACACTGACCAGATGCAGGCGCGAAGATATCATTCCTCGATGGTCGCCTCATCGCAATAAAAGACAACATCTGCACCTCCGACCTCCCAACCAGCTGCGCGAGCGAGATGCTACGAGGTTCGCTCTACCATTGAGAAGGAAGAAGCAAGAAAGGAAGGTGTCTGAGTCTGCGCCGCAGAGTATGTGTCGCCCTTTGAAGCTACGGTTGTGAAACAGCTGAAAGACGCGGGATGCATCATCATGGGGAAAACGAATATGGATGAATTTGGAATGGGGTTTACGATCTCCGCCGTCATGACGAAAGTGCGGTGACTGACATGGTTAGCTCGCATTCAACGTTTTCAATATATGGCACGGTCAGGAAACCGGGGTCGCTGAATATGGAGCCGCTTTCGGCCGGCGGAAGCTCCGGCGGGAGTGCGGCGGCCGTTGCTGCTGGGATGTGCGACATGTATATATTCTACCCCCTCACATCGGCTCCTTCTGACGACTTCAGGGCGTTAGGTACTGACACCGGTGGCTCTGTCCGCCTCCCCGCTTCCTACTGCGGCGTTATCGGTTTCAAGCCTTCCTACGGCCTGCTCTCCCGGTGGGGCGTGGTGGCATACGCAAACTCGTTGGACACAGTCGGAATCCTTGGGCGCTCCAGCGTGGACGTCAAAAACGTCTTCAGTCCGTTCTACTAGTACTCCCCCCTGCATTAAGCTCGGTACTCACCGCCATAGAATATCTCAACCTCCATGACCCTAACGATCCCACGAGCATCTCACAAGAGACGCGCCGCCGTGTCGGCCAACGCCTCGATGAACTCCACCATCTCGCAGCCTCCAAGACCGCGCGCCGGTTACGAGTCGGCCTACCGATTGAATATAATGTCGCAGAGCTTACCCCGCAAATCCGCAACATCTGGGAACGCACCCTTGAGTACCTCGCTGCCAACGACGCCGAAATCGTCCCCATCTCTCTCCCCTCCACCAAGGTCGCTCTGCCAGCATACTACATCCTAGCGCCCGCCGAAGCCTCGTCGAACCTCGCACGTTACGACGGCCTACGCTACGGCCACCGCGACCCCTCCGACCGCAGCGACAAGGAACACATACTCTTTGCGCCCACGCGCGACACCGGCTTCGGCGACGAAGTCCGCCGCCGAATACTCCTTGGCGCATACACACTCTCTTCCGAGGCAATGGGGAACTACTTCCAGCAAGCGCAGCGGGTGCGTCGCCTTGTGCAGCGGGATTTCGATAGAGTCTTTGCTATGCCGAATTGCCTTTTCGGCGACGGCGTGTGGAAGTACGACGGTGTAGACGCGATTGTGGTTCCGACGGCGCTGGGAGAACCGCCGCAGCTCGAGAAGGTCGGCGAGATGGATCAGGTCGAGAGATATGCGGGTGATGTGTTGACGGTCCCCGCGAGTATGGCGGGGCTGCCGGCGGTAAGTGTACCCGTTGTCGAGGGCGTAGGGATGCAGGTTATTGCGCAGTGGGGGGATGAGAGGGGGATGTGGAAGGTTGCGGATATGTTGGAGGACTTGGGACGGAAGGAGGGGAAGCAGTTGCGGCGGGAGTTGGATGCGGTGACGGTGGAATGAGGACTGTGGAGATAGAAGTGTGTACGATATGAGAAAAAGCATAGATTATTGACTCATTTCCATCCCCCAGCTCTATCTCGTCCACTACTCTACCAGCACCTGAGAACATGAAGTTAAGTAAACCTTGCCCACAGCAGGATCGTGAGTTAACACTGAATACAATCATCAGCCAGCATCCAAGCACCGTCTCCAGCCATCTCTCGGCCAGCCCAGATCCGCCGTCTCCAGTCAGCTCTCTCGGCGCACAAAGTTAAGTCTACTCTCCTTACATCCCCATGATTACAAGTTAACCCTAAACAGAGTTTCAGCTCCCAGCTAGCACAGACCGACCGTCTCCATCCAAGCTCCTGAGCACCCGTCGCCAGCCAGCTTTGTTTGTTTCAATCATACTGCATCACTCTATCTAGAGTATAGCAGTGCCCGCTTCCCCTCCCCCTCCGGATAGCCAGCTAGGTGGGAGATTCTCTTCCCTACCCTTCTTCCCTTCAACAAATGAAAGCAAAAGTGTGACCATAAAAAAGAAAATGAAAGAGAAAAACCGATGCCAAGCTCTGCTCAGCGACGTAGGAACTTCCCCACCTCCGTGGCTGCAAGGAAGTCCATCACTGCCTGATTGCATATCTCCACGAAAAATAGCTCTGATATCTGCACGTGCCGATATTTTCGCGCCTTCCAGCCCGTCGCCCGCCCAACTACTCTCCAAATGCTCTCGCTGTTCGTTCTTCCATCTCTTGCAGTGGCGGACGAGGTGCTCCCGAGTCTGGCACACCTGCCCGCACTACCACCCGCACTACCACCAGCACTGATCATCTTCCCGTTGCCCAAATTGCTTGATACGTCGCTGTCGGTGCATTCCCGCATTTCATCTGATAGTACGTGTCTGGTGACTTCTTGCTGCTCATCGGGATGGGCCTCTGACTTCCAGCCTTCCCGGATCCCTTTCCAACCCTGTACCTGTAGTGTTTGCTGCATCGCTCGTCCTGTTACTGTATTTTGCCACTGCTCGCTGTTCGGTGATCCTTCTAGCTCTGTTCGCTGCTAAGATGTACGCTCGCTCACGCACTATGCTCCCACAACCTTCGCAAGCCGCGTTCGCTTGCCGATCAGCTTCTTCATTCCCAGGGATACCGGAGTGCCCTGGAATCCATCGAATCTCCGTTTCGATGCATGACGGCCCGAGCTTCTTTGTTGATCCATCTTGCCAATTGCTGCCAAGGGCATATCTCCAAGTGTGCTGTTCGCCGAACTACTGCCTGGGAGTCACTGAAGATCGCCGTTTTTGTACCCATTGCACCTGCAGTCTCTCCACTCTCTTTGCCGTCTCTTTGAGTGCAATCCATATCGCCCACAACTCGGCGTCGAACATCTCCATGCGCCCCTTACGGAGATAGCTGCCTTCTGCAGCTACATTTACCATTGCTGCATATGACTACTGCTCCCACTCTTCCATCATCTGATCAGGATCCGTCGGTCCACCACGTGTGGAAGTTCGTATGCTCCTCTTCCATCCACCTTTCTGCGTACCTCTTAGCTACATCCTTCTGCTCCATTATCATTCTTGCCGCCGGTTCTTCAAGGCTAGGCCAGCTCATAGTCTCAGTTGTTCTGCTGCGTTTGCGTTCTTCCTTGATTACTCTCATCAATGAGTACTGTTGGTCGTAGTGGGAATATTGTGCAGCTCCTTCATTTTCGTCCCTTCCGGTGTATTTGCTAGCCTTGCTACGAATCTCGGCTGCCTAGAGTCAGGAGCACTTCCGCAGGAGTAAGTCCCGACTCGCGTATCAGTGGTCCTCGAGGGGTTGTAGGCAGGGCCCTAGAGTCGATCGGGCCTATCGATTGAGGAGGAGCTGAAGGTCGTCCCGCCGCCTGTTTCGTTTGGGTCCCACCAGAGCTCATTCCCGTACGTGCTACTACTTGTACACAGGCTATTTGAACTGCTGACACTCTGGCACTACCCCGTGCCTCTTGCTGAGCGACCGGAGCCTAGCTTCAACACTTCTCACGTTGTGCATGCACCGATTGTGGTGCTCCCCGAGAGTCAAGCGGGACCCCTAACTATCGCGTCGCGTCTTTGTTGAACCGGGCAAAGCCATCTCCGACTCTGATCTTTGCAGTGAGTTTAGGCTGTAGGTACTTCATGTGGCTTCGTCTCCTTGTGAAAAGGATCGCCCGTCTTCGCCATGTCGAACTGCAGTCCCCATCGAAACGCCCACTCAACACTCTCCACTGCGCACCGTTCGAGCTTTCTAGCCACTGATTGACATCTCCCCCCGGTACCACCCACCCGAGATCGTCCACGAAGGAGGGACCTTCGGCTCCTCCTACTTTCCGCTCCACCTGCACAATCAGTCCAGCGGCAAAGATTGCGAATAGTATCGGCGATACTGGTGACCCCTGCGGAATACCAGCTTCCACTGGCTGCTCCCCCATTGTGTTTCCTTCGAGCACCATCTCCAGTCCTGCCTGAGCGGAAGCTCTCCGTCCACCCCACGAGATCTCCATCAGTTGCCTTGCTGATAGCTACAGCATCTACCGCCGATCTTCTTTCTGCTCCCAAACTGTCCATCACCCAATAACCCTTTCCTCTCAACTTCGTCAGACAGCATCTCCGCGACCACCTTCTCGACCACCTTGCCCATGCAGCTGAGCAGCGATATGGTGCGATGATTTCAGTTTGGTGGAGTCGTTTTTGCCAGGTTTGCGGGTGGCGACCCCACTAGTTGCCAGCCTGCCGAGATCGACCGTGTCCAGCCAGCTCCTCCCGAGTGTCTCCAGCTAGCCCAGATTGGCCGTCCCCAAGTCCACCTCCAAGTGCGAGTATGCACCTTTCCAACCCCACCACCACATCCCTTCCCCAACCAAAACCCCACCTATCCCTCCTCCTCATACAGCGCACGCCCCCTTACAATCCAAAAAAAGTTCCTAAGAATCATCAGCCCTCTTCCGTACTCCATCCTCAAGTAAAAACAGAAACAAACCTCATCTCACCCCAATCCATAACGAAGTAGTACGCCACAAAAGGAGGGAAAACATAGCGCACGGAGCCCCTGAAGCGTCTCCATGGCCGGGTCGCTGGCGGTTGGAAGACAATGCGTACGAGTTACGCCCATCTGCGGGAGTGAGCCGATGTTGCCCCACCAGCCCATGTACCTGTGCCACACAATGTCAATGGGATGGTTTGGATATGCTGGGGGGGGTAGTATTACACTCCGGGGGTCTTTCCGGGTCCGGTGAGTGCGCCCATTATTGCTTCTATGTGTGTGAATTGGAGGATGTAGGCGGTGGATGAAGTTTGCGCGAGACTGAGGCAGGTGTGTTGTAGCTGCGGTTGCGGAGGTTTCGAAATGAAGTAGAATTTGGGGTCCAAGACGGCTTCAATTCGTCGCTTCGCGGATAAACCCCCGCTTACTCAGTGGGGCTTGGCAGATCCAGAAACGACGACAACGATCAATTAACCTCCCAACTTACCACCATCCCACATCCCAGCTATCCCCAACCATCAACCCCAACAACAACCATGGCAAGCGGAAGAGCCCTCTCCTTCATCTCCAAGATGGCCGTCCCAGCCGCCATCGGCGTCTCACTGGTGCAAATGTCACTTTACGACGTCAAGGGCGGCAACCGAGCCGTAATCTTCGACCGTCTAAGCGGTGTCAAAGACACTGTTCGCTCCCCACCACCCTCTCACCAACAACGCTAATTACCGTACTGCAGGTCATCAACGAAGGCACGCACTTCCTAGTCCCCTGGCTGCAACGCGCAATAATCTACGACGTGCGCACCAAGCCACGCAACATCTCGACCACGACCGGTTCGAAAGATCTACAAATGGTCTCCCTGACGCTGCGAGTCCTGCACCGGCCCGAAGTCAAAAAGCTCCCCAAGATATACCAAGTATACTCCCCCCCCCCACCTTCATGCCACACTAACACGTTCAGAACCTGGGGCAAGACTACGACGAGCGCGTGCTGCCCTCGATCGGCAACGAGGTGTTAAAAGCCATTGTCGCGCGCTTCGATGCCGCAGAGCTCATCACGCAGCGCGAGCAAGTCTCGAACCTGATCCGGAGCGAGCTGCTGAAGCGCGCGCAGGAGTTCAACATCATGCTCGAGGACGTATCGATCACGCACATGACGTTCGGGCGCGAATTCACCAAGGCTGTTGAGCAGAAGCAGATCGCGCAGCAGGATGCCGAGCGTGCCCGCTTCATTGTCGAGCGTGCGGAGCAGGAGCGTCAGGCAAATGTTATCCGTGCCGAGGGGGAGGCCGAGAGTGCTGAGACTATCTCGAGGGCTGTTGATAAAGCTGGTGATGGGTTGATCCAGATTAGAAGGATTGAAGCTGCGAAGGAGATTGCCCAGACTCTTGGCTCGAATCCGAATGTCTCGTATCTTCCCGGTGGTGCTAGGGGAGAGGGACAGAGCGGTGGTGGAGCCAATATTTTGTTGGGTTTGCGGTAAATGTGGAGATGAAGGAATGTGTACAAAGGGGTTTTTTATGGCCGCAGTAGACATGCGGTGATCAAAAGAGCGGGCTTACAGCTATTCTCTCAGCTCATTTGTAGTGTACTTTTATGGGAGGTGAATGCAAATAAAAGTTTCAATTACTGTTCGTGTCTGGTCTAGACGGAAGTGAGATCCACCTTACGACTCGGCTGTGTGGTCTTAAGCTTGGTTCAATTGTATTTGGTTCAATATATAAAAACACAGGAAGCGAAAAGAAAGTCGGCTAGCCATACAATAAACGTGCAAGCCAAGGAAATAAGGAGAGGGAGATTATACAAACGAGCAGGTCTCGCGAGGCATTCGCCACCCAAAAGCACCCACAACGCCGTTCCAGTCAGAAATTGTACAATGAAGTTGGTGTCCTCCGCACATCAGTGAGCTAGGGATAAAGCGTCGGCTAGGCCTCTTCCACCTTTCCCTCGCCCCGCCACACCTTCCGCCATCTCTCCCACCCGCCCTGCCGCTGCTCCTTCACCACCCCAACAAAGCCCCTCTCCCTCAGCTGCTCCAGGACAATCTTCATACCCTCTCTACTACGAGCGAGTCCATCCCTCATCCTACTCTTTCCCACCAGCTCAATACTCCTCTGAACACTTCCGGCGCCCCAACCCCCGAGCCAACCCCTACGCTCCGTCCCCTCCTCCGCCTGCCGCCGCACAGAACCAAGCTTCGACTCGAATCGCACAACGGTCTTGACATCCGTCCGGTCCGCGGCGGCAGCGGGGGAATAGACCTGGTTCTCGACGACGGAGAGCACGCCGTCCCAGTCGAGGTTGCGGTTCTCGGTGGAGAGCGTCTGGTTGCGGGTGTCGACGATGCTGTTTTCAAGGATGTAGGATTCCTTGATCTTTGGGATGAAGCGGGCGACGGAGGCGGGGAGCTTGCCGCGCTTGAGGTGGAGGCGGGTGATGTGGAGGCTGCCGGTGGAGGGGTCGATGCGCGTGTGCAGCGTGTCGGTGGAGACGACGTGGGTGGAGTACGGGCTGGGGGTGTTAGCAGTGGGGGGGTGGTGCGGGAGCGGGTAAGTACTTCGGGTAGCGAAGGAAGTAGGCGAGGGTTACGGCGGGCCATTGGTAGCTGGCGCTTTGTTAGCTCGCTGACGGGGAAGACCACAGGAGGAACCCACTCGTAGCTGAACGTGTTCTCGTAGAACTTCACCATGGTGTCGCAGTTGTCGCAGCAGTCGTGAGGCGTGCTCTAGGCGGTCGTCCGTTGCTCGTCGGAATGAGTGCGGTGGTCTAGTCGTGGCCGTGTGCTCTTCCTCACCGGCCGCACTTAGTTGCACGGTGGATTCGTGGGTGGGCGTGCCAAGGAGGTGGAGAGGTGGAGAGGTGGAGGTGAGGTACTTAGTAATTTTCAAGAAATCAAAAGCCGTTGGCTGCCACTTGATGCCGGCCGTGCAGCGCAGATCTAATGTATGACGACGTTCCGGGACTTCAGAGTGAATCCAGCATATGACGACGTTTCCTCAACTTCAAAAGGTTAACGTATCGTGACAACTGAGATTCAAAAGGAAACCCACACACAAAATGGAGGAAAACCCCACGAATCGACGCTGATCTCCAACGCGAAGTAAATAGGCAGGACCGTTACATGTGGGGTGACATGGGTTGTTTACCTGAGGTGCAGCGGGGCTGCGCAAATGTGCAAAATCGAGGCATCAGAGATAGTGCCTTACCGCGCATGTGATTGTACTGGTACATTTGAATATGCACTGGAATAAACTCTATTCCATATATTTTTGTCGTTTGGAATGGGGGTTTCGAGACATATGATCGCACTCGACAGTGTACGATGGTAAGTGACTGAATGGACAACTTATCAGGTAGAACCCCTATAGATGAATTCTGGCGAATGTTTGACCTAATCTGTTGCCCTTTATTTCAGCCAGTGATCATGACGTCTAGCGAACCTTCAGTGGTAAAACTGTGCATCACACCAATTGTTTGGGCCCTTAGGTACTCTCCCAGTGTTGGGACACACTCAAGAGAAAACTGAGGCCGTAGCCGAAGAAATAAGACGCAACATAGTAGCGAGTATGAATGATGTCTTCGGGTAAGAAGCCACGGGTGTAATAATCGGCTGGCACAGGCCAACCCTGAGCCCTAACTGCGTATACCAACATTGCCCCGGATACGATTGCTAGTCTCCACTAGACACTCATCCAACAAGTTGCTGAGAAGTTTCTACGTAGCAGTAAAAAAATCAGAGCTCGAGGCTGTAGGCAGTTTGGGCGCTGGCATGCCTAACCTGCCTCTAGCCTTCTCCTGGGAGCTTCCCCCAGACTCCGCTCAGATTTGTAATATGAAGTATTGCTCAGCACAATATCACATATCACACGTCAGATCAGAAGCAGTAGGGATGAGACTGGCCGGCTCTCGGCGGTTGGTCCGAATGATTGAGAAGTCCACAAATCTCAAGCGAATGCACAAATCCCAAGGAAGATATAGCCGTTATTATGGTATTTGTGCTCAGTGTTTCAGAGGTGGAGGACGCGGCTTTTGGCGCATTCTTTTGGTCGCTTATGTCCAAAAATAACCCCTGTCCACCTGTACAGCTGGATATGGAAATACTTCATATCATAACACCACCTCCCCCACCTCCCCTCCTTTCCACAACACACCCACAATGCACACACCCCACCTCATACTACTCCTAACCCTCCTCACCCCAGCCTGGAGCTGGGGCATGCTCGGCCACCGCACAACGGCACTCGTAGCCTCCCGCTTCCTGGAGCGCGATGCCGCCCGTCAAATCCGGCAGCTGCTGAAACCGCAGTCCCTCGTGACGGCCTCCACCTGGGCCGACTACTTCGCGCACACCGCATACGGCCGCTACTCCGCGCCGTGGCACTGGATCGATGCGCGCGACTCCCCGCCTCACGCCTGCGGCGTAGAGTTCTCGCGCGACTGTGGCGGGCAGGGGTGCATTGTCAGTGCGATCGCGAACCATACGCAGCGCGTTAAAGATGTGGGGCTGGACTGGGGGGAAAGGCAGATGTCGTTGAAGTGGGTTGTGCATTTCCTAGGTATGCCCAACACTCCCCGCCCCGGGCGTTGCTGACGGAAAGTAGGTGATATCCACCAGCCGCTTCACACCGAGAACTTGCTACGCGGCGGGAACTCGATCGACGTGGTATTCGGCGGGAGGCACACAAATCTCCACCATGTGTGGGATAGCTCGATCCCGGAAACACTGATCGGCGGGAACACTATTCGCCATGCGGTTGGGTGGGCGGATAGTCTGTATGAGCGGATTATGGGAGGCACCTGGGGGAATGTTACAGCACAGTGGGGTGGGTGTGTCGATGTTAACCGTGCCGAGGAATGTGCGCTGTCTTGGGCGACGGAGACGAATACCTGGATGTGTCAGTATGTGTTGCCCGAGACGTATCCTGAGGGCTTTGCGGGGAGCGAGTTGAATGGGACGTATTATGACGGCGCTGTGAAGATTGTGGAGACGCAGATTGCGATTGCCGGGTGGAGGATGGGGATATGGTTGAATGCTATGTTTGCTGGGGAGAATGTGGTGGAGGAGAGTTGGCGGGAGGAGGAGAGTTGGCGGGAAGAGGAGAGGTTTTTGGAATTGGAGCAGGAGTTGTAGAGGGTTTGGACTGTTTGCTGTTTTGCATAGAGTAGATGGGCGATAAATGGTATTTATATCTAATAACATATTGCTTTTGATTTAAAGGTCTAACTCACTTGGGTACTCGAGTGCTTGCCACTAACCTTCACAGATCCTCACTCAGCGCAGGTTGAGGAAATTGTATACCCAGATAACAATCCAGAATGGACGTACATGTCTACTAGGATGTCTAAATACATCTATATACGGTATTTATAAACACATTTCCATACCTCAACCTCCTTCCTCCACGGCACCCCCGCCATTGCACCACAGTTCCTAACCGCCACCCCCGGCGCTCTCCCGGCAAACTCCACTCTCCTTCGCCCCTAGCGTGGTAGTGAAAGAGGTGGAGGTGAGAGTTTTGCTGGGAGGGGGAGGCGGGGGGTGGTTGTGATTAGGTCAGTGTTTATGGAGCCGATTATGAGGATTGACATTGTGTGCGGAGTGCGGATGTGGGGACGGATGTACGGCAGATGTGGGGACGGTGGAGTGAGCTTGACACGTGCATGGGCAATCATTCATTTCTCTTGAGAATTTGATCGCGTCTCTTGTCGTGCTGGATGTGGAAAATTCTACATCACTTAAGACCACCAAGTGCAACCGTCAGTCTATAGCCAGCTATTTATGTCTATAGGAAACGATGAGGATGTGAAGGTAGAGAGGGCAGGTCTAGGAAAGTGTACAGAAACCCGCCAGTGACTGTTGAGAGCGTCATGATGAGATCGAGACGAAACTTCTTTCTATCAGCCATACCTACACTTCCAGGTGAGCGGTGATCTACAATGCATCCTCAGGTAGTCTGTCACAAAAGCCAATAACAGACTAATCCTCAGACCCACCCTTCTTGCCCCAAAAGCCAGCCAGCGTAAAAAGATATCCGTACCCGTAAACAAACACGAAAGGGGACTGATTCAGCCGGGATTTGAACCCGGGTCGGGCGCAGAACTGCCGATGGCAAGCGCCCATGATACCCCTACACTACTGAATCTTGCTTCCTCTCCCTCCAATGCCCCATATGAAGCATCCCATCCACCAACCGTCACTCAACCCTCCTTCATAATCCCCATCTCTTCCTCCAGTACCCCCACAATGCCTTTACCCCCCGTCCCCATCCCCTTTACCCTCTCTACCACCATAACCTTCTCCACCACCTTCTCCACCACCTTCCCCAACTCCTCCACACGCCCCTCCAGTAAATACCCTTGCCCCTGCAACTCCTCAATAAGCTCCCTTTGATGTCCCGCCATCAACGCAGTATTCTCAACAACCACCAACTTCTTCCCCCACCTCAGCGCGTCCAGAATGCTCCCGGCCCCCGCATGTGACACCACCACCTCCGCGGCGCTGATATGCGTTGTCGCGAGGGTAGGATGGAAGTCAAATGCCAAGATCACTAGCTCGTCGGTGGAGGCGGAAGAAAGTGAGGACTGGAACTCGGGGTCGGAGAAGGTCGTGCCAGCCTGAATTAGTAGCCGGCGGAAGTTGTGGGTTTTGAGGGCTGAAAGGAATGTGGGGGTGAGTGCGGCGAAGACGAGGGCGCGGAAAGGAGCGGTTGCGCCGACGGTTATGAGGCATGTGAGTTCGGTCGGGGGAGCCGGCTCAGGCGGGGAGGGCGTGAAGGTACTAGTTGAGGAGGGGTCGGGGGTGAAGATGTTGGTTCCTGGTGGGTTGTAGAAGCCCGGCGGTGCGGGGGGCATGGCGAGTTGCGGCATTGTTGCGGTGAGGTTGGATTTGGGAGTGGAATGGACTTGGCGGCTAAACGTGAGATCAATAAAGTTGAAATGCAGCACTAGTGCGGAAGGCTTGAGTTAGGAGTGCATTTTGTTTCATCAAAGGAATAGAACGGACATAGTTAATACACGAAGTATAAGAAAGGAATATCAAAAACTACAATAGAATCATCACAAAGAACGCCAACAGCTCCATACAGTTTTGCACTACACTCAATTTGTCCTGACTACTCATATCTCCTAACACTAAGAATAACCTAGGAAATGCAAATGGAAAAAAGAAATGGGTGTAATCACGTCCGTGCAGGTAGCAAAAACGGTGGTGATCAGTGAGCCCGTTCTTTGCCTTTCGACCTCTGTTTGATCTCCAGCACAACAATATCCTTGATCGCCACTTTCCCTCTACAGACTGGGCACTTTCCGTGCACCTTGTGCGGTGCCGACAAGGTCGCCTTTATAGCTCCATACAAACACTTATTACAGAACATATGTCCTGTTCAGCCGAAAGGTCAGCATCACCGAGCAACCACATGCCGGTGCAAAAACACTTACCGCAAGGAGTGACACTCAAATCCACAGGCTCGTCTTCCATGCAGATGATGCAAGCCATACCTGCGAGCTTTTTGGGCTTCTCTTCCGGTACCGGTATCGGCTTTTGCGGGACCGGGGAGCTTTCGATCCGCTCGTATTCGTCCGTTTCGTCAGCGGTTTCGTCATCATCCTCCAGCAAGATCGTAGGCGTGTCGCCATCTGTTCGTCGCCTCTTGCGTGAAGGGTGGCTGGATGAGGCGGTAGTTCGTGACTCTCCAGGCGTTAATGAAGTGAGGTCGACTATCGGGGTTGGTTTGTTCTGGCGTACCGGAAGTGAGTTTCTTTGTATGGGTGCTGCGGAAGCGGAAGACGAGCCATGCCTTGATGGTGGGAATCCTCGAGTTGTGCGAGTGCTACCGTTACTATTCCGACTAGAAGATGCAGCGGGGGGTCGCGACGACGCGCGGGTTTGAACCATCGGTCGCGAGAGTGGTCGTGATGGTGGTGGTGGCTGTGGGGGAGGAGGGTAGACAGCCGTGTAGTAATGGTGTAGTGGGCTCGGAGGAAGGTTTGCGCCGTAGAAGTTTCGGAAGTGATCTTGAGGCGACGATGGTTGGTGCGGTGAGGCTTGTTCGGATGATTCAGTCGACGAAGCCGAAGGAGAAGATGAAGAAGAGATAGTTGAGGCTGAGGCGGTAGTGGAGGGGGAAGGAGAGTCTGAGGCAGTGGGGTCGGACTCTGAAGGGTAGGACGGTGTTTCGGGATCATCCTCTGGGCTTGCTACTAGGCCGTAGTCATCGTTTAGAAAGAGCGGCAAATGATTGTGGTTGTGGTGGAGGTCGTGATTGTGGAAGATTTGGTTTTCGAAGTGGTTCCGATAAGCCATGAGACGGAAGATGGGAGGTGAAGATAAAGGTGGCCTGTGCTGGTTCTGCAGTGCAGGTGCAGATCTCTTGTTCGGGGGAATGGTTTGATGTTGAGGAGCTTATGTGTGATGAACTGCTTGGTAAACCCTTAGAACCTCACCCTCATTGCACCACCTCACTTTATCATCCACTGCACCTCACTCGTAAATATTCCACAAATGAAGGAATAGCACTCTAGCTCTAGCTCTAGCCAAACGAATACGCCATCCAAAGGGCGAAATAATAACCGAAACCGCATATCCTACAAGAAAACAAAAGCATCAACCGTGATATCAATCTCTCGCACCCTCATAAACACTCTACAGCATCATTTCTCCGTCACCAGTACTTCCAATCATATCCACCTCCACCCTCTCACCCGCCCTCCTAGTCCCCGCTCCACCTCCCACTGCCGCGACTCCAACCGCCTCCCGATTCTTCAATTCCCAACTCCTTACAAAGTACTCATTCGGATGGGTCATAGTTACAAACACAGGCGCAGGACCCGAGCGCTCCTTTTCCTTCTCCCTCTTCAATTCCTCCCTATGCGCGTACTCAAACACTCGATTACATGCCATATGATATTTTGTCGCCTCAACGTCTTGTTTTACGCCTCTGAGAACAGCGGGGTCGGTTATATCCATCTGCCGCGCGAGGAGCACGTTCAAGTTGTCGAGCGAGAAGTGGCGATAGGGACAGCCGTGAGCCTCGCCGGTTCCCGGTGGGTGCTCGAGTAAGATCTGCTGGCAGGATTTGGCGCGGTACCCCTTCCTGCCACCTTCAAGCCCGTAGGCGTGTCGCACATTGTAGCGGTAGTCCTTGTTGAATTTGTCTTCGGGAGTGGTTGAGAATGCGGTGCGCCAGAAAGTGAGTGCTTCTTCAACTGAGAGACCGACGCCTTTGAGGAAGAGCGTGTATTGCAGCCGGCCAAAGTGTTTAAGATGCTTCTCCTGCCGCAGAGTACGGTGGAGGTTTAGCATGCACGCGGGGAAGTGTTGGCTGAGGCCGTCGATTGCGCCGGCGGTGACGGGTTCCCCGGACAGTATGGAGGGGTCCGAAGACGGTGTGTATTCCGGTGCCATGAACCCGAGTGAGAGGTGGTTCAGGATAGGTATGAGCCGGTCGTCTTCGTCGAGTCGTGGAAGGGCGCGCGCGGTAAGTTCCAGTGCTTTATCAAGGCGTGATGTAAACTCTGCAACCACGATGGAAACAATTTGTGAAGACGGCACATACGCCTTACCACCTCTCAGCAGCACCTCGCGACGTCCCACCAGATCTGGCACTCGCTCCCAATCCACCTTATAGTAACTTTCCTCGAGCTGCTTCCCACCCGCCGCAGCCAACAGTTGCTTTGAAAGTACATTCCTCTCCTTGCTCAAAACAATCTCCCAGTTCAGATCCAGGCTAGTAATAAACTTAGTACGCTCACTTCCATCATCGCTTTCAAACCGGTATTTAAATAGGATAGTCTCTGCCTTTGATAACCTCCTTCGCAGATCTTCGGAGCGAGCAAAAGCGAGTCTTAAGATGAAATGTGAGTAGTGATCTTTTTGTCGCTGCTCGTGTAGCTTTGAGGAATTCGTGGAATTGGATTCGAGGTGGAGGGATCGCCTCTCTAGTTCAGCAGCGAGGGCAGCTTTGAGTTCGTCGGGAGATTTGTTACGGTAGAGACAGGACTCAATTTCTCCTAGGACTACACAAAATAGGGTATGAGCATGATAACCGAGGACAGTATGGGAAGCAATGTACCTTGGAGACGGTGGATGGCCCATTGCTCAAATTGGTCGAGCGTCACTTCGGAGGTAGGAGGCGTCGTGTAGAAGTTTAGACGGTGCGGGTAAGAAACTGATTCGAAATTTGCAACACCCCTGAAATGGTGTTTCCCATCGTTAATACGGGGCTTTTTCTGTTGGTCTTGGTTTTGACGAAACATTGTGGTAATATGGTGATGTTGACGTTAGATACGCGTTGAGTGAGAGGGAAAGTCGCGTTAAGTTGGACAACGCGTTTACCAAGACCGCACGCAAATTCCGCATCACGGATGTCACTCGGCGCCGGAGTTTCAGTTGTGTTCAGCCATTAATGTGCGCTTTTTTTTCGAAGCTTCATGATTTAAAGAAATCCAGATTAAACTTTATATGCAGCACCCAGAAATCTCCTACATATATGCAACGCTAGACTCGTTTCCACGCTTGTAGTCGGTACAAGGGAAAAAGTATATGCACTTTCGGGAGTGCCTCTCCGTTGCCAGTACCACCAAAAGCGATGACGTTCTAATCCCAAAAACGCCAATATATATCCCTCACGGTTTATAAACCCACCTACCCCTGTTGAAAAGTCTATTCAACTCCGACACCAGTACACCGTCATATCCTTCCCTGTTTTTGGAATCAGCAATGTATCACCCCAAGTGGTTATCATGTCAACTTACTTCCGTATATGCTCTTCTACCCATTCTGCCCCCTGTTCTGCAATCTCCCTCGCCTCATTATCATGAGGAACCTGCTCCACTTAGTATTTACGTTCCCATCTATCTCTGCGTGGTGCGAATATATATACCCCGGACTGAATCTCCCTTCACTGAGCGACCATTCCCAGCCAGCTCTGGTCCTGAGTACTATCTCTAGTCCGCTCCCGTCTCTTAAGTGTACTTTAGTTTTATCTTAAACCTGCTCTCAGTAACCCAGAGTTGCCGTCGATAGATATATAGATAGATAGGACAATTGAAATCGCGCAGAGTATACTCCCAGAGCTTCCTACGCATCTAACCCTTTATGCACACCAGAGCACGAGTCAAAGTATGGCCAGGCTTCCCCCACAGAGAACTTAAGCTACCGTGCCGGAAAACCCAAAGACCTGCCCGGTGAGCCCAATGTTGATCTGCAGCCTCGTCTGCTAAAAAGCTCAAAAGCCAAGTCGTCCGCCTGAAAGCTAGGGATATCCCGGCGCTTTCAAAATGGCCCCGAAGATATCAACGCCTTCCTGCTCTTCCTCGGGTTCATACAATCACTAGCCGACCCTAACCTCTACATCCGCGGCAATGGTATTCTCATCCTTCTGTATGTAGACGACATCTCTATCATATACCCGCGTACGGAGGCTGCTACCAAAGCCGCGATCGAGGTCAAGGCGAAGCTCTCAGAAAAAGTACAAGATCACGAATCTCAGCCCAGCACGGCAGTTCCTCAGCATTGAGATTCAACGAAACAGCGATGGCACCGGAACCAGTTTCGGCCAGAAAGCCTTTATCACTTCCATTCTTAAACGATTTGGCATGCAACAGGCCCACGATGTATCGACTCCCGCCCCGCCTCTGCTATAGTTAACACTCCTGCTGTCAGAGCTTCGGACCCTCTCTCTCCTCCGCCCTCCCAAAACCCGACCAATCCTCAAACTCAGAGACAAATTTTATCGCCGCTTTCCTATAAAACGCATCTTCATCCTGCCACAATCTTGCCGTCTCCTTCAGCGTTCTTACAACTGTTGCGGAGTAAGTGAGGTTTCGGCTCTGAGCTCTCACAAAATCCCTACCTTTGATGTAGTGCGTATCTTCTACATTCCCTTTAGCCTTCTTTTTACGCAATGCCTCCACAATAATGTCATCCCAGGACTTCCCGCCAACATCCACGTTACCGATTAACTCCGGTTTGATTTTAGGCCGCAATTGAATACAGTAGACGATAACAAACAAAAGCCAGTGTGCTCGAACCAATGCGGGTGCAACCTGGCGGGGCAGCTCAGGTAAAAGCGTGCGAAGCGCATATGCTGTGGTCAGAAGGTGACAGATGAAAAAGTCGTACTGTGGTTTGCCTGGCTCATGCGTAGTACAGAGCAGAAGAGTAGCGAGCTTCGTCAGCTCGCGATGAGAAAATGTTATATCTTCGAGATCATTAGATCACTATATCTGCCACGGGCACCAATGCGATTACCTGATAACGATGGCTTGTGGTAATATCCGACTATAGCCTCTTCGCGAAGCTCAAAGAGACGAGAAATGTTACTGACTCCTGGCCTGTCGAAAATTCCATCAAACCGCGAGTCGTTATGTATCTCTTCGAGAATCTCGATTGGTCGTGGCGACATCTCTGGTGTTTCCAGTAGATCGGATGCCGTATATGTGGGCCTAACATCAATGTATCGATGAAGAAAATTATAGTTAGTGGCCGCCAGTACCAATGCTGCAGTTAATTGTATTAGCGAAACAGATGCGTGCCCCTGGTATTAACTGACCCTCCATTGCAATCTCACGGTTGTTAAGTTCAAACGCATACTAAAATCGCTTAAGCTTATACATCTCCTCACCACAGAAGGAATAGCCTACTCCTAAATGTATCAATGGGTGTCCCACTGCTCGGTTAGACTCTTCGTTCCAACAGACCCAGGCGACTTCAACTTACACCCACCAATCGCTCCGTGGATCAGGGGCTCCGATCCAACGAGCATATACTGGGCTACAACTTTCTTCCAGTCGTAATCCATCCTCACTAGCTCATCTTCAAAGAAATCCAGGTATGCGCGCTGATATCTAAGGTTTCTCTTGAGCACAATGCCTTCATACTGTTGAAGAGGGGTTAGAAATTATACGATTTATCCCCTAGATAGTCCCTCCAATCATCTCGAGTAATCTCCTGCGGTGAATCCTCCCAAGCATCCAGCTCAATGCTGTCTTCGTCATACAGTGCCTGTAGGTGCTCCGACGGTACGCCCATCAAGTATGCCGACCCCAAAACCTAGAATGACTTAATAAACTTGGTAACTGGAGCCATCGGATTGCACGCACATGTGGAAGATGATTGTGAAACTGTTGATTATTATACATAACCGCATAGTTGTGATGGTTTGCCCTGAGCAAGTGTTTTAACGTCCGGTCCCTCTTGGCAGTGGAAGTCTCATAGTCCGATGGCTGTACACCAGGGAATCCGTCGAATAACTCAGTGTTGCCAGATGAAGAGAAGGCATTAGCAACGAGGTCAATCCATGTTTGGAAGCTGATTAGAGAGGTCATATTAGTACTCAGAAGGCAGAAACTGTTCAGTAGTGATGATCAGACAGTACCGGTATGTTGTGGTGAGGTTGGTTGATCGTCATTATTCTAGGGCATCGCTTCGCGTAACTAACTATTTTGGGTCTAGCTGCCGCCCAGATTAGCGCACGACAAGCCCGAGTTTCCGAGTTCCGGGTTTCCGGTTCCCGGTTGATGCTTGTAATTAGGATTTTTAATCTAACATCGCACCATTGCTCATCAAGTTCCTCCATCGTTCTGAAAACGTCTTCGTTACTAACATAGGTAGAAAATGTCATACTAAAACCAAGCGGTCCCAAGCCTTTGCTGTACATCACACTGATCACTTCGCTTTCGACGCCGCTTACTCGTGCAGGTGTTTACAAATCATGGAATTGGATGGAGACGACGGGAGTTGATTAAAAATTGAATTTGAGGCAGTGGGCTACTAAGACTGGCAGTAAAAATCGATAGGTGAGATTGCCAAGTACTTCATAGTAAAGAGGCACCCAAAAGCTAGTAGTACATGGTAGCTCAATCCCCTACTGATAATAATGTAGTCCCTAATGCCTCTAGTGCTATCTATGAATCCCGATGTATGAAGCGTATAGCTCTGGTACGCGGTGTTGTGGATAGACAAGGCCATATTACAGTCCTTTAAATAGCCTCCAGCTACTCATACCACCCCAGATCTCCAGATGCTCTTGACAGTAGTTTTTCATCGTAGTTGACTGAAAGGTGACTGTGCTAGTTTTGATATCCATTGCGAACACATTTCCACATAGCAGCCGTTTAGCAACTTCATCGTCGTTCACCAAGTCCTCATACTTAGCTTGACTAAGATGTCCCTTCTTGATCAGCTCCTTGATAACTTCTGCGCCCTTTGTGCTCTCGCCACCGGTGCGGCGGCGATTGATTCCAACTTTCTCAAGATCTATTTTAGCCTTGTTAAAGATATCATGGCGAAAATCTGCAGATACTGTCAGGAATACCACCAATCTAAATAAGAGAACGAATATGTGTACCTTCATAAGGCGTGCCGCCTCTTCCCAACTCGGTTGCAGCGATTCTAAGATCTATCATACGGCCACCAATAAGATCATAAACCTTTTCACAGTCTTCTTTACCAAGCCCACAAGGGTGAGATACTCGATGGCTTCATCATGTGTCACATCACCGATTCTATGGATTTTCTGAAGTCTCGACCACGCGCTTCTGGCTGTCTCTTGGTAAGAATGCATAGAGCTACGAAAATTATGTGGGAAAAGACTCACTTCTCATACGATCTGGCACAGTGCCTTCACTGGAAACGAATACAACTGTGTATTTGTCCTTTGCATGGCCTAGGAGTGAGTCAAGAAGTTCCGGCTGGTTTTCAGCAAGTCTGTTGACATTGTCGAGTATTAAGACCGGGATCTTTCCGGGACCTCCCTGAACTGTATAGCGGCATCTCTGAAACAATTGAGGAGTGTAATTAATTCTGGATCCTTTTCGTTGCCAGTATGCTTGTAATCTATTACCTTCTTAAAGGCAGCGGTAAACTCCTTTAAATTTTGCGATGTTACCAAGGAGTAATCTACAAAAAGAGTGCCTTTGGGCTTATTGAGCTTGTGGAGAATGAGCTGTATCAGACTGGTCTTTCCTGTGCCATTTTCTCCCACAATGATACGGTACCCGGTCGGATCCGCGGATGGCGTGAGGGTAAGCATAAGCTGGTTGACAACCTCATTGCATGGAATGATATTTGTAATGAAGTGGTTTGTTCCGTATCCTTCCTCAAGAGAGCGAAAGGCAGCACATTTGTTCTCAGTTACTAAATCCACCTTTTCACTGGCGAGGGATGAATATTTGTAACGGAAATAGACAATGCTGCCTCCAACTGACTATAGCAACTTCGATCAGTATTACAAGTATTACGTTCCTATAGTTAAGCAACCCTCCACTTACAAGTACCGAAGCCCCAATGGCTGTTAAGATAGTGTTGGATTTTACGGAGGAACGACGCGAAGTGGAAGGACCAGCACTTTCGGACCCTGAGATAGACGATGCGCGGTATTAGCAAATCGGAGAGAAAAGAACGAGCTTCGCGGAAGTGACGACGGGGTATGTCTTAGTAGAGCAGATCGATGAAGCCGAACGGCGTGAAGCTGCGAGACTGAACGGAGTTGGCATGCCATGATTGCGATAAGCGAAGAAAGATGTTACCGTATAAACCGCGCAGCAAAGGAACAGACGGCGCCGAGTTTAATCAAGGTTCACTGGTTGAAAGAGCTCGATAGCGAAGTGGGTTAACTTTGATCAACCTCAATCATTGAATTCTCTTCATTCATACTCAGGCTACCTATACGCAAATAAGATTTCCGCAGTTGATCAGCCAAGGTCTTCAATTTGACTCGTTACTGGGCACCCAGCAGTCACGCTGCCAGATTTTGTCCAACTCCGGGCTCATGAATCTCTGCCAGCAGAGGAAGAGCCAAAAAGCTTCGCTGCCAACTGCCAGTGTAAGGGGCTGGCCCCGTGGCGCAGTGGTATCGCTCCTGAAAGTATAGGCGGGGTATACGGTCACAACGCTATGGGTTCGAATCCCAGTGCCAGCCCCCCGGTGTGAAGGGGACAAAGGGTAGCGGGTGGGGAACTCCACCATTTAACCGGCTTGCCCGGAGGCGGAGGGGATATG